>OMGY01001717.1_pt1 | contig 18396 bp, 19 predicted proteins | sample 1674461 | NCBI WGS metagenome assembly OMGY01 (sample SAMN05578579, study PRJEB25193) | human gut metagenome | biome: Human Microbiome; feature: human-associated habitat; material: feces | host: Homo sapiens | place: USA:Birmingham
CCATCACGTCCGGCTTAGAAAGCTTCGAGTTTTCAACGGCGTGATAGCTTACTTCACCGGGCATGTCAATCCTGTCCGCGTCTATGAGATGCACACGTCCTATCGGCGGCTTTTATTCTTCTCGCGTACTGCCTATCGCGTAAACACGACGGTATTGCTCGGCTATATTGTCCTCCACCCACTCCTTGCGTAAGATTTCCACAAGATACAGGTGTTCCTTGCACGGAACCAATGCCCACTTCTCATTTTTTAGCGGCATGTCCTCCGGCACACGCCAGCACAGCTCTTTTCCCGGCATACGGGACTGCTTGTACTGTGGTTTTGCATAAATGATCTCTGTCATGATATTCCTTTCCTCACCGCAAAGCGCCACTTTTGCACGCTTATACTTGCGGTATAGTTGATTCTTCCTGTTTACTCTATTCTTCCTGTAAACTCTAAATACCGTATACCTCTTCTCCTTAACCAGACATAAAAACTGTAGCTGGGGGTAAGGGTTCATAGGGGTGTCACATTTGACTATGGGGGTATTCAAAGAAGAAAGCAGCATGAGTAAAATACGGTGCAAAAGCAAAAGTTCCGCCGGTTTGTACCGACGGAAACGATTGAAGCTCTGCCCCTTATTGCCCATAAAACTGCGATCTTCCGCACGCACACAAAGGATGCCCTTATCGCGCAAGGCCGCTACAATGCGCGAAACAGAGCGCATAGAGCATCCGCACGCATCGGCAAGGCTGCGGCGGGAAATTGCCCAGCTATCCTCACCGATTTGCAGCATGATCTGGCTGTATACCTTCACTTCACGGTGACGCAGCTTCTCTACATCATCCATATCTGCGCGATATTTGAGCCCCTTGGTGTTTAAAACACGGTATGTATTGCTGCGCTGACGCCCGTTCTCATCAAATCGCGGCTTGACCTCCACTAAGCCTTCACGCGTTAGCTCGCGCAAAGCGCGTGCATAGGTTGATTCACTGATTCCGAGCGCCTCGCAGGTCTTTCGTTTGCTCCAAAAGGATACACCCTCTTTGTCTGCATGCGCCTGTAAAAAAGCCAACAGCTTTACGCTGCGAGGGGTAAGGCTACTGATATTAAGGTCTAATGTCGCGTAAAAGTCGTTCATCGGTCTTGCCCCTCCTTTGCGTTTAGTCTATTGATTTCTATGGCTTTAACTTTCGCTTTTACTTATATTGCGCACAATACGGCAGCCAAACAGCGGCTCATCCTGCATACAGTAATATGGGTCATCCGTTGCCGGAATGTAAAAAATCCCGGGTATGGGACTAGCCAAAAAACGCTTGGTTGCCTCTTTGTATCTTGGGTCTGACATCGGCATAGTCGGCTGATCCACTCCGTCTCGCAAAACCTGTGCAAAATTAGGCACTGCCTTTACACAGGCTAAATGTATTGCATTTTCTTCATCTATCGTAAATGGATCACCTACGTCTTTATTTGTAAAGAACAAAAAGTGTGGCATCCCGTATTTTTTGCCGTTTTTCACTTCAATTACGCAGGCACGCACACTATCTTTAGCATCACACTGTACGCCGTCAAGCACAACCCAATCTGCCGGATATACAATATACCCATCCTTCATGTCCGTTCTTTTCAGTAATATATTTTTCTCTTTTGTGTATGGTTCTTTCTGTGCCCAAAAAATGGCTAATTCTTTATAGCTTTCTTGTATGTTTCGCTCGCGATACATCCAGTATAGGCTGTTTTGCTCGTCCACAGAAGCTGATTTTTGAGCGCAAAAAGCCGAAAGCTCTCCCTGCACCAGAGCAGGAATACCTAATGTCAAAGAGATCAGATAATTCAAATACCTCGAGAATGTCGTTCCGAGTTTTTTAGCCTCCCGCGAAGCAACCCGAAAATTAGAGAGGTCAAAGGTTATCACCGACTTTGCCTTAGCGACATCGCCAGATAAAACAACATCCTTTTTGGTTGTAGCGCCCTCCAAAAATTTCAGAAGCCGTTTATAAGCGTCGATACGCGCTTTGACTCTTTCATCAAGGGTATATGGGTTCTCTTGAGCTTCAATTAGCCGTTCGCGACAAAAGTTTATAAGATTATTGCGTACTTCATCCGGGATGTTTACCATCATCTTAATGATATAGTTGAGGACATACGTTAACTTACCATTGGCCAATGACGCATATAAATGAACTAATTCATAATTTGCTTCACTTAGCTCAATAGAGGTTCGTTGTATGCCTTTTTTTATGAATTCTATCACTACGCAGTTCCTCCATCGACTTATTTTACCGTAATATATCATAATTGCCTTTAAAAGTCAAGCGTATTTTGTATTTTGAGCTTAAGTTCACGAAACACTTTCAGTTTCCGCCACGCTCTCCGGTGCAGGCTCGGGTGTGGGTTCCGGTGTCGGCTCCGGAGTAGCCTCGGGCACTTGCGCTACGGCCGACTGCGGAATATAGAAATATGTGCCATCCGGCAGCATAGCGTAGTAAAGCTCTCCGCAAACGCCGGACACAATCATATTCGTTCCGGCTTCAAGTGTCCCGTCTGCCTCTGCATCCGGGACAGGCAGCCAGTAATACGGCGCTGCCTCTACGTTATACGCGTTGAACTCGCTGACCGGGCTCACCACGTAGACCACCGGCTCCGGCGTCGCGGTCGGTTCTGTGCTCGGTTCCGGCGTAGCCGTGGGTTTTGGCGTTGCTGCGGCTTTGGTCTCCAATGCCTCTATGCGTATCTGCGCCTCCTGCAGATCACCGGTCATTGTGTTGATACGCACGATCTGTGAAATCAGCACCGCGATCACAAGCGCAATAGCCGTAACGATTCCAATAAAAGCCTGTTTGATTGTCATATTAAAACGTCCTTTCCAGATACTTGCTGAGTAAATCCGTCCCGATATACGGATACGGGTCAACTCGGTTATTTTCTAAATACAATTCAAAATGTAAGTGGTTGCCCGATGAATTTCCGGTGCTGCCCACGTAGCCGATTACGTCGCCCTGATGCACATACTGCCCATAAGATACCGCCACACTGGATAAATGTGCATACAGCGTGTCTACGCCCTCTGCGTGGTTGATTTTAACGTAATAGCCCCATGAGTAGCCCCACGAATCCGACGCATTTGCAACGGTCACTTTGCCGTCTGCGGCTGCATACACCGGCGTGCCCTCCGGCATACCGATGTCCATGCCTTTGTGCGGCGAACCGCTGTACATACCGCCGAAATGCTGCGTGATATTCTGTTCCCAACCCGGTTCAAGCGGTGCGCATAGGCCGCGTGAATTCAGACTTCCTGGATACGTTCCCGAAATCGTACCGAACGTATAGCAGCGCAAAAATTGCTCGATATAATTCGGGTTCCCGTAGGTGCTGCCGCCGCCCATTTTTTCCGAATAAGCTCTCGCGCACTCGACTGACCATACCCCGCCGTAATACGTATTGCAGAAATCGATAAAGCCGTCGCCCATGTTGTATGCCTGCAAAGCCTTGAACAAATTATTCTTGTCTGCCGGTGATTTGCAGCCGGTCTTTTTCACCTTGAGGCTAAAGCAATATACACCGATCTCAATGCTGTACTCGGGGTCAGTTATGCCATTCGGCTGTTTTACCGCCAAGCCGGATTCAGAACACGCAAACGGGTCTCCCGGGTCATCCAAAATGCCGGTCTCTGCCATACACAGCGCCAATAGAACCTCAACATATTCGGGTATGCCGTCTTTTTGTGCCCAATATGTAATGGATGCGCGGTAGGACTCCACGCGGTCGTTTAGATTTATCGCACGTCCGGCACTGCTCGCTAAGCTGCCAAAACTGTTTGAAAAAATCAACAGCAGTACAACAACACCGATCCAAATCGCCATGAGAGCTTTAGGTAAGCCCTTGGCGTCTGTCGCCGGTACATCCTGCGTTTTATTTGCGACGTACTGCTGCGCCGCACGTGCCATATCGTGCGCATGTACAGCCGTAGCCGTCTGCGCACTTTCCTGTATTTTTTGCACCGTGCCGACCGTTACCTTTTTAGCCGTTTCGGCCGCAGCCTGTACGGCCACGCTGGTTCCCGCCGTCGTTACACCGGCACTTACGGTTGCCGTAGCTTTTACAGTCTCCACAGTGGCCGTCTTAGCTGCCTGCTGTGCAGCTTGCGCACCGGCGCGTGCCGCATGTGACACTGCTTCGGAGGTGCTTCTATACGCAGTCTTAGACGCAGCTTTATACGATGCCTGCACCGTATTTCCTGCACGCGATGTCTGCCGCCACGGAGAGTTCTTCGCCAACGGTTGCACGCCTCGTTCAACGGGTTTATTTTTACTCTTTCGCACAGCACGCTTGATCTCACTCGTCACAGCATCTCTGACCGCCCCTGCCGTCGATTTTGCACGGCCGACAGCCTGATCTGCCGCAGCCGTTTCCGGCGCTTTGTCCCCGTCCTGCTCCGGTGTATTGACGCTCATCGGTGCAGTGACGATTTTTTGCATCTCGGCGAGCTGCTCCGACATTTCCCGCAAACCGTCATTGCGCCCGTGTGCCTTGATCGTGCCTTTCTTTACCGTGTTCTCATACGTCGTAATATTCATTGACCTGCCCCCATCCGTCAGACGGTTTTGTGGACATCAGCTGATACAAGGGATTATCGGTCGGGAAATCGTTTTCAAACGGCACGATCGTGCTGCCGACCTTGATGAGTCCTGTACCGTACTGCTCCTTGGCAAGCGCCTGCTTCTGCGCCTCAGACAAGCTAAACATTTCTGCAAGCACATCTCTGTCCGGTGCAGACTGGTACAGCATCGTGATGATGTAGCTGTTTTCAAGCAGCTTGCGTGCCTCCGGGCTGTTTAGTATTTCCGTCGTGTTCTGCGTCGCGCCGATAATATAACCGCCGCGCTTGCGGATGCGCTGCCAAAGCGACGCAAAATACTGCGCCGCGTATGGGTTACGGAAAATCGTCATGATCTCATCGATATAAATGTACGTGTGCCTCTTTTTCCGCCAGTTATCCATCAAGCGGCTGTAAATCGATTCAAGGACAATGAGCATACCGACTGCGTTCATACCCTCGCCAAGCTTTGAAAGGTCATAATCGATGATATGCGCTTGTGTATCGACGTTCGTAGGCTGTGCAAACATATCGTAAGAGCCCGCAGTATAAATTTCCATGCGCAGCGCCAGTTCCTGCGCTTCCGGCGCATCTTGCTCTTTCAGCATACGGTACAGATCACCAAGCAGCGGCGACGGCTTTGTATAGCCGGACGCCACGACCGGTGCATACAGCTTTCGCACACAACGATCCAAAAGGCTTTTCATTTTGCCGTCAAGCACGTTGCCATCTTCCATAAGCAAGATACGGCAGAAAGACATGATAAATTCAAGCTTTTCTTTCAACGATTCGCCGCTGCGGTCATCGGGGTCGGCATTGATCTCAAGCGGATTGATCCTGTGCGGTGTAGACGGAGATAAGGAGATTACCGTTCCGCCAAGCCTTTGTGTCGCCACAACATACTCACACTCCGGGTCAACGAAAAATATGTCTGCCTCCCCTTTCAGTGCGACCTGCAAAGCGTCCTCCTTGATGTGGAACGACTTACCGCCTCCGGTCGTCGCCAACACAAGACTGTTTCCGCTCATCAGCATATCGCGATTTATGGTGATGAGGCGTTTCGTCTTTGCGTTAATACCGAACCACGAGCCGCCCGGATAATAGATTTCCTGCGCTGCAAACGGGCAAATACCGGCAAGCGCCTGCGTTGTTAGCAACCGATCCGCCTGAATAAACGGACGCCCAAAAGGTAATGCCGTATTCAGTCCCTCGTACTGCTGCGCAAGGAGCGGGAGAAACTGGCAGGAAATAGATTTTCCTTTGCTCATGATGCTTTCAGCATCGTTTTCCAGTTCTTCCCGCGTATCGGCAAAATGTGCTACGGTGACGGTAACAAGGTATAAGTTTTGGTCGCGCTCCTGTATAGCCTCCATGACTTCCTGTACTCCCGCCGCACGCTGCATCAGCTTATACGGCACGCTGCCGCTGTAATTGCCGTTGCGCTGTTGGTGCAGCGTATAGTTTACAATTTTCGTATCGATTGCCATACTGCGGCTTTCCGCCTCCGCCATCGCTTCGGCGCTCGGTATCGGCAGAAAATCGATTGTAAAGATCATCGGCTTGCCGATAGAGGCAATATCCGAAACAATGCGGTCGTTGAGATATATCGGATAGGCATTCAGGAACAGCGTTTTGCAGTATCGGCCGCCGATCTTCAAATGCGTACAGGAATTGAGAGCTTCCGCACTGAGCGGTGCAATGCTGTCTTTCCAGTTCATGCCGAGCTTTTTTTCTGCGTGAGCATCATATCGGAAAGTTTCCTCTAAACCCGGCCGGTAAATATCGTGCAGCAAACGCAGACGTTCGGACAAAGGCACAGCACGCAACTCCACACCGAGCGCCTGAAAACTGCTGATTAAATTTCCCTCCACGCGAGCAAAAAACGCTGCGGCATCTTCATCATTTCTTCGTCCTGCTGTTATCGTCAGATACGCCTGCTTCGTCATACCGAGCGTACCGCGCACCTGTTCCCGCAGTACGGTATTCATATTCTCCCGATAATCATCTAACTCATCTTCCGGGTTCATCGGGATCAACACATCGCGCTCGAACTGCTCCTGCCGTATCGGCCGAAAGAAAATACTGATCTTCGCGTAAATGCCTTTATCGATAGAATTGAGCAGTGCTGAATAATCCACAAGTCGACGCATCTTTTCTTCATCGCGCAGCTCCGTGTAGTTGATGTCCGTAAACGCAAACATTTTGGAATATTCTCCGCTGTCAAGTACGAACGTACCATCATTCAGAATGCGCTTGACCGGGATCATCTCCTGCGTGCTGCGCGGAATTTTCATGCTTCCCTGTTGATACTGCTCCGCGCCTCTCAAGGTCTTTTTCCAAAGCATCTTTGCCTTTCTCCCTTCTGTTCTTCATTTCATTCTGCTCGACCGCACGTGCGGCTGTGCAAAGCTGTTCGATCTCATTTGCGTGTATATTGCTACCCTTAAAAACGAGCCTGCGCGGCATCAAGAGCATATGCAGCCAGCATAATGCCACACGCTCAGCGGGCATTTTATGCCACTTAAAAAAGCCTATCAAGGCCAACGGCGCACTTGCGCATAACGTAAGGAACGATGCCATATCGGTACTGCCGAAACGCGCATACACATTCCAAAAAGTGATAACGCCCGCACATAGCGCTGCAGCACTCCAAATAGTTTGACGCACAGACAAACCGGATAGGAACTCATCTTTAATATCTCGTATTTCTTGGTTTACTTTGATTTGCATAACTCTTTTCGCTCCTTCCTTACACAAATCCCAACAGCTTATGCGTCATGTTGTCGGCACCTTTTATAATGGCGCTGAGAGACGACAAGTACAGAAGCAGCATGACCGGCTTCGCCATCGTGCCCAGAAAGCCCAACATCCCGCCTACCTGTGTCATCACAGCATCATCCGCTATCGCGCAAAATAGCTGTATGGCGATTACCATCGTAATGGCTTCCATGCAAACGCCGAACACGTTTTTTATATAGTTGCGGCCATACATGGCGGTTACATTTCCACCGGCAAAAAACGCCAACGGAACCGGCGCTATCGACATATAGACATAGATTTTGAGAAATCGTCCGAACACCGTCAGCAGCAAAACCAGGCCGCTGATAATGACCGCAATATATAAAATACCGGTCAGGATGTTAATGGACAGCAGCTCGCCTATCGCACCGGCAACACCGCCCGGTAAGCTTTCGTCTATATTGGGAAGAAGTCCGGCTTGTCCGCCCATCGCCTCAATCAGGCGGCTTGTTAAGCTGCGGACAACGGAGAACATCGGCATGAGGATTATATCCGTACCGCGTACCACCAGAGCATTGACGATCACGAGCCGTGCCAAGGTTTTGAATACTGCAATCGGCGTTTTTTGCTCGATCAGCGACACGGCGGATTGTATGTACCCTACGCAAAATGCAACAAGCATCAGTGATGATGCAAACCCTTTCAATATCGTATTCAAAATTGAAATATACTCGTATGCGTGCGGGCTAAAATCCGAGAGATCTTCCGTCAGCACCGAGTACATCAAGCCGAATATCTGTGTCAAAAATTGCAGCACAAGTTCATACAAAGCAGTTCACTCCCTTTTATGCTGTTGTCATGCCGAGGAACGTCAGAATCTGCTGTGCGAAGCAAAGGGTAAATCCACCGATAATACACGTAACACCTATAATGCGCTTCGTAGAATCGTGGCTAAATCCTGCCATGACGATTTGCACAAGACCAAATAAGCCTACAAATATACCTACTACTTTCAGCAGCCCGAAAAACATCGTCAGCAAATTGTTAATCGGTGTGTCGATCTCTGCCACACCGGTGCTTGCAAAGCAGGGGATAGCAAGCAGCATTGCGCTTGCCACCGCAAAGTATGCGTACCGTGCGTATTTTCCCACTCGGTTCAAATTAAACTTTCTCATGTGAATCGCTCCTTTAATTTAGTTCGACATTTTGAAGGTCAAAGGTAAACACACCATCCACCTCGTCTTCATCAACGTCTGTTTCGTTGATCTGTATTGTGTTCGTTTCCGGCAAAAGCTCTGACGAAACATACGAATACTGCGGCGCACCGCCGTCGGCCGAAAGCTTAATTCTCGGATGCCGGTTCAGGTCGTATTTTTCGTCGATTATCGGCCGCTCATCGGCTAAAATCATAATTACGCTACCAATTTTGCCTTTCAACAGCTTGTTTTTTAGGCGTACCTCTGTTACATCCATCAAAGCGCGGCCGCTATTTTGCTCATTGGTGCTGTTGCTGCCGCTCGTCCAACTATGCGTTGTACCGTAACTGCGATTGTCAATCGTTTCCTGTCCCATCGCTTTGGAAATCCATTCGTGCGTGCTCTGCTCGTTGCCGCCGAGATATAGTATCTCATCGCACATGCCGGACACGGACTCCCAGTCGTCCGGGAACATACGCTTGATCTGCGATATATTTTGCAGAATAATCGATAATGTGATGTTGCGCGAACGCATCGTCGCAACCCAGTTTTGGAAGCTGTCCGGCAACGTAATATTTCGCGCTTCCTCGAGCACAAAATGCACCGGCACGGGTAAGCTGCCGGTGCTGCGTGCATCTGCCTGTGCCATCATAAGCTGAAAAAGCTGCGTGATAAGCGCCGATGCCAGGAAATGGAAACTGTTGTCGTCCGGCATACGGATAAACAGCGCCGTTTTTTCTTCTCCGATCTTCTCGAGTTCCAATTCATCACCGGTCGTTAGGTTTACCACATCTTCAAGCAAAAACTTTTCTAAGCGACTGAGAAGCGATTCCTGAATACTCATGATCGTCTCGCCTGCACCCTTTCGATAAGCATCAAAGTAGCGCACCGCTATATGCCTCGGGCTTCTGGCACGCAGCTCCTCGATGAGCACCTGTGTCGCAGAGACCCCAGCTTCATCGCCTTCTTCGACGGTCTCGGCAAGGATCAACTCCATAACTGTTCCGAAATTCATTTCCGTCTCCGGGCATTCATACCACACGTAATACATGAGCGCCGAAAGCATCATTTTCGCCGTCTTGTCCCAAAAGGCATCACCACCATGCTTCGTTTTATCCTCGGTATTTGCAAATAGGTTTGTGATAAAGCCTTGTATGTCACTCTCTCGTTTGAAATAAATGAATGGGTTATACCGAAAACTACTAAGCATGTCAATTAGGTCAAAGACACGGATTTTGTAGCCCTCTGCCTTAAATACATTGCCAATATCGCGCAACAGCTCTCCTTTCGGATCCATGATGATATAAGATGAGTTACATTGCAGTAAATTAGGCTTTACATACGCTCGCGTTTTGCGTGAGCCGGAGCCACCGATAACAAGCGTAAATAGGTTTTTATCCAGCTTGCGCTGATCCGTTGTGATGCTCAAATGTCTGGATAAGATGCGGTTTTCATCCGGGTGTTCTTTGTCGTGGAGCCGATGGTTCAGCAGGTACACATTTTCCCATTTCGCTGAGCCGTGTTCTTCGCCGTGGCGAAAATTCTTCTGTGAGCTAAATATGTATAAAAGCACTAACGCATAACCGCCCAGAAATATGCCCACGGCTTTTCCGGTATCGGCACAGAATTCCAACCGAAACGGATGTGCAGTGATCTCATTCATGTTCAGCAAAATCCCGGGCAAGCCGCCCTCTGCATACGGCGCGATCAGCACCGCAAGCCAAAGCACAAATACCGCCCCGATGCCTGCCATGATCCAAGCCGTTAATGTATTTTTTCCTCTCATCTTTTGAACTCGCTCACAATTATTTTATAACCGTTTTCCTTTATTTTTTCCTCATAATGCCGCAACTCGCCTTTGGGGTCTGTAACGATATAAGGTACGCTGCATTCCGGTGAACTCGGTTCCACACACAAGCAACCTCTTGCCGCTAATTCTTTTTCATTTTTCATCATATTGTCCTCCATTTCTTTGACCGAAGTCGATTTTCGATCACCATAATTTCTTGTGCTGCGATGCTCTGCGCTGTGGATAACGCTCGCAGCAGATTTTCAATTTTATCTGTGCCGAGCGCCGTCGGGACGCGCACACACACTTCCTGCGGCAAAACGCCAAAATGTACGCATACAATATACGCTGCACATTTTGCAATGATCTCATTTGCCGGTGTATCCGGCAGCGCTGTTTTCTCATTCTCCTGAAAAACCAGCGCAAAATCTTTTTCGGCCAATGCTTCAAGCGCGGCGTAGCAAAGCATAGCTCTTTCCATCTGCCCCGACTGCACAAGGTACGCACGGGCTTCACGGTCATAGTGGATGCCCGTCACACCTTGTTGTTCGACGATTTTCAGCTCGTCGATCTGATTTAGAGTGATCCTGCAAATGGCAAGCGTGTTATAGATCGTACCTTTCAGCGTCAGTTTTTCTCCGGCATCTGTCTGCGTAATGTCATACCATTTGCTCGGTACTATGGTTTTTCGCTGCGTGTCTGCTCCTGCATCCAACCATATCGGTTTTGCCTCTGCACCCGGCAGAAGCTGCACGCCTAAGCCGCGCCATGATGCAGCCGTTGCAATACGTGTTGCCTTCTCATTCTGCAATGCGATCAGCATTGAGTTTTTAACGCCAAACCGCATACGTCCCATAACCTGCAACACTTTCTCCAAAAAGCGCTCGTTGACGAACATCTCATCCCGCGCCCTTACCCAACGTGTATTCAGCGCTTTCCATGATTGCTTTTTTCTGCCGCCGGAACCCTTCTTCATTTTGAAAGTACGGCGCGCTCGCAGAACCGTATCCACAGAACCGGCAACATTGCCGTTTTTTCCGTCTTTTTTTTCGTCGTCCTTGAGGAATGTCGGTTCATCATCAGCCGACCAAGCTAAAGGCTTTATATCTTCTTTTGAAATCGCCATACACACCGCCTTACTTTCTTGTCAGCCTTTGCGGCTTTACCTTCGGCGTCTTCTGAATGACCTTATCGGTATTTGAAGCACGTCCACCTGCCTGCATCTGGCGCACAGCTTCCGCAATTCTCGCTTCTTTTTGCGTGTTGACGTTTTTTGCAGCCTCCAGCTTTTTCATAACAGACGGCTTGTCTTGTACCGGCACGGTACGTTTGGTTTTCACAACCTTCTCGCCGAGCAGCGGGTCGTCTTGGTTATAAAGTTCAAAATTGTGCTGACGCTTTTCTTCGATTCGCTCTGCAAAGTCTTTATCGATAGAAGCCGTAACATCTGCCCAAAGTTCTTCAGCCTCTTGTTCCGTTACGGATGTCTTCAAGCCGTCGGAGGACAGACGGCTTTTCCGTTCCGTCTGTCCTTTCGTAGGGTTTGGCTCCGGCTTTAAAAGGTCTTGTGCGCTGCCGCGTGCCTCCTTAACAGCATCCTGTACCCGCACTTGATCTTTTCCGATCACGACCTCCGGGAGCTCGTTTACATCTGCCGCTTTAGACGGATCACGTTCGATTTCCGCCTGTGTAACATCTGTCAGCACAGCCAGTTTATTGCGCTCAATCAGACGGTTGATAACTGCTGCATCCTCGCCGCGCACCATTAAGGTCGATAGCCCATCGCCGTTGCTGTCGTGCAAATGCAAGTACCGCAAGCCATAGGGCCGTGCAGCTTTTTTGAATGTTTCGATGGCTTCATCACTCATCGAGATAAAGCGCACCTCCGATGTACTCGTCAAAAAATCTCGGCACTTTCGCGCCGGGATCATTTTATCTGCGCTGTATCGTATCGCTGCTACGAGCGCCGCCAGAACTTCTTTGCTCCCGTGTAGGAGCAGCTTCGTCCCTTCGATGCTCAAGGTGATGATTGCTTGTTCGTCCATTTTCTTTTCCCCTTTCTGTTTCAAATGTTTTTACTTCATGTGCTTTGTCGATTTTGGATTTGATCTGCGGCTGCTGCTCGAGGATTTGCACACAGAGCTTTGCTTCTGAACGCAGCTTTTTGAGCTGCACGTTGATCTTCTCGATTTTTTCAAGCTGCTCCTGTATTTCAGCATCACCTGTCTCCAAACACCGCAGCACGGCTCTTATTTCTTCCCGCTCATCGATCTGCCCGGAGATTTCGTGCTGCACTACGCGTAACCGCTGCTCTACGTCATCGCGAGTTTTAAGATTATATTTTGCAACATAATCGAACTGCTTTATGTACGCGTTCAGCTGCCAACGCGCCGTGGTAAATGCACTGCCGTATACTTTGGGACGCCGCTTAAAAACGCCGAGATAATAAAGCCATTTATAATAAAGCGCCCGTATTCCATGCGCTTTAGATTTCCGACGTACCGTTCCTTGCAAGCGCATTTTTCTTTTTGGCGTCATCGGCTGTTCTATAACTTTGGTTTTACCGAGCAGTCGGTCTGCTTTGATACGGAGAATGCGCAAGTGCAGCGCTTCCGGCTCGTAGTTTTCGCCAAGCGACTGCAAACGAATATTTCGTTCACCGCCCAGCGGACAAATCGCAACATACTTTCGATCTGTCATAACGGCATACCCGTATGCCCGCAGCGTATCGTAAAAAGCTTCGAGCGATTCTATATTTTCATTTGCGAGTATGCGGTCTATGTCTTCGCGCAGCGCTTTACGCCGGTTCGGCTTTCCTTCTTTCTCTGCCTGCCAAGCTGCATACGGCATACCTCGGCGTACCGGCTTGATGAGCGATAAACCATACTCTCTGCAAAGTGCATCCGAAACCGTTCGCATTTGCCAATAGTTTTTCTCTTTCCATAAGCGCTTACCGTCCAGAAACGAAACCGAGTTGATAACGAAGTGGTTGTGGATATGCTCATGATCTAAATGCGTTGCAACAAGCACTTGATACCGTTCACCCCACATTTCTTTTGCGAGCCGAATGCCGATCTCGTGCGCCGTTTCCGGCGTGACCTCTCCCGGCGCAAAGCTCTGTATGGCGTGGTAGGCACAAATGCCGTCGTTTTTGTCGAACGCATTTTTTGCTAAAATCATTTCCTGCCGCGCCGTTTCTGCATCGCAGTTGACGCCGGACACAAAACGCTCAGTATCCCGCACGGTCTTGTTGCCGTCTTCCGCATACTCGATCACATCTATCAATGATTGGTATTCTTCCTCTTTTAATTTCGGATCACCGATCACCAACGGATTCTGCGTCTTGTTCGGATTCTCAATGTAAAGCAGGCAGTCGCCGATCCAGCCGTTGATCTTCCAGATTTTTGTTACCGCCACTTTCTTTCTTCCTCCCGTTTTTCTTTCAGTACCTTTTGGTCGGATTTACGGATATATGTTCCGAGCTCCGAAGTCATCGGGTCGCGTTTGATTGGCTCCGTAACGTAACGATACAGCATAGATGCCAACGGCTTGATCTCATCGGTCAGTCGCTCAAATTCCTTCCAGTCAATCCTGCCGGTCGCATGTGCTATACGCGTAAGCTGGTTCATGTTGTTGCCAATGTAACGCAGCTGTGACAGGATCAAATAAAAATCAAACGGCGGGCGTTCCTGCGGAAGTACACCGTCGATAAGCTGCCGCACGTACGCCGACATGGATAAACCGGATTTGCTCGCTAAGGATTGCAGACGTGCTTCCTGAGATTTTGTTAAGCCAATCAAAATTTTGTAAGGGTATTTGTATTCGCCTTTTCTTATTGGTCTCACTTCTTTCTGCATGACGGGTTTTAGGGTGTCCCTAAAAAATCGGTGATTTTCACCGATCCACCATTCGTATATGCGAATGGTATGCTTGCCTCCGGCGTTGCGGTCGGTTCTGCCGTGATTTCCGGTTTAGGTTCTGCATCCGGCTCCGTGTCCTGCGCTGCTTTTTCAGCGTTTGTTTCGACCGTAACCGATACGGGAGTATCGGCCTCATCGGCAAGAGCGCTCATCGGTACGGCGCTGAAAATCAGCAGCGCTGCAAGCAGACATGCAAGTGACTTTTTGAGCTTCTTTTTCATTTTTTTGCTTCCTTTCAAAGATTTTTCTATATGAAAAAAGCCGCATCTAAAAAAGACACGGCTTGAATTTGAGCAGTAAAAAAGCACTCGCAGTAAAACGAGTGCTTCATTCTGCAATATTCACTTTATTTGATCCTTATCTATATTCCCAGTGACCTTGTTCAGGTTGTGCGGCTTGAGCGGGAACATCTACAACCCAATACTCACCGTCTTTAACCCAGTATTTTTCACCAGAAACCATAGTGTAGCTCCAACACGAGGATAAGTCTCCCTCATGATCCCACATATCAGCCTCAGTAGAGCATATTGTGCCACATTGATTGCACTGATACACCCAATCGCTCTTCCAATGACCTGCTTCTTCCCAATGGCCTTGTTCTTCTTGAGCAGGTTTAGCTGGCACATCTACCACCCAAACCTTTTCCTTGGGCTTCGGCGTCGCGGTGGGAACCGCCGTTGGTGCTGCGGTAGGAGCTGCCGTAGGCTTGGCCGTTGGAGCTGCGGTGGGTGCAGCTGTCGGCTTCGCAGTCGGTGCGGCCGTAGGTCTGGCCGTACTGCCGGAAGGCTTGCTGTCAGAAGTATGGGAGCTGCTCGGTTTTGCGGTTGCTGCCGGTTTCGGTGTAGCCGTAGCAGAGGGCTTCACAGCTGTGCTGCTTTCGGCTTTGCTCTCCGGCTTCGGCGTTGCGGTAGCCTTGGCCGTTGCCGCAGCACCGGCAGAGGGAGTAGCCGTAGGCTTTGCCGATGCACTCGGCTTAGCGCTGCTTGCGGCCGTGGAGCTTGTGTTCGAAACCGACTTGCTGCTCACTGCACTGGATGCAGAGCTTTCAACGCCGGTATCCGCTGTACTGTTGCCCGCACACGCCGCCATGGTAAGCATCAATGCTGCTGTCATTAAAATAGCTGTGATTTTCTTTTTCATGTAAATCAGCTCCTCAGTTAAATTATAGCGCGAGACTTTCTTCAAATCAAGTATGCAAAACAGGTGCTGAATTATCGGCACCTGCTTACGCTGCGTATGGGAGATATTTTATTTTACATTGCGGTGCTTACGATAAATAATAACGCTCATAGCCGCTGCGGAGATCATCAAGATCATGATTGCAGCATAAACGACCGTGTTGTCACTGCCGGTTTTCGGCATGGAAGATGTCGGCGTAGGCGTTGCTGTAGGAACCGCCGTAGGTGCCGCCGTGGGTGCTGCCGTGGGTGCTGCCGTAGGTGCTGCCGTGGGTGTTGCCGTAGGTGCCGCCGTGGGTGCTGCCGTGGGTGCTGCCGTAGGTGCTGCCGTAGGTGCTGCCGTAGGTGCCGGTGTTGCTGTGCTCTCGGGCTTTTCTTCCAGCTCTCCGTCGGACGTGTATACATAGGTTTTATCTTCGATGATGGAAGCATTGAAGCTATCGGACAACACTTCGCCGTCTTCGCCGATCTCACGCACGGTATATGTGCCGTAAGGGAGAAGCTTCGTAAGTGCCGTGCCATTCTCATCGACGGTTACGATGTCACGCTCGGTTTCTTTTGCATCGTTGTAGTTTCCGGCGGATGCAAGGTAAACCTCGAATTTGCGATCCTGTGCGTCAAGCGTATCGAGCGACAGCACCGCAATGTCAGACTGCGTTTTTATAGCAATCTTACCTTTGATAACTTCATCTCTGAGACTGAAATTGTCAAGAACAAAAGGTTCTTCATTACCGCCGGATGTGATATTATACGTGTGTACAATCGGGTCCAGCTTGTAGCCGATCGGCGCTGTGATTTCCTGCACACGGATTTGTCCGAAAGGCATATTTTCCACCATAGCAAAACCGGTTTCGTCGGTCGTAATGTCGCTATAGGTTTCACCTGTACCCTGCGGATAGTATACGCGATAAACTGCGCCGCCAAGCGTTGCATCACCGGCTGCTGTGCCGTAATCACGGTCGTTTTTGTAGATGTTCATGGTAATCGAACTGGGCTTTACTGTAGCGGTTAAGAGAACATCCTTATCCGTGATTCCAAAAACGTAATGATTCCGATCGTAGCGATACCCCGTTGCTCTTGTGCGCATAATCGCAACATAATTTCCGCCCGGCAATCCACCAGGAACCTCGCAGTAACCGTTTGCATCTGTAGCTTGCGTTGTTGCGTATGGCTCCTGTTCCCAATACGAATAATTGTCCGGATCGGCTACATCCTTGTAAATGTCGTACACAGAGCCCTCAAGGCTGTAATACGGATTACTGTCCGTGAAATCCGTTTCTGAGTCAGTCAACTGAATAGCCACTTTGTAACGCGGTTCGTCTGTGGTTTCTCCGTCAGAAGTCTCATCCGCAAATACACCTGTCGGCATAATACCGCAGATCAACAGAACGGCCAGAAGACACGCAAACGTTTTTTTCATCTTCATGATTTTACTTCCTCTCGCTTTGATTTTATTTCAGCTGCATAAAGTGCAACTTTTGTCTGAAATTGAATATATCTTTATCGTTATTTTAATACTATCATAAAATCATTTCGATAACAAGTGATAATTAAATTTTCATTTCTTTTACATGCCGATAAAACGTGCTGCTTGTAAGTCCTGTAAGTCTCTGTGCCTCTACGGCTGTAATTTCGTGAGCACGCCATTTTACACAGACTTGCAGAAACTGTTTCTTGTCGACTTGCACTTTCGGCCGCCCGGTGATCCGACCTTCCTGCATCGCAATGCGGCGCCCTTCTTCAGTACGCTGCCGGATGCAATCGCGCTCAAGCTGCGCTAATGCTCCGAATACGGTCAGCATAAATTGACCTTGCGGGGTAGAGGTGTCGATTGACTCCTTCAGACTTTGGAAAGCAACACCTTTCTTTTGCAGCTCGTCTATAATGGTAAGTAGATCGCGCGTGTTGCGTGCAATTCTGGATATATCCGAACAGACGACTTTATCACCTTCCCGGGCGAAGCTTATCATAGCTTCAAGCTGCGGACGATCTCTGTTTTTGCCGGATGCTTTATCTATGTAGATCTTCTCTGCATGGCAAGCATGTGCATCTCCCAGCTGTCGCGCCTCGTTTTGCTCTGCGGTAGAACACCGGGCATAGAAAATAATCATTGAATACCTCCCTAACCTAAAACGTGCCAAAAGATACCAAATAGTTTTGCTACATTTCAAAACTACAAAAGTATATCTTTTGACACATGAATATACATTGAATCAAAAGGTATAACTTTTGAAACAGTTCATTCTTGACATTCCCTCACAGGTCGTTTATACTTGTAGATAGAAAGAGTGCTGCCGATGAACGGTTAGCCCTCAGTGTTACTCAAAGAAATGAGCCGACGACTTTGGGAAGTATGGGCGGCTCATTTCTTTTTTATGTAGATGAGGATTTGAACGATCAATCCTGCGGTCATGATGACTAAAGATAAGATTTCAAAATCACTCATGGTATCATCCCTCTCTCCGTGTCGGATTGAGGGATTTTTCATATTCAAGAAACGTCCCTCACACGGTGCGGAAAATCCGCATCTGAGGGCCAAACCGTCCACCGTTTTATGGCAGCACCCGAACCGCATATTGCAGTTCGTTTTTATTCTACCAGAAATCACCTTATATGGCAATGTTTTTATTCGACACTCACGGCCACCAGTTTGCAGTTTAGCGCGGCTGCTATCCGCAGCAGTGCCCGGAGCTGTACCATGTGCTTTTTCTGCTCCATGAGTGCAACCTCCGTCCACGAAACTCCGGCGGCAGAAGCTAATTCGCGCTGCGATATTTTAAGTGCTTGCCGCTGTAAAATCAGGCTATCAATCAGCTCTATATAAGCGTTTGGCATTCTATCACTTCCTTTCAGAACCGGCAATGTTGCCGGTTTTCTTTTTTTGTCTGCGGCGGATCAATGCGAGCTCCATTTCGGATATTCTCCGCACTTGGTCAGCTCAAAATATACCGCCTTAGACCAAGAGCGATTGCAGTACATGAGTTCGCCCTCGTTC
>OMGY01001721.1_pt1 | contig 18351 bp, 15 predicted proteins | sample 1674461 | NCBI WGS metagenome assembly OMGY01 (sample SAMN05578579, study PRJEB25193) | human gut metagenome | biome: Human Microbiome; feature: human-associated habitat; material: feces | host: Homo sapiens | place: USA:Birmingham
CAAACAGCAGCTGCGTAGCGCCGCTCATCTGGATGGCAACATGGCCGGTGTCCCGCGCATGGGCGGCCAGCGGCAGGCCGTAAGCACCTGCGCCAATGATGGCAACCTCATAATCGCAGGCATCCATCTGTTTTTCCATTGCGGCAAGGGCATCAAACCAGGTATCATACCCGGTTTTCTGCCCGGCAAGGCCCTGCACTGCCGGGATGACGGTCAGGGAGGCCAGTTCCGGCAGAGTGTTTCCCCCGCCGGGGGCGTTGGTGAACAGCTCCCCGCGCTTTTGGTACTGGGCGCGGATGGTATCCGCAAAGGGGTGTACCACCAGCACATGCTTTCCGGCCAGTGCGGCGCTCCAGGGGTTGGCATAATAATATGGTTCCAGCGCGCGCAGCTGGGTAAAGCGGGTGCCGTGGCAGCCATCGATTACCTGCCGCTCGGCCCCCACATCCCACAGCGCCAGCAGGTCCGCCCCCTGAGCGCAGGAAGTATACAGCTTGCAGAAGCGGTTCAGCGCTTTATCATCGGTGGGAAACACACCGGACAGGGTGTTGATCTCACCCCTGGTTTTCTCGGTATATTTCCCGGTCAAATATTCGGCCACGGTGCGCATCTCGGTTGCACCGCAGCGGCCGAACAGAAACGGCTGCCCGGCGCGGATGGCATCGGCAGCAGCCGCATTGCCCTGTTCCGCGGGCAGAATGATCAGGCCGCGGTATTTCCACCGGAAGCGCAGCCCTTTATAGGTATTGCGCAGTACCTCCAGCAAGGCTCCATCATTATCCACGGCGGTTTCCTCCTTGTTTGTCCAGCATGGCCAGGGCGGTTTCGGCGCTGTTTGCCCACAGGAAATGTTCATTCACGCGGCGCTGGGCAGCGTGGCCGCAGGCCGGGTCCGCCGCTGCTTTCTGGATGGCCTCAGCAAACTGGGCAGGGGTATCGGCAAAATAGCCGCTGGTGCCGGGCTCTATGATCAAATCCGGCCCCGGCGCATGGCGGGCAACCGGCGGGCAGCCCGCATACATGGCTTCCAGCAGGCTCATGCCAAAAATTTCGCCGTCATTAAAGTTCACAAACACATCGCAGGCATGGTAATAGGCCTGCACGGTTGCGTTGGGCAGCTGGGGAATGCAGGTACAGCGGTTTTCCAGCTTGTGGGTGCGCAGGGCATCCTGCAGTTCCCCGGTCAGGCTCCCCTGCCCGATGACCACCGCGTTCCAGCTGCGGGGCAGTGCTTCCAGTACCGGCACCAGGTCCAGCGGGCGCTTGTAGGAATCCAGCCGCCCCACAAAAACAAGATAGTTGGCTTTGGGGTCCAGCTTCAAAAATTCCCGCAGTTCATGTTTTTCCCCATTTGCATTGGGGATGATGGCGGTATCCAGCCCAACGGGCATTACCCCGGCGCATGGCACATGCAGCTGTTCCAGCTGGGCGGCCACGGCGGGGGTTTTGGCATAGGTGGGGGTTTTGCGGTAGATAGCCAGGTTGCGGCGGCACAAAAGGTCCATCACAGCCCGCATAACCGGGTTTTCGGACGTACTTTTGATGGCCCCCAGCTGGCTGTAGAAAAAGATGTCGTGATCCCGGCAAAAGCGGTACAGCCCCGGCACGCCGAGGGCGTTATCCCCCATCACATGCACGGCGTCCACATGCTCGTTCAGCAGCGGCTGCCAGGTGCGGTAAAAGGCACTGACCCCGGCTTTGCGGGCCGGTACATAATAGATGCGCACATTGGGCTCCAGGTCCTCGCTGGTCACAGCTTCGGGGGCGGCGTCCGGGTCCGGGTACAGTACAACAGCCCGGCAGCCCAGGGCGGCAAACGCCCGTGCAAGGCCAACCTCCTGCCGGTTATAGGCTCCTTTTTTGCCGGATGCCCCGCAGTACAGCTGCGGGATGGCAATGGTTCGCATAAGCTTTGCTACTCCAATTTATTTTTAGGGCAATACCGCACAATTCCCGCCTGACGGCTTAAGCACCGCTCCGGCGGCTGCGGCACGGCATCTGCGTTGCCAAAATGCTCGATAATGTCGGGTTGCGGTACCCGCATCGTGCTTCGGGGGCAAAAGCCCCTCGCACTCTGCGACCGCTGCCCCTGCTTCGGTTCGCTGTTTCCGCCACTGGCGGCGCTCACCTTTGCAGCATCCAGTATTATCTGCGCTTTTGGCTTAGCATCTGCCGTACCTCGCTCGCCGTATCGGCACTTAGAATTATGCGGTGTTGCCTTAGGGTGTATCTTGCTTTTGGTCACACCTTGCGCAGGTAGCGGGCATCGATCACCTCAATGTCCGCATCCCGGCAATAGGTGTGGATGCCGATCAGATCCGCCGGGTCAATGCCCGCAATGGCAACGTTCTGCGGCATGGCGGCGCACAGTGGCACTTCCGAAGCACCGCGCCGCACCCAGAATTGCAGGTACACACCGTAATCCACCTTGGTGCTGACCTGGGCCGGGCGCACGGTCTGGTCGTTGTTGGTAAACAGCGGGCCAGCATTGCGGCTGCCCAGCTCATAATTGCGGTGCTGCAGGTTAAAGGGTTCATCCTCATCCAGGATAAACTCATCCACATCATCGCGCTCTTCCGCTTCGGGGTTTTCGCGCACAGTATAGCGGCGGTAACGGGTGTACAGCTGGTTGTCCGGCCTGGTTTCGCTGCACAGCACCGTCAGGGCTTCGGGGGTTTTATCCACAATAATGCTGTCGCACAGTTCGCGCCCCACGCTGAACGCCTGCACTTTCTCCCATTTATCCGGGAACTGGGTGCAGCGGTAAAGGGTCAGGCTGTGGTCGGCGCTGGTTTCCGGCAGCATCCAAACTTCCCCGCGCCAGTCAAACACGGTGGGGAAAGAGAGATGGAAGTTTTCCTTTAATACCACGCGGGGCGGCAGCAGGTGGTCGTTTTCATCAAACTCCGCCACGGCAATATCACCGCGGTTCTCCGCCATATTGAATGCTTCGCAGAACAGCCAGCGTTTGCCGTTGTCATCCTCATACAGCAGGGGGTCGGCATACCAGGTGCCGGGGGTGTAGGGCAGCGGGGTGTAAGGTTCTTCACCCAGAGCGGGCAGCGGGTCGCAGCCTTCCCCCTTGGGGGCGCGGCGCACCGCAATGGTATAGATTTCTTTTTGGCCGCTCAGCTTTTTGATCAAACGCTTGGGCGGCATATGCAGGGCACGATAGATCTGGTTCATGAATTTTCGTTCCTCATGATTTCCCGGTAAATTGTCATCAGTTCGCGGTAGTTTTGTTCCGCGTTATACGCCTGGCAGGCTTTTTGCTGCATTGCGGTCAAATCAAAGGTTTCGCCCACGTTTTGCAGCTTGCACACGGCATCCGCCAGCGCGGCGGCATTGCCGGGGGCAAAGTGCAGGCCGTCAATCCCCTCCTGCACGGCAGCGCCCACGTTGCCAAGATCACTGGCAAGCACGGGGGTGCCCACCGCATGGGCTTCCGCCGGGATCAGGGCAAAGCTTTCATAGCACAGGCTGGGGCAAAGGGCGGCGCGGCTCTGGGCCAAAAGCTCGGTAAGTGTTCCATGCGGGAGCTGGCCGGTAAAGGTTACAGTATCGGGGGCGTTCTCTTTGGCCCAGGCTTCCAGCGGGCCGGTACCGGCCACGATCAGCTGCGGTGCGTCCGGCCCCAGCAGCTGCCAGGCCTCGATGGCGGTGCGCAGCCCCTTTAATTCTTCCAGCCGCCCAGCAAAAACCATCTGGTTTTTGCGCTGTGCCCAGGGCAGCGGGGAATGGTTCGGCGCGGCCACGCCGTTGGGCTTGCAGTACAACCGCTCCGGGGTAAACACCGGGCGCGAAGCTTTGCGGTTGAATTCCAGCAGCTTGCTGCGATCAAACTCCGTCAGAGTGATCAGGTTCACCTTGCGGTAGGTGCCAAGCAGGCGATGGAACGCATAAATGCCCGCACAGACCAAACTTTGGGCACGGCTGCCGCGGTAGCAGCTGTGCCGCACCGCACAGCCAAGGCCATGCTGCGGGCATTCCTCGCACACATGGCCGTCCCGCATCAGGATGCCGTTAGGGCAGAAAATGCGGAAGTTGTGCAGCGTCTGCACCGCCGGAACATGCTCTTTGAAGCATGCCTGGAACACCGACGGGCTGATGGTCAGCAGGGTGTTATGCACATGCACCAAATCCACCTGTTCTTTGCGGATCAGGGCGCGCACTTCCCGCACGGTTTTGGTGCTGTAGATGGCCCGCAGGGGCAGCAGCAGTTTTTGGGCCAGGCCGCCGGCATCATTATTGCGCTCATAGGTGATCACGCGGTGGCCGTGGGCTTGCAGCATGGCGCACTCCGCGGCAAACACGGCGTCCTCGCCGCCGGGCAGGCGGTAGTGGCAGTGCACCAGCAAAATGGTATGCGGTTGTTCCGGCTGCGGCATCTGCGGCCCCCTTTCCCTGCGTGAACAGAACTAAGGCAGCACCGCACAATTCCCGCCTTACGGCTTAAGCACCGCTTCGGCGGCTGCGGCACGGCATCTGCGTTGCCAAAATGCTCGATAAGACATCCAGTATTATCTGCGCTTTTGGCTTAGCAGCTGCCGCACCTCGCTCGCCGTATCGGCACTTAGAATTATGCGGTATTGCCCTAAATATAATTATTATACCGCGCAGCACCAGATATGGAAAGAGATAAAACGTAAAAAATGCCCCTGTGCACAACGCCTGCGCACAGGGGCAGCGGTTATTCAGCTTCTTCTTCCAGCTCGCGGACCAAGTTCCAAACTTCGCCAATGGTACCAAGCTGTTTTAAGCGGTCCTCTTCAACCTCGGTACCGGTAGCTTCCCCAAGCTGCCAGGCCAGCTCCACCAGGTCTTCTGCATCCACGCCCAAGTCTTCAAAGCTGGTGTCCTTGCTCAGTTCGGCGGCGTCACAGCTGAACTGCTCCGCCAAAATGTCAAGCAGATCCTCAAACGTCATGTGTCCTTCCCTCCGTATCGGTGCATATGGTATTTCTATAATACCCATACGGCAGCATGCCGTCAATGGCAGATTCGACTAATATTGCGAGCTTTTTCCGTTAAAAGCGCACAAGTTTGTACGGTCAGGCTTCGGGTACGGCTGAAAAGCCGAGAATTCAGCCCATTTCAGCCTGTATATCCATGCCGGGCTGCAGGGGCATTGTCTGCTTTATGTATTCAGCATGTAGAGCGCACCATACAGGTTGAACAGCATTGCCGCACCGCAAAGTGCCCAAGCGCTGGAATCCGGTCTCCACTTAGGGCGCCCCAGGAACCATACAAACAGCCACGGGAAAAGATCGACCATATACCGTGCGCCAAACTGCCAGCCGCCCAATGTGCGGTGCATACAGGTCAGGCAGGTCATTAACAGGCACATCGCCGCAACAAACCACCCCGCTGATGGCAGTGGAACACTGACCTGCACTTCCGCCTGGTGCCCGGGCAGGCGCAGCAACAGTCCGCGTACCATCGCCAGCAGGAAAAGCGGGTTGGCAGCAAAGAACAAAAATCCATTGTATATCTCAAAGTGCAGCTGTCCCTGCGCGTCCAGTGTGACCGGGCGCAGCAGCTGCAGCAAATTGGGTACAAGGTAGGTCAGGCTGAACTGGCCGTTCTCCGCGCGGACAAATTCCGGCAGATAGTTGTGTCCAAACTCCGTCACGCTGCCAAACCGCGCAAAGTTATACGCCATCATGCAGGCGGCCATCACAACGGCGGGCAGCAGCGCGGGCAGAATCCTTTTCAGACTGCGCCGCTGATAAAACTGCCAACCCAGCCAACAGGCCAGCAACAACGCGTAAAAGGGGCGGCACCCCACTGCCAACGCCATGCAGAGGGACGCTGCGGCATCCTGCACAGCGTTGCCGCCCTGTGCAAAAAACAGCCCCCAAAAAGCAAACCCCAGCGCACAGACCTGCGCCAGGAACCACACGCCATCGCTGGTTGACATCCAAAAGACATTGGAACCCATGCTGACAAACAGGGTAAAGAACGCACAAGTCACAGGCTGCATACCACCGCGCATACAGCAGGCATACACCCCGCCCGCGCAAAGCAGCGCCAGCCCCATTGCGATCAGATTACCGGGGATGGCGCTCCATTCCCCGGCTGCCGCCACAAAAGGCAGCATCAGTACCGCTGGCACCGGTGGAAAGGATTGATAATACCGTCCCTGATAAATTGCCAATTCCAGCCATGTGTAGTTTTCGCCATTTTCTATATTGTTACGGCCTGCAAGCCAGTTTTCGGCCTGCAAAGCATAACTGTTATAAGGCGAGCTTTGCAGCAGCGTGCCGCCAGCCAATGAGTGATACAGCACCAGTGCCAGCGCAAGGCACGCCAACACCGCCGTCAGTGCAGACGCATGTCGTTTTACGGAGTTTTTCACGACAGCCTCCTACAAAAAAGGGCTGTTGCACAAGAAAAATTCAGGTGCAGCAGCCACCGAGCTATACTTAAATACTTAATTTTCCAGAAAAGATCTGACCACTTGCCTTCGTGCCTTTTCCGTCCTTATTATAGCCTTTCCGGCCGGGCCGTCAAGTTCAGGACCGGCTTTACTTTTTCTGGCCGTAATAGGCGTTGGGGCCGTGCTTGCGCATAAAGTGCTTGTCCAGCACATGCTGGGGGGCGGGCTCCGCGTTGGGGTTGATCTGGCAGGTCAGCAGGGCCATCTTGGCCACTTCTTCCAGCACAACGGCGTGGTAAACAGCCTGGGCGGCATCCTTGCCCCAGGTAAAGGGGCCATGGCTGGCGCACAGAACGCCGGGCACATGCACCGGGTCAATGCCGCGGGTGCGGAAAGTTTCAATAATCACCTTGCCGGTGTTTTTCTCGTAATCTTCCTCGATCTCTTCGGGGGTCAGCTCACGGGCACAGGGCACCGGGCCGTAAAAATAGTCTGCATGGGTGGTGCCGAACGCCGGGATATCCCGCCGGGCCTGGGCCCATGCCACGGCGTGGGTGCTGTGGGTATGCACCACACCGCCCAGCGCGGGGAATGCCTTGTACAGTTCCAGATGGGTCTTGGTATCGCTGCTGGGGTTCAGGTCACCTTCCACCTTATTGCCGTTCAGATCCATGACCACCAGCATATCAGGGGTCAGTTCATCGTACTCCACGCCGGACGGCTTGATGACGAACAGCCCTTTTTCCCGGTCAATGCCGGACACATTGCCCCATGTGTAAGTAACAAGGCTGCGGCGGGGCAGTTCCATATTGGCTTCGTATACCTGTTGTTTCAGTTCTTCCAGCATAATTGTTCCCTCACATTGTTTCAACGGCGGTGCGCTCGGCGCACAGTGCCTTTTTGTATTCTTTCAGGAATGCGGCAAACCCGGCTTCATCAGCGGCATCCGGGTTCAGGGTGGTGCTGGCGGCACCGGCGAACACGCGGTTCTGCAGGTAGTTTGCCAGCGTTTCGCCATCAGCATGCTCCACACGGTAAGCAGCCAGCAGGGCCATGCCGTAAGGGCCGCCCTCGCCTGCGGTTTCGGTGCAGGTCACAGCGGTGTGGGCGGCAGCGGCCAGGTAGCGCTGGGCCACGCCGGGGGTCTTGAACAGGCCGCCGTGGCCCAGCAGGGTATCCAGCGTCACATGTTCTTCGTTCAGGATATCCAACCCGATGGCCAGCGTGGCAAACGCGGAGTAAATGTTGGCGCGCATCAGGTTTGCCAGGCTGAAATCACTTTCCGGCCCACGCAGCAACATGGGGCGGCCTGCATCAAAGTGGGTCACGCCCTCGCCGGAGTAATAGTTCACGGGGATCACACCGCCGCAGTCCGGTGCCCCCTGCAAAGAAAGGTTGAACAGCTTGGTAAACAGCTCACCCTTGTTCACTTTTGCACCGCAGAGTTCGGCGTTCTGGGCCAGCAGCTCCACCCAGGCGTTCAGGTCGCTGGTGCAGTTGTTGCAGTGCACCATGGCAACAGGGTCGCCTGCGGGGGTGGTAACCATATCAATTTCGGGGTAAACTTTGCTCAGGGCCTTTTCCAGCACAACCATGGCAAAAATGCTGGTGCCGGCGCTGACATTGCCGGTGCGGGGCGCCACGCTGTTGGTGGCGGCCATGCCGGTTCCGGCGTCGCCCTCCGGCGGGCAGAGCGGAATACCGGCCTGCAAATTGCCGGTGGGGTCCAACAGGCGGGCACCGGCTTCGGTCAGGGTGCCGGCGTCCGCACCGGCGGGCAGAACCTCCGGCAGCAGGGCGTTCAGGTCCACGGCATAGCCCTTGGCGGCGGCCATGGTGTTGAACTTTTGCAGCATGGCGGCATCATAACCGCCGGTGGTGCTGTCAATGGGGAACATGCCGCTGGCATCGCCAACGCCCAGCACTTTATGGCCGGTCAGCTGCCAGTGCACATAGCCTGCCAGCGTGGTAAAAAAGTCCAGTTTGGACAGATGCTCTTCTTTGTTCAGCATAGCCTGGTACAGGTGGGCAATGCTCCAGCGCTGGGGGATGTTGAAGCCGAACGCCGCCGTCAGCTCCTCGGCCGCTGCGCCGGTGATGGTGTTGCGCCAGGTGCGGAACGGCACCAGCAGTTCGCCGTTGGCATCAAAGGCCAGGTAGCCGTGCATCATGGCGGAAATGCCAATGCAGCCCACCTTGGTCAGGGTGCAGCCGTATTTTTGCTGTACATCAGCGGCAAGGGCGGCGTAAGCACTTTGCAGGCCCTGCCAGACCTGTTCCAGTGGGTAGGTCCAGATGCCGTTGTGCAGCTGGTTTTCCCAGGTATAATCCCCCTGTGCCAGCGGGGTATGCTCCGGGCCGATCAGCACTGCCTTGATGCGGGTAGAGCCGAATTCGATGCCGAGAGCTGTCTTTTCCGGTACAAAGTTGGACATATTGCAGGACTCCTTTTTGGCAAGCGGAATGCCGTATTTCTTATTTGTTAGTATAGCAAAGTGCGCCCCGGAAAGATAGACCTCTTTACTTAAATTTCTGGACTTTTGTTCAGGAATGCTGCATTTTAGTTATTTGAACAAATCCCCCCGTGCAACTTTGTAAGGTCTGCACAGGGGGATGGATTACAGCATGATAACCAATGCGGTTGTGATCAAAACGATACTGGCAATGATGGAAACCGAATTGATCGCACTGGCAAGGCCGAAGTCACTGCCCATCTGCGCGGTAAAAGGCGGGTTGGCGCTGGCCACCGGGGCCAAAAATACGATCACAAGTGCCTGGCGGTATTCCAGCGGGAGCGGCAGGATAAAATAGGCTGCCAATGCTAACGCAATGCCGATGATGTACCGCACGCCCAGAATTTTAATGATATCCCCGATCTGGGACGGGTCGCCGTTCAGGTGGAACCCCACGCCGATCATCAGCATGGCCATAAAGGCGTTGGCATTGCCCACAATGCCCGCAAACTCCACAACCGGGGCGGGCAGGCTCAGGTGCAGAAGCCCCAGGATCGTCATAAAGATATAGGTCATCAGCGGGATGCTGTGCACAAGGTTATTCAAAATCGGCTTGATGCGGAACTTTCCATCGCCGGATTTGACAATGCTGGCAATGCTGTAAGCCCCGCCCAGGCAGATCATGCTGTTGCCGCAGTCAAACAGGCTGACGGCGATAACGCCCACCGGGCCAAGGAAGCCCTGGGCAAAGGGCATGGCAAAGTTGCCGATGTTGCAGCCGGAGGCATTAAGCATGGCAAACGCCTGGCGCTCCCTCCCCTGGGGGAGATACATAACCGAGCCAACGATCATCATCAGCACGCCGAAGCCGAAGCCCATCAGGGTGAGCAGCAGCATGGAGGTCTGCATCTCCCGCCCGGAAAAGTTTGTCACGATCGCCGCCGTCAGGGTGATCTTGATCACAATTTTGCTGAGCACATGGAAGTCGCTCTCCTTAAAGAATCCGACCCGGCGCAGCGCCCAGCCCAACAAAATGATGCCGATAAAACACCCGGCATGCGTAAGAATTTCTACCACGGTTTCCCCTTCTTTGTCCTTAAACTTTTATTTGTTTATATCATACTTTGTACATGTCGGCAAGTAATTCTGCGTCCAAACCGCATAATTTTTTTGCGGCAGCCCAGTTGTATTTACGGCAGCAAACGATTATTCTATAAGTATCATAAACCATATCATTTCCTGCGTGCCGGATTCTCCGGTACACAGCATACAGAAAGGACTTGCATTCTAATATGGCTTGCACAACAATTCTGGTTGGCAGAAAAGCTTCTTATGATGGCTCTACCATGATTGCCCGCAATGACGATTCCGGTTCCGGGCATTTCACCCCCAAAAAGTTCGTGGTCGTTCCCCCGCAGGAGCACCCGGCCGTGTACCGGTCGGTACTTTCCCATGTGGAAGTGGAGCTGCCCGGCAGCCCGATGCGGATGACCGCAATGCCCAACGCCGTGGAGGGCAAGGGCATCTGGGCCGCAGGCGGCGTGAACGAGGCCGGTGTCGGCATGACCGCCACCGAGACCATCACTTCCAACCCCCGCGTTCTGGGGGCTGACCCGCTGGTGGAGTATATCCCCGCCAAGGACGGTCAGCCAGAAGTTTCCGGCGGCATTGGCGAGGAGGACATTGTTTATCTGGTACTGCCTTACATCCACACTGCGCGCGAGGGCGTGCTGCGGCTGGGCAAGCTGCTGGAAAAATACGGCACTTACGAGATGAACGGCATTGCGTTCCAGGACGTGCACGAAATCTGGTGGCTGGAGACCATCGGCGGGCACCACTGGATCGCTAAGCGCGTTCCGGACGATGCCTATGTGGTGATGCCCAACCAACTTGGCATTGACCAGTTTGATCTGGAAGACGCACTTGGCGCCAAAAAGAACCACCTTTGCTCCGCCGACCTGGATAATTTTATCGAGAACAACCATCTGGATCTTTCCTGGAACGGGGTACTGAACCCGCGGGACGCCTTTGGCAGCCACGATGATTCTGACCATGTGTACAACACGCCGCGTGCCTGGTTCATGCTGCGCTATCTGAACCCCCACAGCAAGAAGTGGGACGGCCCCAACGCCGACTACACACCCCGCAGTGATGACCTGCCGTGGTGCATGGTACCGGAAAAGAAGATCACGCCGGAGGATGTCAAATACGTATTATCCTCCCACTATCAGGGCACACTGTATGACCCGTATGGCAGCAGCCAGTCGGACCAGAAGGGCGCATTCCGCTCCATCGGCATCAACCGCAACGACTTTATGGCCCTGATCCAGATGCGCCCCGACCAGCCGGAGGATTCCCGCGTTTTGGAATGGATTGCCTTTGCTTCCAACGCGTTCAATGTGATGGTGCCGTTCTATGCCAATGTAACCACCACCCCTGCGTATCTTTCCAACACTACGGGCGCGGTTTCCACCGACAATTTCTATTGGAACAGCCGGATGATCGCCGCCATGGCCGATGCTGCCTACAGCAAATCGGTGTTCCATATTGAGCGCTACCAGCTGGCGGCGGCTTCCGCCGGGCATGCGAACATCAATACTTACGATGCCAAGCTGCGCCGTGAACAGGATGCTTCCGCCCGCACCGCCCTGCGCGAGCAGGCCAACGAAGCCATGGCCGATACCATCCGCGGCCTGGCCGCCGACACACTGGACAAAGTGCTGTATGAGCTGAGCTGCCAGATGAAAAACTGCTACTCCCGCTCGGATGCGTAAAACCGCATAAGTGTAAAATCAGCCCTTGCCATCTCTCAGGCAGGGGCTGATCTTTTGCGTTAATACTGGTACTTTTTCCGGTTTTTAACCAGGAAGAATGCATTGACAAACAGTGCGGCGATTTCGGCTGCCACAACGGAAAGCCAGATGCCGTTCATGCCCAGCAGATGGGGCAACACGAGAATGGCGGTGACCTGGAACACCAGGGTGCGCAGGAAAGAAATAACGGCGGATACTATGCCGTTGTTGAGCGCAGTAAAGAATGCTGAGCCAAAGATGTTAAAACCGCAGAGCAGGAAGCTGAGGGAATACAGCTTCATGCCGAGGGTAGTCAGTTCCAGCAGTTCCGCATCATAACCCACAAAGAAGCGGGAAAGCGGGGCGGCCAGCAGCTCACTGAAGCAGAGCATCGCCACACCCCCCACGGCAATGACCCGCAGGCTGATACGCAGCAGGTTTTTTAGCTCGTCCGTGTTGTCGGCACCGTAATGATAGCTGACAACCGGGGCACAGCCCTGGGCATAGCCGATAAAGATGGCGGCAAAGATAAAGCTGACATACATGATAACGCCGTAAGCGGCCACGCCATCGGCACCGCCCAGGCGGAGCAGCTGCCAGTTGTACAGCGCGCCTACCAAAGAGGCGGACAGATTCGTCATCAGTTCACTGGAGCCGTTGGTGCAGGCCTTAAGTAGCGCCTTGCCGCTGAACACCGGGCGCACAAAGTGTAGCAGGCTGCCGTTGCCGGGGCGGGCAAAATAGAACATGGGGCCGATGCCGCCGATCAGCTGGCTAATCACCGTTGCAGCTGCGGCACCGGTGATGCCAAGCCCCATAACACCGACAAACACAAAGTCCAGCACCATGTTGGTCAGGCCGGCTGCCACGGTAAAGAAAAGGCCCAGCTTGGGTTTTTCGGCCGTGATGAAAAAGCTCTGGAACAAAAATTGCAGCATAAACGCCGTCTGGAACACTGTGATGATGGTGCCGTACAAGATGCAGTCATCCAGCAGTTCCGCAGTGGCCCCCAGCAGAACAGCCGCGGGGCGCAGCACCAGCAGGGCAACCACCGTAAAGATCACGCCCAGCACCGCAGTGGCGCAGACCAGCATGGAAAACAGCTCATTGGCGCGCTTTTTGTTGCCGGTGCCCAGCGTCATAGCAACCAGAGCGCTGCCGCCGGTGCCCAGCATAAAGCCGATGCAGCCAAATGCCTGTAAAAACGGCATAATGAGATTGACGGCAGCGAATGCCTGTTTGCCGGCAAAGTTGGAAACGAAAAATCCATCCACCACGCTGTAGATGGAGGTAAACACCATCATGATGATAGGGGATGCTGCAAAGCGCAGGATGCGCGATGTGGTAAAATGGTCCGATAATTGGATGCGCTGATTCATACTTTCTCCTGTTGTAAAATTTTGTTAAATTCCGTGCGGATGGCGTTCAGGTGTTCCTGGCCAAGGCGGACGAAATGTTCAGCCTCCGCCATGCCCAGCTGTTCCAGTGCCGCCTGTTCTGCGCTGTACACCGGTTTGGCAGTTTTGGCTGCCAGTTCCCGCCCGGCTGGCGTCAGGTGCAGCAGTTTGCCGCTGTAACGGCCCGGCGCGGGTTCCAGTTCCAACAGTCCTTGCTTGACCATCGAAGCCACGGCTGAATTCATCGTCTGCTTCGGCAGGTTCCATTCCATGCACAGGCGGTTCTGGGTCTGCGGTTCGCTGCTGTTATACAGTGAATACAGCAGCCAGAACACGGTATCCGAAACACCGTAATGCACGGCAAGCTCATGATAAAGGGCGTTGCATTCATTGAACTGGCGGTTCATCTGTTCCAACAGATTTCGGGCAGTGAGATGGTGTTCTTCCGGCATTACACTATCATTCTCCTATTCTTCAGGCAACACGGCGATGCTTTATTTGTGCACCGCTGTGTGATGTGTTATAATCCGATTTCGGATTTACATTATAGTCCGGGTTCGGATTTCTGTCAAGCGTTTCGGCACAAAAAATACCGCACAGCGTTTGAACTGTGCGGTATGTGCGGGTTTTCAGGCGTTATCAAAGCCCTTGCCGAACACTTCGGTGGTGCTCAGCATGGACATAAAGGCGTTCAGGTGTTCCTTGTGGATAAACTCCCGCAGCTGCATTGCTTCATGCCGGGTCAGGGTGGTATAGATAATGTAGCGCGGCTGGTTGGTGTATGCACCGTTGCAGGGGGTGTATGTTGCGCCGCGGTTCAGTTCCTTATTCACAAAGTCGCAGATTGGCTCCTTGTCGTCGCAGACGATCAAGATAGCTTTGCACATCTTCATGCGCTCCAACACCACGTCGATCATCAGGGATTTAACGGTAAGACCGACGAAAGAGTAAAGCGCGGTGTGCAGGTCAAACACAAAGCAGGCCGCCACCACCATGACCAGATCGGTCAAAAACAACGCCGCTGCAATACTGTGCAGGTGGGTGTATTTTTCCACGATCAGGGCAATCACATCGGTGCCGCCGCTGGAAGCCCCCACGCTGAAGAGCAATGCCGAAGCAATGGCAGGCAGCGCAATGGCAAAAATCAGTTCCAGCATGGGCTGGTCCGACAAAGGCTCGTTGAGCGGGCAGGCCTTTTCCAACAGCATCAATTCCGCCGAAAGTACCACGGTGGCATAACCGGTGGTCAGCGCAAACTCTTTGCCCAAAAAAATCAGGCCCAGAAGCAGCATCAACATATTGACCACGGCGGAAAACTCACTGGCCGAAATCGGGGTCAGCTTGGCAACCAGTGCCGCCGCGCCGGTCACACCGCCAAAGACAAAGTTGTTGGGAAATTTGAAGAAATACACCCCCACCGCCATCATGCTAATGCCGAGCGTGATGATCGTATACTGCCGTACTATTTTCATCCATTTGCCTTTCATGGTTGGTTCCTTTCCGCTGGCTTTCCAGCGTTCTTACTCAACGGAAATTATAACACCAAATCCGCCGTTTGCCATCCCCTGCCCCGCCGGGTTTGAGGTCGGCTGTGCGTAATTTGCTTTTTTTATCGGATACAGTTTCGGGGAACGCGCACCTTGTTTGGCCGTTGACGCGCCAAATGCTGAGTTTTGGCGGAAATTTGTTCGCCAGCGGCAGGCAGGGCAACTGAGCAAATTTGGTGCGCCGGGTAAACAGTTTGCTATGATGCAAACAAAAAGACATGTGCGGGATTCCGGCACATGCCTTTGGGTAAAATCGTTATCCTTTTTGGTTGGCGGGGTCAGGTGACCCCGCCCTACAGGGAGACGGGTATCCCACAAATTCTTACGCCTTTTTCTGGCTGGTGGCCAGAATCTTGTTAAAGCGGATAAAGAATGCGCTGCAGGTTACGGTTGCCGCGATGATATCGCTGACCGGCTCGGCCAAAAAGACAGCAAAAACCTTGTCCTGCAAAATCAGGGGCAGGATAAAGATCAGGGGAATCAGCAAAATCAGCTTGCGCAGGCAGGCCATGAACAGACTGATCTTGGCTTGGCCCAGCGCCACAAAACTCTGCTGGCAGGAAACCTGGAACCCGGTGGAGAAAATACCCGCCATGTAAACGCGCATGGCCCAGGCCGTGTACCGCACCAGTTCCGGATCGGTGGAGAAGATGCTCGCAAACATCTGGGGCACCAGCATGCAGGCAGCCCAGAACGCGGCTGCATATGCCACGCAGATGATGAACTGTAACCGAAACGCCTGTTTGACGCGGTCACCCTTGCCCGCGCCAAAGTTAAAGCTCATGATGGGCTGTGCGCCCTGGCAAAGTCCCTGCACCGGCATGCTGAGCAGCTGGGTGGCGCTGGTGATGATGGTCATGGCGCCGACGGCGATATCGCCGCCATAGCGCGCCAGGCTGGAGTTGAAGCTGATGGAAAGGATACTTTCGGTGGCAATCATCACAAAGGTGGAAACGCCCAGCCCAAGGCAGGGGCCGATGACTTTTCCCACCAGCGGCATATTTTTCACGCTCAGGCGCAGCCTGGTGCGGCTGCCGGTCAAAAAGCGCAGCACCCACACCGCGCCCACCGCCTGGCTGATGACAGTCGCCGTGGCGGCACCGCGCACCCCCATATTGAGGGCAAAAATCAGGATGGGGTCCAGGATGATGTTGCACACAGCGCCGATCACGGTGGTCATCATGCTGAACGTGGCAAAGCCCTGGGTGGTGACAAAGGGGTTCATGCCCATAACGATGAGCACAAAAATGGTGCCGATGATATAGATGCGGGCGTAATCCAGCGCATAAGGCAGCGTTTTTTCGCTGGCACCGAACACCACCAGCAGGGACGGCGCAGCGAAATAAAACACAACGGTCAGCACAGCCGCCAGAATCAGCAGCAGCGTAAAGCAGTTGCCCATGATTTTTTCGGCGGCATCGTCATCGCCGCGGCCCATGGCAATGGCCGCGCGGGGCGCGCCGCCGGAGCCGCACAGCATGGCAAACGCGGTAATCAGCATCAAAATGGGGGTAAACAGGCCAACGCCCGTCAGCGCGGAGGCGCCGACCTCCGGCATATGGCCGATATAGATGCGGTCCACAATCTTCTACAGCAGGTTTACCACCTGCGCCACCACAGCGGGCAGTGCCAGCTGAGCCAGCAGCTTGGGAATGCTGCCGCTCCCCATATCCCTGTTTTGCGTTGCAGCCATAATCAAAGTACCTCCTGCGTTTTTGTTGTAAAAAAGTGGAGCAGTTCCCTGCTCCGCTTATTGTGTTGAAAGAATGGGTTCCGGATTGATGTTTTTATATTTTAGGTTGCCATTCCACGCATTTAACGATTTACTTTGCCCCCCGACCGGCAAAGACGACCCATACGGTCTTGAAGAGGATCTTTATATCGCCCCACAGGCTCCAGTTATCAATGTATTGAACGTCCAGTTTGACAACGTCCTCAAAATCCTCAATATCGCTGCGGCCGCTGACCTGCCACAGGCCGGTAATGCCCGGTTTCATGGAAAGGCGGCGCTTGTGGTGGCTTTCGTACTGTTTATACTCGTCCAGCGTGGGCGGGCGGGTGCCGACAAGGCTCATATCTCCGCGCAGAACATCAAAGAACTGCGGCAGTTCGTCAATGCTTGTTTTGCGGATAAACTTACCCACCTTGGTAATGCGGGGGTCATCCTGCATTTTGAACATCAGGCCGTTCATCTCGTTCTGGGCCATCAGTTCCTTTTTGCGTTCCTCGGCATCCATATACATGCTGCGCAGCTTATGGATGTAGAAAACACGGCCGTTGCGGCCCACTCGCTTCTGCTTAAAGAAGAGCGGGCCGGGGCTTTCCAGTTTCAGGGGGATGGCTGTAATGGCAATGATGGGGATGCTGATGATGCAGCCCACCAGGCTGCCCAAAATATCCATCAGGCGCTTCAGGATCTGGTCCCGCAGCTTGGGTTCAATGGTGGCCATGGTAACCAGGTTGCCGCCAGCGCAGCGGCCCAGATCGCGGCACAGGCGGGCGGAGCTGGTTTCATTGCAGCAGCTTTCTTCGATGCGGTCCAGCAGCGGCAGGCGGAAATGCACGGTCAGGCCCATGCTTTCCATCTCTTCCAGGTACGGGATAAAGGATTCGCCGCTGTCCATCGGAACATCGATATACACTTCATCCAAAGCGGCGCGGCGCAGCCAGTTCATAAAGGTATCATAATTGGCTTTTACTTCAATATTCTCCACCTTGGTACCGATTGCATCCCCCGTGGCTTCCAGCAGGGCCACACCGCACACACGGCGGGACCAGTCGTTGCTGATCTCACGGATCATCTTGCCTGCACGGTCACCGGTGGTAACAATGCCAACCAGCGTTTCGTTCTGGAGATTGTCAGGGGCTTTTACCAGCAGCTTTTTGAGCAGGCCATGGGCCGCCGGGAGCAGGAAGAGGTTAAACGACACGACCCCCACCAGAAAATAGCGGGAATCCTGCAAAACCGCTTTGGACAGCGTCAGAAAAGCAGAATAGATCACCATCATCAGCAGGTTGGACTTGATGGAAAGTTTGGCTTCCTGCCCGCGGGTACGCTTGACAATGTTTTCCGTCTGGTCAAAACAGAAAAATGTAACGGTATAGGCCAGCACCAGCAAAACCAGCGCCTGAACCCAATCCAGAACACTGTAAGGCAGCAGCTGCCCCATAATGCCGCCAACGATCAGCCATGCCAGAATCACACTGGCGGCCAGAGCTGCAAGGTCCGTTAAAAAGACATAGACATACTGCAGCTTTTCGCGCTTTGTAATCATACCCTGTTTCCCTTTTCTTCCAAGTTTTCTTCATATCCCAGGCCCGCCGGCCTGCATACCACTGCGCCCCGTTGATAAGGCAGCACCAGTTTTTTGCGGCAACGCTACCGCAATGCCGTTTTGCCTGCAAGCCCGCAAAGGCCTTTTCCCCACAGGGCAAAACCAGCTTTTTTCTTTCCTCTTTATGTCATATGAATATTTACATTTTATCATATTAAGATTCGGCTTTCAATCATTTCAGCTATAATTATCAAACAACAGCAGGACATATTGCATCTTGGGTCCGCGTCTTATTTTCATCGTTTTTTTGCGGGTTTGTTTTTCGTTTTTGAATCTTCCTGCCCGACTTGCCGGCACCAGGCAGCGTAGAGTCTTTGTGGAATCACACAGGGCAAATACAGCCTGCGGGAACACGGTAGAGGTACCGGCGCGGCCCACACCGTGGATCCGTAATTTATGGCAACACCGCACAATTCCCGCCTTGCGGCTTAAGCACCGCTCCGGCAGC
>OMGY01001727.1_pt1 | contig 18291 bp, 11 predicted proteins | sample 1674461 | NCBI WGS metagenome assembly OMGY01 (sample SAMN05578579, study PRJEB25193) | human gut metagenome | biome: Human Microbiome; feature: human-associated habitat; material: feces | host: Homo sapiens | place: USA:Birmingham
AATTGTCTATGCCCTTAGGAGCGGATAATAAATAAAGCAAAGAGCGGAAATAACAACGCAAAGGGGGCGGCGCGGAGCCGGCCGCAGGCCGGCCCAGCGTCACAAAGGCAGCAGGACAAGCAAGCTTGTCCTGCTGCCTTTGTGACGCTCAATTTTGGCGCCCTTCAGGCGCCAAAATCCCGCGCCGCCCCTCCGCCCAACGCTCTTGGCCCTTTGCTTTATTTATTATCCGCTCTGAAGGGCAAGCTCAATCATAAAATTATCGTTATAAATAAAATTAATAATTAAATCACAGATGTACTACTATTTACATCGAAAACGTGCACCAACTCCGCCTGTCTCTCCGCTAATAAAGCCAGAGCGGCTCTCCTAAAAAGGGCGGCGTTTGGCAGGCATACGCCTGCCTCGGCCGTTTACCCGGCCGGCGGCCAAAGGCCGCAAACGCCGTCCTTTTCCGGAGGGCCGCTCTGGCTCATCCCAGCGTTAAAGCCGTGAGCCTGACAATTATATTTTCCATTAATATATTAACCCTTTAAATATAACTTCTAACCCTATTCGTCTGTGGAAAATATTATCTGAGCATCTTTCAGCGCTTCATTCAGCGCGTCCGCAACCGACTCAAACAATACAGACGGAGTTTGTGAGCCGTCTACAAAAGCCTCATTATAATTCCAGAACAGATTGCATAATGCCATTTCGCTGTCCCCGTTGCTGAAGGTAGGAGTATTCCAATAAATGATATATGGTTCAGTTATAGAAATTTCCGGTATCATTCTTAAAACTTCTATACTCTCCTCATCACAAACTACCCTCATAGCATCCGCATCAAATGAGGCCATTGCCTCTTCACTGCTCCTAGCCGCTCTTGGCGCGCAATATTCAGACAAGAACTGTACTGACCCTGCGGGATTAGCCGTATGCTTAAATACGCAATAAGGGGTAAACCAGTTGCAGGAGGAGACATAATTATCAGCCTGCGGTCCCTTAGGAACAGGCACAATACCAAACTCAGGATACTGACGGTATCCAGTAAGCTGACCGGCGCGATTCACATAAGTCGTCATCATAGCTACCTTGCCCGAACGGAAAAACGCAGCTTCTGTCGGCGTGGTGGAAAGATAAACCGATTGATCTTTTCCCATCTGTATAAAGAAATCCCATGCTGCCAGCGCATTATCACTGTTGCCTGTAAAGCCCCAATAAGTCATACCCGTATCCGGATCCTCTAATTGAGATAGTATCGCGGCATTATTGCTGGCAATTAAATTCCAGATTAAAGCATTATTTTCAGCTATAGTGGTACCATAAACTTCGTTATCCAAATCAGTGCAGGCAAGCGCAATTTCACGGAATGCATCCCATGTCTATGTTTCATCCCTGTACATCTGATAAATTTCATCATCCTCATAACCGCTTGCAGCCAATATTTCCTTATTAAAGAAAACCACCTGATTAAGAGATACACTATCAAATCCCACTGCATTGGGTACGGCAAAATACAAATCACCGCTGTAAGTAGTTACCTTCTGACTCTCTGTGTCAAACCACTCAGAATCAGTAAAATCAGCGTATTCGGAATACTGGCTCAATGGCTCTAAAACGCTGCCGGGGTTGCCCTGAAAATTATAATTTGTATACATTGTAAACGGACCGCCTGCATTGTAAACTTCGGTAATAGGCGCGCTGGCATATGCCGCAGCAGCAAAATCATTTGTCCAGTTTGCAGTAGCTGCAACATATTGAATGGTTATACCGTATTTTTGCTGAACAGCATTCCGGCGGTTCAGATAAAACTCCTTGCCGTCATCACCGGCAAATGCAAATGGGTCTTCCGGGTCGGTAATCTGCCATTCAAAATATCTATAGACTTCTCCTTCTTTTATGGCATTTTTAAGATTCTCGTCCCTGTCCATCAAATAAGTCTTTGTTGCTGAAGGGCTTTGGATTATTTGCCCGCTGCCGGTCGGCGCAGGCGTAACATCGGCGCTGGTATTCTCCCCGCAGCCTGTCGGCACCCCCAAACAAAACCCTAAGCACAATACACAGATTAGAATTCTAGTACCGTTCTTATATTTTTATATAATAAAGCTGTAAGAAAAGGTTATAGTATATAAATATTCTTTCCTGCTGTTACCATGAACTGTTTTAATAAAATATTTTAATAGTTGTGAAAAATGTATGGAGTAAAGCTTTTTTGAAAATGGCCCGAAGAAGCAATTCTTCTGATTCTTCGGGCCGTTATTAATTGATATGCAAATATCAGATTTGATTAAATTAGTCTCTGCCTGCTATCTACGAAAGTATAACCTGCCCATCCTTAAGCGTTTGGTTAAGCGCGCCTTCAACAGATTCAAACAGAACCGCCGGGGTCTGGGAACCATCTACAAATGCCTGGTTATAGTTCCAGAACAGATTGCAGAGAGCCAGCTGGCTGTCACCGGAATTGAAGGTAGGAGTATTCCAGTAAATGATATAAGGCTCAGTTACCGATATATCAGGTATTGACCGGAGCACTTCTATAGATTCCTCATCGCAAACCATGCCAACAGCTCCGGCTTCAAACTGTGCCTGAGCTTCCTCGCTGCTCTTCGCATACTGAGGAACACAATACTCAGAAAGCACCTGAACCGAGCCAGCCGGATTGGCAGTACCTTTAAATACGCACAAGGGGGTGAACCAGTTGCAGGATGAAACATAGCTGTCCGTCTTTGGACCCATAGGAACAGGGACTATACCAAACTCCGGATACTGACGGAAATTAGTAAGCGTATCAGCACGATTTACATATGTAACCATCATAGCGATATTACCGGCACGGAAAAGAGTGTCTTCTGTCGTGTTGTGATCAAGCAGCACAGAATTATCCTTACCCATCTGAATCATGAAATCCCAAGCTTCAAGGGCATTGTCGCTGCCGCCGGAGAAAGCCCAGTAGGACTGACCTGTTTGATCATCCTCAACCTGAGAAAGAATAGCGGCGTCATTGCTGGGAAGCAGGCCCCACATCAGCGAGTTGTTCTGTCCAAGCGTCAAGCCGTGGATATCATTGTCCAAATCGGTAGTTGCCTGAGCTATCTCTCTGAAAGCATCCCAATCCCATTCATTATTGCGCCACATGTCATAGATTTCGCTATCTTCATAGCCGGCTCCTGCCAATATTTCTTTATTGAACATAACGACCAAATTAAGGGATACCGAAGCAATACCAACCTGATTAGGAACGGCAAAATAAAGATCTCCGCCGAAAGTAGTAACCTCCTGGCTGGTAGTATCAAACCATTCGGGATCCTCAAAATCAGCATACTGCTTATACTGGCTCAGAGGCTCCAGGACGGCGCCCGGAGTTCCCTGATAATTGTATTGAGTATACATGGTAAAGGGGCCGCCCGCATGGAAGATATCCGTAGCAGGGGTACCGGCATATGCCGCAGCGGCAAAACTATTAGCCCAGTCCGCACTAGTCACTACATACTCTATTGTAATACCATAGGCCGCCTCATAATGACTCTTTCTGTTCAAATTGAACTCCCTGTTTTCATCGCTGTCCGCCTCAAACGGGTTGTTTGGGTCATTTGTGGTATAAATAAAATACCTGTAAGTTTCGCCCTCTTTGATGGCATTCTCCAAACTCTCATCTCTTGGCCTGAGATAAGGATCCTGTCCGTCGGAAGACGATGTAGCTCCCGATGTAGCTCCCGATGTAGAACCATTACTATCGGTTGGCGCCGGCGTCGCCGTTGCCGCTCCGCCAGTCTCGCCATCGCAGCCCGCAAACAGGCCAAGGCAGAAAACAAGGCACAGCACACATATCAGTACTTTGATACTTTTTTTCATTAAGCTTTACCTCCTTAAAATATTTGAACAAAAGTCCATTATGATATGTAAGGTTATTATACCATATTGATTTTTAAATTGCAATATGTAAATGAAAAAAGAATTCATCATTTTCGCTGATTTTTAAACAATTATTTGATATATTAGCCTTAAATATGGATATTAATATGCTTGTTATCTCCATATTTTATATTATATTACTTTAAAAATCGACTATGTGATTTTTTTATGTTACAAATAAGTCTGTAAATAATAGTTATGTGCTATATGGTCAATGAATAGTAGTTTGTTAAAATAAAACATAAATATGTTGGATTTTGATTAAAATATGTTGTAATTATTTCCAATCCGCACAAAGAATTTGCAAAAGTATCTAGAACGCCGCAAAGCGGGCGGGGATTTATTAATAGGCCCGGCTCGCCGGGCCGTGGGCGCCCTTTAGAAAATAAGGAGGATAAGATTGGTGTGTTTTGTATGCCGGGGCTTTATTATAACTATCCTCCTTCTCAGGGCGCCCTCCTTTAAAGGGCGGGGCGTCCCCCCGGCTACCTCTTACCTCTCTTGATACCTTCATTCACTCTCCCGCTTCTTTTTTCTCTCTCGCTGCGCGGCCTTTCCCACCCGGCTCCGCGCATTCCTATCTTCTTCTTTTATTCTCCTCCTATCTCTTTACCTATTTTCTTTCTCATTTCCCTTACTGCGGACCCATTAAGGAGGGCGCTGCCCTCTCTCCCTCTATTTCTATCCTCTTTTACTTCTCCCCTATTTATCATCTATCCCCTTTTCTCTCTTCAGCGCCCATTTATATTGCCCGCCCGCCGCTGCGCTCGCCCAACGCCGGTAAAATTCCAAACCTCCGTTATAGCATTGACAAAACTCAATTAGTTGTTTAAAATAAATTAATCAAAATTGATACACATAAAGCCTATAAATAGGAGACAAAAGACATGCTGGACATCAAATTTGTTAAAGATAACCCCGAAGCTGTAAAAGAAAACATAAAAAAGAAGTTCAAGGATCACTTGCTGCCCCTGGTAGACCAGGCAATTCAGCTGTATGATGACCGCTGTGAGGCAAGCCGCCGCGCAGACGACCTTCGTGCCAACCGCAACAAGCTCAGCAAAAATATTGGCATTCTCATGTCCAAGGGCAATAAAGAGGAAGCCGAAGCTCTCAAGGTTCAGGTCTCAGCCCAGGCCGAAGAGTTAAATCAGCTTGCCCAAAAAGAGGCTTCTTTACAGCAGCAGCTGAATGAAATAATGCTTAAATTGCCCAATATAGTCCATCCCTCTGTGCCTGTAGGCAAAACAGACCAAGATAACGTAGAAATCTGCCAATATGGTGAAAAAACTGCGCCTTCTTTTGAAATCCCATATCATACCGATATTATGGCTAAATTTAACGGAATAGATAAGGAGGCCGCCGGAAAAGTCGCCGGCGAAGGCTTCTATTATTTAATGGGCGATATAGCTCGGTTGCACAGCGCTGTTCTTTCCTATGCCCGTGATTTTATGATTGATAAAGGCTTTATTTACTGCATCCCGCCCTATATGATACGCAGCAGCGTTGTTTCAGGCGTTATGAGCTTTGAAGAAATGGATGCAATGATGTATAAAATCGAAGGAGAGGATTTATATTTAATAGGTACCAGCGAACATTCAATGATAGGAAAATTTATTGATACCATAACCCCCGAAAGCGAACTGCCCCTTACACTAACCAGCTATTCTCCCTGCTTCCGCAAGGAAAAGGGCGCTCATGGAATAGAGGAGCGGGGCATATACCGCATTCATCAATTTGAAAAGCAGGAAATGATAGTCATATGCCGGCCCGAAGAAAGCATGGAATGGTTCAATAAGCTTTGGGGTTACAGCGTAGAGCTGTTCCGCTCAATGGATATTCCCGTCCGTACTCTTGAATGCTGCACCGGCGATTTAGCAGATTTAAAAGTAAAATCCTACGATGTAGAAGCCTGGTCGCCCAAACAGCAGAAATATTTTGAAGTATGCTCCTGCTCCAATCTGGGCGACGCGCAGGCCCGCAGGCTGGGTATACGGATTAAAGGCGCAGACGGCAAAAAATATCTGGCGCACACCCTTAACAACACCGCCGTAGCTCCTCCGCGCATGCTTATAGCACTGCTTGAAAACAATCTTGAATATGACGGGCAAAAATACAGCCTGCGTATTCCTGAGCCTTTACGTCCCTATATGGGCGGCCAAAGCAGACTGGTGCAAAAGTAACAAAAAGGCAATAAAAATAAAGCTCTGAGTAAACTTAAAATACTCAGAGCTTTTTCTATATCAGAGCCGCCTCTCAAAAAAACGCACGCAATCTATTTTTCTTCCGCGTCCCGGTTATAAGCAAATATCTCCATTGACGTGCCCGCATCTTTAACCAAGACAGGTCCGCGCATATTAAGCAGCCGGATAAACACATAAATATCTCCCGCCGCTCCGGATATGTTTATTACTTGGATTATAAACACAATCCAGAACCAGTCGCGCGGCATAAAAATATTTATCACGCCCAGAACTAGTCCCCAGATTACAACAGGAGCCAGCCCTATTATAATATAGTGGCTTCTGCAATAAAAAGCGTCGCTTCCCGCATAAGCATATAATCCCGAAAAACCATAAAAAGGCTTGCAGCCGCTGAATATATAGAAAAAAATTCCGTGTACCAGCTCATGCAATAATATATAGGCCACCATCCCGGCAATAATAACGCACAGCTTAACCAAGCCTGAGATCGGTCCTGTATATGCGCTGCTAATGGGGATAAACTGAGCCGCAATAAAAACCATAACCGCAGCAATCAATAAAGCACACAAGTTAACCGCAAAGGCCTGCTTTTTATTCTTCTGCAAATCTATAACCGCTTTCAGGCCATAGCCTTCAGGCAGCTGAAGTACATCTTTTTTCATGCATACCTCCCATACGGCGCAGTGCGTCCATCTCTTCCTATAACAATGATTATAACATTGCACGCCCTGTCGGGCAAGCGCAAATAAAGCGTTTTTATATACTCACTGTATGTGTTACAATGATGAGTGACAGAAGAAAAAAAGAGTAGCGAATAGAAGAGACATGTGCTAAGGTTAAGTTAACGAGGACAAAACCGAAAGGCAGGTGTCACCCTATTCGCTATGAATAAAATAACACAAGACATGGTATTTAAGCAAGCGGTAATTGAATATTCTTTTAAACACGGTGTTACCGCAGCGGCAATCCGTTACAAAACCAGCCGACAAAATATTTATCGTTGGAAGAAGAAATACGACGGCTCGGTGCGTTCTCTGGCAGATCGTTCTCATCGTCCTCACAGTCACCCCAACCGGCACACCGAGGCAGAAATTAAACTTGTCCGGCATATGCGGCGCCGAAACCCGCATGCGGGTTTAGTAGTGTTTTGGGTGAAATTAAGGCAACGAGGATATTCACGTTCAATCTCTGGCTTGTATAAATTACTATGCCGAATAGATGGAAAAGCGAATAAGCTTCCAAATCCAAAATACGTTCCAAAGCCTTATGAACAAATGCAATATCCCGGCCAACGCGGACAAATTGATGTAAAATACGTCCCAGGCGCTTGTCTGGTGGGTGAAGCGGTCGAGGATGCAAAAGAGAACGGCGGGCATTATTACCAGTATACCTTTATTGATGAGTACAGTCGTTTTCGTTATTTGGAAGCATTTAAGGAGCAAAACACCTATTCTTCAACGATATTCCTGAAACATGTGGTAGAAAAATTTCCTTTTGCGATCGAATGCATTCAAACGGATAATGGATTTGAGTTTACCAACGAGATGGGAAACAGTAAGAAAAAAACGCTTACTTTGTTTGAACAAACCTTAGCACAGATGGGAATCCGGCACAAAAAGATCAAACCCTTTACCCCTCGGCACAACGGCAAGGTGGAACGAAGTCATCGTAAGGATAATGAAGAATTCTACGCCTGCCACAAGTTTTACTCATTTGCCGATTTTGCCTCTCAGCTCGCTGTGAGGCAAAGGCAATACAACAATTTCCCCATGCGTCCTCTCAACTGGCGGTCTCCTAAAGACATTCTTTTTTCTTTCCCCAATCTGTAACACATCATTGACAAACCTACAAAATAAAGCGTTTTTATATACTCACCTTGAAATATCGGCCGGCCAGAGCGTTATAATTAAATGAAAACTCAATAAAACTAACATCCGTTGACTATAATATAAATCCGTATTATAATTACTCTCCGCGGTTCGCCGCCTCTTTTAACGCTGAATAATTTCAGCCTTCTATTACTGGCTGCAATGGGGCATATAGTTTTAATTCTAAGAAATTATAAGCACAGTTGCGGCCGTTAATAAATTCTCACAAAAATACCTCAAACTTATAAGGGAAATACGTCATAAAGGTGTAAGAATGCTTTAAGCACTATTAATTAATGCCGTTTATCTAAGGAGAGTATATATTTATGAGTTCCAAAACTCTTTTTGCTAAAACGCCGCCCATAAAACTATTTTTTATCGCGGCAATACCAGGGGCTGTCAGCATGCTGGCTTCAGCGCTCTATGGACTTTTAGACGGAATTTTCGTCGGCCAATTTCTTAATGAAACCGCTTTTGCGGCCCTCAACCTCGCCTTTCCTTTTGTAGTTATAAATTTTTCTCTGGCCGACCTTATCGGCCTGGGTTCAGCCGTACCCATAGCTATCAGCCTGGGCAAGAAGGAAGAACAGGAGGCTAATAATATATTCAGCTGCGCCTGCATCATGATTGTAGCAACCGGCGCGCTTATAGGCGGCATTCTTTATACCTCCGCCCCTGCCCTGATAGGTATGCTTGGAGCCGAAGGAGAATTGGCCCATATGGCAGTGCAGTATATGAGGGTTTATGCAATATGCTCTCCTGTTACCACCATAGTTTTTGCGATGGACAATTATCTTCGCATATGCGGCCAGATAAAGCGCAGCTTTACCCTTAATATCCTTATGGCTGTTATAGGCGCGGTACTGGAATTTACTTTTCTTTTTGTATTTAAGTGGGGAATATGGGGTGCGGCGCTGGCTACATGTTCGGGCATGCTTATATGCGCGCTCCTTGCCCTTTATCCCTTTTTGCGCAGCAGACTGCAGCTTCGCTTTTGCAGGCCGCGTTTCAGTCTGGAGCTTATCCGTCAGATTATAACCTGCGGAAGCCCAAATTTTCTCAACAATATAGCAGGCCGTATTACTTCTATCCTTATGAACATTGTGCTCCTGGACATGGGCGGTCCATCCGCTGTATCTATTTACGGGATACTGATGTATCTCGGAGAAATAGTTCAGCCTATTCTGTACGGAGTATGCGATTCTCTACAGCCCGCAGTGGGCTACAACTGGGGTGCGGGAAATTATGCACGGGTTAAGGCTATTGAAAAATGCTGCTTTACCGCCAGTGCTATTGTTTCGGTAACAGCGACCATAATAATGCTTGTCATTCCCGAACAGCTATCTTCGCTATTTATAAAGGATCCGACCCAAAGCTTTTTAACCGAAGCGGGAACGGCGCTGCAGCTGTTCAGCCTGACTTATATAACACGGTGGTTTTCCTTTGCCACCCAAAGCTATATGATTGCCGTAGACAAACCAGTTCCCGCCTCCATAATATCTGTTTCAACCGCGCTTATGTTTCCCTTAATACTGATTGGAGCGTTATGGCCTCTTAAGCTCACAGGGCTTTGGCTGAATTCAACAGTGACAGCCGCGCTGGCCGGTATACTGGCAGTTATAGTTATGCTTAAATTCAGAAAAGAATTTAACCGGCTTCAGGCTCAAAGCGAGGCTTCAATCCCTACTTCTGACAATTAGTTCCCGAACTAATAAATTATACGGCCTTAAAGGGCTTAAGCTTAAAAGCCCTTTAAGGCCTTATCATTGCGGCGGACGCCGCTCATTGGGGCGTTTGGCAGGCAGCTGCCTGCCCCTGGCTGGAGCCGGCAGAGCCGGCTCCAGCCAGGTTAGCGGCCGCAGGCCGCAAACGCCCCCCATACAGCGGCACAATATGCAGGGGGGACGCTTTTTAAAGCGTCCCCCCTGCATATTGTGCCGCTGCAACCCGGCCGAATGGCCGGGTTATATTATATATAACGCAAATTCAGCCTTTAGCTTTTTTGCCTGTGCTCTTTTTTGCCGTTTTTTCCCCATCCTCCGTCTGCTTTTTTGCGCGGGTCGGACAATCGGGATTCATGCAAAACGGCCTGCCTTTAAAACCGCTTACCAGTATCCCTCCGCATTCAGGGCATTTTTCTCCTGTCGGCAAACCAGGTGCGGCAAAATCACAGTCAGGATAATTTTCACAGCCGTAAAACTTCTTAAAGCTCTTCTTAGAAGTCTTTTTTATCAGCTTGCCGCCGCATTTAGGACAGGGCACATCTACCTCGTCCTCAGGCAAAGGCTTAGTGTTTTTACACTCCGGATAACCGGGACAGGCCAAAAATTTACCGAACCGGGAAGAACGCACAACCATATTACGGCCGCATTTCTCGCATTTAATATCAGTTTCTTCCACCGGCACTTTAACTCTGTCGGCACTTCCGGCCTTTTCAACGCTTTTTTCAAAGGGCCCGTAAAACTCCTTCATAACTTCAACCCAGTTTTTATCCCCTTCTTCTACCTCATCCAGCTTTGTTTCCATCTCGGCAGTAAAATGCACATTTACTATATCAGGAAAGCTTTTCATCATAAAATCATTTACACATATACCAAGAGCTGTAGGAACGAGCCTTTTCTTATCTCTTTCTATATACTTCCGATCGATAATAGTAGAAATTATGGTCGCATATGTGCTGGGACGGCCTATTCCCTGTTCCTCCAGCTCCTTAACCAGAGAAGCCTCGGTATAATACGGAGGCGGCTCGGTAAAATGCTGATCATATTTAAATTCAACAAAGGACAGTTTGTCTCCCTCAGCCAAAGCGGGCAAAGACTGCTTTTTCTCCTTTGTCTCCTCATTATCCTTGCCTTCTATATAAACCGTCATAAAGCCGTCAAACGCCCGTTCGGACGCTGTAGCCCTGAATATATAGCCATTTGCTGTTATATCAGCTGATTTGGTCTTGTAAACCGCTTCTGACATCTGGCATGCTACAAACCGGTCAAATATAAGTTTATATAATTTATACTGGTCGCTGGATAAAAACTCCTTAATGCTTTCAGGCTCTCTCGCAAGTGAAGTCGGCCTTATGGATTCATGGGCATCTTGAATATTCTTTTTGGATTTATAGTAATTGGGAGAAGAGGGAAGATAATCCGATCCGTATTTTTCCCCTATATATTCCCGCACCTCAGTTATAGCTTCAGCAGCTATTCTCAGAGAATCTGTGCGGATATAAGTAATAATACCCACGCCTTCTCCGTTAATTTCCACACCTTCATACAAACTTTGCGCCACCGACATGGTCCGCTTAGCTGAGAATCCCAGCTTGCGCGAGGCCTCCTGCTGGAGCAGACTGGTAGTAAACGGAGAAGGTGCGTGCTGCTTCTTTTGGCCCTCTTTATACTTGGTTACTACATATTCTGCACCTTCAAGCTTTGAAATTATGCTTTCCGTCTGTTCTTTTGTCTTTAACTCCAGCTTGCCTTCCGCCGTGCCATAAAATGAAGCGGTAAACTTTTTGCGGTCTTTTAGCAGCACAGCCCCCAAAAGCCAGTATTCCTCAGGCACAAAGCTGTCTATGGCTTTCTGGCGGTCCACTATAAGCTTAACTGCCGGCGACTGTACCCTGCCGGCCGAAAGCCCGGTTTTAACCTTGCGCCACAGCACTGGGCTTATCTCATAGCCAACCAGCCTGTCCAGCACCCGGCGCGCCTGCTGAGCATCTACCAGATTGCGGTCTATGGGCCGGGGGTGCTTTATTGCATCCTTTACTGCCTGGGAAGTTATTTCATTAAAAACCACACGGCAGTCTTTTTTCTCATCTATATTAAGCAAATGGGCTATATGCCACGAAATAGCCTCGCCCTCGCGGTCGGGGTCGGTAGCCAGAAACACTTTTTCAGCCCCTTTAGCAGCCTTTTTTATCTCGTCCACCGTCTCTTTTTTGCCCGCCATGGTTTTATATTCGGGAGTGAAGGAATGCTCAATATCCACTCCCATTTTGCTCTTAGGAAGATCCACAATATGTCCGCCGCTTGCAAGCACTTTATAATCCTTGCCCAGGAATTTCCCTATTGTGCGGCATTTTGTAGGAGACTCCACAATTAAAAGATTATACATTCATTGTCCTCCGAAAAACTGCTTTTTATTATTCAGCGTATACAGCTTACCTGGCAGCTGTGTTACTATACCACGCATTTCAAGCATTGTCAAAAGACTGCCCAGCTCAGAAGCGCTCAAAAGAGTGCCGTCGCACAGCTCGTCTATGCTCATATCCTTTTCCAGAAGCAGGTCTGCTATACGCAATTCTTTCTCATTTAAATCGGGCGCTTGGTTATCTTCCTGATTATCCGCTGAAATGCCCAGGTATTCTAAAATATCTTCAGGCCCCAGCGCTGACGGCAGGCCCTCCTTAATCATCATATTTGTACCAACTGAAGCGGGTGAATCTATATTGCCCGGTACAAAAAACACATCTCGGCCCTGGTCTATTGCACAGTTAGCGGTTATCAATGCCCCGCTTTTAATAGCCGCCTCCACCACCAAAAGCACTCTGGAGAGCGCGCTTATTATACGGTTACGGCGGGGAAAATTGGAGGGAAGGGGCGGCGTTCCCAGGGAAAACTCACTTATTATAAGCCCCCGGTCGGCTATTTCATCATACAACCTTTTATTTTCAGGCGGATAAATTACATCCAGGCCGCAGCCCAATACAGCTATTGTTTTGCCCATTGCCTCCAGCGCCCCTCTATGAGCCTGTGTGTCAATTCCACGCGCCAGGCCGGAAATAATGGGCAGGCCCTGTCCGGCCAGCTCGCGCGCGAAACGGGCGGCCGTATTTTTGCCGTAATAAGTACACCTGCGCGAACCCACTATGCCAATGGCGCAGTCTGAAAAAGCTATGGAAAAATCCCCCTTATAATAAAGCACCGGAGGAGGATTCTGAATATTTTCCAGCGCTTCAGGGTAATCGCTCATTCCCCGACATACCGCCTTTACTCCCTTTTCTTCCAGCTGATTGATATATTCGCTTATATAACTTGGGCTTTTATGCGCCAAAAGATAGGCTATAAGTTCCTGACCGAGAAAAGCCACATCAGGATTACCCAGGCTTATATTGTCCCATATTTCGCCGGGAGACTCATACCTTTCCAGCAGCTTTTCATAGCGATCGCAGGTCATCCCAGGCGCTGACGCAAGCGCAAGGTACAAGCCCTCCTCCTCGCTGTAACACATATTAACTAACCTCCAGACCCAAAGAAATTATTACGCCGCATATAAACACACATCAAATTGGATTGAACCGCATTATTCAATATACTTAACAAGATAACATACGGCCAAACAAAAATCAAGAGAAAATATGTAAAGAATTTTAATGCCGAGATAACTATAGCCTGCCTCCCGAAACCATTCTGGACTTTCGGCGCTTGCCAAAGCGGCAAAAGCGAGGCGGCGCACATATAGCCGGGGGGCGGCTCTTAGCGGCCAACGGCCGCCGGCCGGGGCTTTAGCCCCGGCCCAGGCAGGCAAAGCCTGCCAAAGAGCCGCCCCCCGGTTATATGTGCGCCGCCTCGCCCCGCCCTCCCGCTTTGCGGGAGGGCGGGCTCCGCGCCGTCATCACTGCCGTTGAAGCTATAATATTAAAACCAGCTTAACCGCAGGCCGCACCCGCTACACCTCGCTGCTCTGCCAGTATTTCCTATCCAGATTCCTATATTGAACAGCCTCTGCTATATGTATATCTTCTATCCGTTCACTTGCTCCTAAATCTGCAATAGTGCGCGCCAGCTTCAGTACCCTGGTATATGCACGGGCGCTCAGCTTCAGCGTATTAAATGCCTTTCTCAGCAGTTTTTCGGCCTGAGGGGACATACCGCAGAATTTATTCATCTGGGCATTGCTCATATGAGAATTTGCATAGCAGCCGCTGCCCTCAAACCGCCGGGACTGTATATCCCGCGCCTGACACACACGTTTCTTTATACTGGCCGAATCCTCCTCCTCATGCTCCTGCCTCATCTGACTATACGTTACCTCTTCCACCTCTATCTGTATATCTATCCTGTCCAATAAGGGACCGCTCACTTTAGACAGATACCGGCTGATCTGAGAGGGAGTACATTTACATTCTTTGATACGCGAGCCGAAATTCCCGCACGGACAGGGATTCATGGCGGCTACCAGCATAAACCGCGCCGGATAGCTGACCGTGCCTGAGACCCGTGAAACAGTAATAAAACCATCCTCAAGGGGCTGTCTGAGCGCTTCAAGGGCCATTCGGGAGCATTCGGGAAGCTCGTCCAGGAATAATACGCCGTTATGCGCCAAAGAAGCTTCGCCCGGACGCGCCTTGGATCCGCCGCCTGTAAGCGCGGGAGCACTGGCCGTATGATGGGGCGCCCTGAACGGACGCTGGGTAATAATGCCTTTCTTATTGTCCAATATACCCGCAACAGAGTGAATTTTAGTGACCTCTAGCGCCTCATCAAAGGTCAGATCAGGCAAAATAGACGGCAGAGCGCGCGCCAGCATGGTCTTACCCGAACCAGGCGGCCCAAGCAAAAGTATATTATGCCCGCCTGCTGCCGCTATTTCCATTGCACGCTTGGCCATTGACTGACCCTTTATCCTGCTGAAATCCTCAGCCGCAATATCAGATTTTTTCAAGCTTTCCCATGACTCGTTGGCAACGCGCTCTAATTTAATTTCTCCCTCAAAAAATCGGACAAGCTGGGACAGCGTTTCTGGAGCATATATCTCCATATCTTCAATAAAACGCGCTTCAGCCTGGTTGCCCATGGGCACTACGGCCTTTTTAAATCCTTTTTCGCGCGCTGAAAGCAATATGGGCATTATGCCGTGAACGGGACGGATATCCCCGCTGAGAGAAAGCTCTCCTACAATTAATATATCGTCCGGCATAAATTTTAACTGGCCGCTGGACAGGAGGATTCCTACCGCTATAGGCAAATCATAAAGCGTTCCCTCTTTACGGACGTCGGCAGGAGCAAGATTCACGGTTATACGGCCCAAGGGAAGCTCAAAGCCGCTGTTTTTGATGGCGGCGCGCACCCGCTCCTTGGATTCCTTTACGGCAGCGTCGGGCAAGCCTACAGTTTCCAAACCAGGCAGTCCGCCGGCAATATCTGTTTCCACCAGCACCTCATGGCCTTCCAGGCCGTTAAGCGCAAAGCTCATTACCTTTGAAAGCATGCCGTCCTCCTTTTAAAATCCCCTTAAATATATTTTCTTCTCCGGCTCGCCCCGCCCCAGCCCCGCTCCCCGTAAATGGGGAGCGGGGCTAAAGGAGCGCGCCTCAAACTAAATTTATTCCTCCGCAGCATCCAAAAGCGCACCAGCGCTAAGCGTCCCAAAGCCTTTAAACGGGCGCGCAAATATATTACTCCCGCCCGCTCGCCGTCTTCCCGGCGTTTCGGAATATAACAAGCTTATTGCCCAAAAAGTTGAGGATAGTAGTAAAGGGCAGAGTTATTAGCTTTGCCAGCTCTTCTACAATTCCTAACGAACCAAGCAGCCTGCAGCTGAGCCAGGTAAGCCCATATAAAATACCGTTTAAAATTATAAACAGCACAATTTTTTTACCCGACCATTTTTTCTGCTCAAAAGTCCAGCGCGAATTGCATATAAATGAGCAGACTACGCCTGCGCACCAGCCCAGGCCTATCGCCAAAAAATCCAGGCTTTCATTTCTTCCCATAATCACGTTATAGGAAAATACGAACACGCCGTAATCTACTAATGTATTAAGCACCCCAACCAGGCAGAAGCGCACAAACTGCATAAAAGCGACATATTTGCTTTCCCCCAGCTTATTTATAAGCTTGCTTTTAACTTTTGCTATTAAACTTTTCAAAACTAATATCTCCTTTTATCAGCCGTGGAAAGTCCAGGAGGGCAGCCATACCAGGAAATTATCCACATACCAGCGGGATACCATAGTGCCGGTATAAATGGGATAGAACATGGCGAACAGCACCAGCGCAAAGGCGAAGAAAGCTATTATGCCGGCAGCCACCTGCTTTTTATGCCTGCCTGAAGCGCTCTCATAGAGCTTTTTAAAGACATATACCGTAAACATCATTATAAAGGGCAGAGAAGCAAAATAATGATATATAAAGGTAGAGCGGGGCACAAATACCCAGGCCAGATAATTGGCCGCAAGGCCCAGAGTAATAAACAGCAGCATCTGCACTTCCCTGTTCCGCCTTAAAAGCATCTGGGGCGAAGTCACCTTATACCGCCTCAGCGCCTTTTTAACGAGTATTGCAATGCTTATCACCGTGCATACCAGGCCCGCCCACCATATCAGCGGATTGCCGCAGCAGGATATGCATTCCATCATGCCCGCCGGAGCAGTATCCACTCCGTCATAGAACCACATGGGCCGCGCCATAACCGGCCATTCATACCAGGGCGAGCGGAAGCTATGGCTGTCCGACAGCCCCGAATGATAATTAAACATGGCCTCTTGATTCTGCCAGATTATATCGTACCACTTTTTACCCAGGTTTTCTGGCGTATCGAAATACGGGATATAGCTCAGGCAGTATATTATCCCCGGTATTATTACAAAGAACAGCACGCAGAACAGCAGCGTCAGTATTACGTTGCGCAGACAGCTGTCGCTTATATGCCTTAAATATTTAAGTTCAGCCTGACTGTATTTTTCAGGGTGCTTAACCGCGTCCAGCGCTCGCATATATTCCATAATCCGGCGGCCCAGGCTTATAAAGAAGATAACCGCAAGCCCGACGCCGGCATAAAGGCATATCCATTTTGTAGCGGCCCCCAACCCGAAGAATATGCCCGAAAGGCCCAGCGGAATAAAGGTCTTCCAAAGCTTGTCCTCATAGAAGCTCATTGTATAATATTTATACATGCATAGGAACATCAGGATAATAAACAGCACCGAATAGGAATCTATCGTGGCTATCCTGGTCTGAACGTAATGCATGCCGTCCAGGGTCATAAGCAGCATTAAAGCCGAAGCCCAGACCCGCTTCTTAAAGAGCAGCTTGCCGAAAATATACATCGCGGGCAGCATCAGAATACCAGCAACAGTACCGCAGAAACGCCAGCCGAAGGGATTCATGCCAAAGGCCCGTATACCCAGGGACATTATAACCTTGCCAAGCGGCGGGTGCGTCCATTCGTATACGTTCCAGCTGTTTATATTTTCGTAGGCTGTGCGCGCATGGTATATTTCATCAAAATACATGCAGGACATATAGGTGCGCACGGCGGCGGTATCCTGTTCGTCAGTTAAGCAGGCGGCTCCATGCTCTCCTGAAGCTCCGTCCACGCTCTGAATAGGTACGAGAATATCCTCCTGCGCATCCTGATAGAACACTATTTCATTTACCCGCATGCCTTTATTCAGGCTGTCTGAAACTATCCTGAAATAACGCGCACGCACATTTACCGTCTTATCTCCGTTCAGCTCACCCGTCTGGTTCCATACGAACAGCTTAAAGCTGTTAAAGGTCAGGGTATCTAATGTCTGCCAGTTGGTCCCGTCCTCTGAATAATAGAGCCGCATGCTGTAATCTGTAGCGACCTCCTGCACGTTGAGATTCAAATATATCCGCTCTATATCGTATACCCCGCCAAAATCTATTACAACCTCCTCGTTTGGCGTCTGGGTTTCCCAATAGGAGGAGGGGGTATACTCGGTTGAACCCAGATTAATAAAAGCTACCACTGAATAAATTATGGTTACAACAGCCATTATCAGGATATCCTTTAAATCCAGCAGCCGTTTCTTATGCGCTTTGTTAAAATCATGCCTGCGCTTTGATTCCAGCGTGCATATAACCTTTAATTCAGAGAGATTTTCCGCCGTGCGCACAAGAGGAGTGCCGTCAGGCGCAACAGGCGCATCTTGAACGTTCTTCTCTCCTTCGTTTTTTGCACTATCGTTCTCAGCTTCCGCAGTTCCTTCATCAGCCAAAACTGCTTCAGGCGCTCCTTGAACAGCCGCATCTGTTTTGAATGCGCTTTCCTGTATTTCAGATAAATCCGCCTCATCTTGGCTGAGCGCATCGCCGCCATCCTTTAAGGCGTCCCTGCCAATTTTCTGCCCGTTTTCCGCGCCTTCCATAGCAAACGTCCCCTCTGCGCCTCCAAGGCCGTTTTTCTCCGCCGTATTATTTTCAGGGTCGGCCGCCGCTTCAGCATTTTCCGGTTTAGCTTCAGCGTTTTCCGGTTCACTTATATCTTCAGCGTTTTGCCCCTGCTTATTCTCTATTTCTTCTTCGCCGCAGGACGGACCTATTAAACTTTTTTGATTTTGAACTGCATCAGCTAAAGCGCTT
>OMGY01001729.1_pt1 | contig 18286 bp, 15 predicted proteins | sample 1674461 | NCBI WGS metagenome assembly OMGY01 (sample SAMN05578579, study PRJEB25193) | human gut metagenome | biome: Human Microbiome; feature: human-associated habitat; material: feces | host: Homo sapiens | place: USA:Birmingham
CGAGGAATGGGACATCGAACCAGCGTTTGTCGAAGACGAAGATGGCCCCGAATCGTATACGCCTGCGGAACGCGATGCAAAAGACGACGCAGCAGCGGAAGACGCAGGCGGCGAATACGAGGCGGAGGACGACGAGGACGAATTCGACGACCTTCTCGGGCTGTTCGACGGGCTGTCCATCGTGGAACGGGCCAACGGCTACGACGACGACATCCCCGACGTCATCACCATCTTCAAAGGCCCACACGAGCGCTGCTTCAACAGCCGCGAGGAAATCGTGGAAGAGGTCGGCAAGACCATCATCCATGAGCTGGGCCACTACTTCGGCCTTAACGAGGACCAGCTGGCCGCCATGGGCTACGAGTAAGGGGGCAGGATAGCCCCGCGCCGAGCCATGCAACCCCTTGAGCGAAAGAGAGCGTGCGGCCCTATCGAGGCAGCAGGTTGCTTGCGTACTCCGTCCTTCCCGCCAGAACATCGTCGTAGAAGCCCTGTTTCCAATCGATATAGTCGATGCTCTTTTGCACCTCGACGAGTAGCTCCGCAAGTCGCGCGCGCTTGGCCTCGAGCATCGTTTTGCGCTCGGGAATGCTGGCGGCCCCCTGCAAGCACAGCGCTAGGTACTCCTTCATTTCCTGGATGCTCATATCGCAGCGCTTAAGGCACGTCAGACTTTTGACCCACTCGACATCGCGCTCGTCGAAAACGCGGCGGTTGTTCGCGCCTCGCTTCACATTGGGCACGAGCCCCTGGTTGCAGTAGAACTTCAGCGTCTCGTAGGTGAGGCCCGTCGTCTCGCACACCTGCTTCATGGAGTAAAGCTGCGTCATGTTTGTGAATGCTCCTTGCTTTCGCTGCCACTGCCCTTTTGCGGTAGTAACTACCGATTGATAGAGTCGCACTTTAGCAGCTGAAAGACATCCTGACAAGAAAGGATTCCCATGAACTCGTTCACTTACCAGTACCCCGTCAAGAACTACTTCGGCGAAGGCGCTCTGCACACCGCGCTCGCCGCCGAGCTGCCCGCCATGGGCGAGAAGGTCATGCTCGCTTACGGCGGAGGCTCCATCAAGCGCACGGGCCTCTATGACGAAATCGTGGCGGCGCTTCAAGATGCGGGGAAGACCGTCGTGGAATTCCCGGGCATCATGCCTAACCCCACCTACGAGAAGGTGCAGGAAGGGGCCCGCATCGCCCGTGAGGAAGGGGTCGACTTCATCCTCGCCGTGGGCGGCGGCAGCGTTTCCGACTGCTGCAAGGTCATCTCCGCACAGGCGAAGCTGGACGAGGACATCTGGGAGATGCAGTACACGAAGCACACGCTGCCGACCAAGTTTATTCCCCTCGGCACGATTGTCACGGTGTTCGGTACCGGCAGCGAGATGAACAACGGGGCCGTCATCACCCACGAGGGAAAGAAGATCAAGGGCGCTCTTTGGGGCGCGCAGGCGGAGTTCGCGTTCCTTGACCCCAGCTACACCCTGTCCGTTCCCATGAAGCAGGTTATTTCCGGCGCGTTCGACACGCTGAGCCACGCGATGGAAACCTACTTCGGCAAGCCGGATGAAAACAACCTCTCCGATGATATCAATGAGGCCGTCATGCGCAGCGTCATCCGCAACATCCGCATTTTGCTGACCGATCCTGAAAATTACGACGCCAGAAGCGAGCTGGCGTGGGCGTCCGCCATGGCAGAGAACGGCGTGCTGAAGATCGGCAAGGTCACGGATTTTCAGGCGCATCAGATCCAGCATCAGCTCAGCGCTTACACCGACTGCAACCACGGCGCGGGGCTGGCGGTCATCCACCCTGTCCTGTACCGCCACATCTACAAATCCGGCACGGCGCGGTTCACCCGCTGGGCGCAGAACGTCTGGGGCATTGCTCCCAAGGGCAGCGACGAGGAGACCGCGGCTGCCGGTATCGACGCGCTGGCCGCGTTTATTAAGGAAATCGGTCTGCCGACCAGCTTTGCAGAGCTTGGCATCCCCGCCGACACCGACTTCCGCGCCGTGGCGGATTCTACCAACATCACCGCTGGCTGCTGCAAGAAGCTGACCCGTGATGAAATTTGCGAAATTTTGCAGGAATGCCTGTAACATCTGGTGTTTCCGTGGCGGCAGGACGTCGCCATTTTTGGCTTTTCTGCCTCTTGCATTTGGCCCAAAGCGTGATATCATAGGCCAGACAAATTGCGGAAAGGGGCGGTAGAGTTGAAAGCTGCATCGCAGAAAAAATCATTGGATATGCTCCACGGGACGCTCTGGGATAAGATCCCGCGCTTTGCCGTTCCGGTGGCGGCCACGGCGATTTTGAGCCAGCTGTTCAACGCCGCGGACATCGCCGTCATCGGCAACTTTACCGGCGAGCTCCGCACTGTGGCGGTCGCGGCCGTCGGCACAAACAGCTCGATCATCAGCCTGATCGTCAACTTGTTCATCGGCATCGCGCTGGGCGCGAACGTGACGATCGCGCACGCCATCGGCGAAAAGAACGACACGATGGTGCACCACGCGGTGCACACCTCCATCGTCGTGGCGGTGCTGGGCGGTTTGATCGCGGCGATCATCGGTGAGCTGTTCGCCGTTCCGCTGCTGAATCAGCTGAATGTGCCGGACGATGTGTTCCCGCTGGCGCTGCTATACCTGCGCATCTATCTTGCGGGCCTGCCGGTGATCCTGCTCTACAACTTTGAGGCGGCAGTCTTCCGCAGCGTGGGCGAGACGAAAATTCCGCTGATCGCGCTGACGGCCTCCGGCGTTCTGAACGTGATCCTGAACCTCTTCTTCGTGGCCGCGCTCCACATGAGCGTGGACGGCGTCGCGATCGCAACGGTGCTGTCGAACGCGGTCAGCGCGGCGATCTTGTGGGGTTTCCTGCTCAAAACGGACAAGGTCATCCGCCTTGAGCCGAAAAAGCTGCGCATCGACGGGCTGTGCCTCAAGCAAATTCTGCGCATCGGCGTTCCCGCAGGTGTGCAGAGCGCGATGTTCTCCATCGCGAATATCGTCATTCAGGGCGCGATCAACAGCCTCGGCACGGTCGTCATGGCGGCATCGAGCGCGGCCTACAACATTGAGGTCATCACCTACGATATCCTCAACTCCTTCTGCACGACATTCGTCGGACAGAACTTCGGCGCGGGCGAGATCAAGCGCTGCAAGAAAACGCTGCTGCTGTGTCTTCTCGAGGGCATCATCAGCCTCGGCGTCGCCATCGCTCTGATCCTCTTTTTCGGAAAGTCGCTGCTCACCATCTTCAACGGCGACCCGCAGGTGGTAGAGACGGGCTATATTCGCCTCATGCTGATCATGCCGTCGCACCTGTTCAGCCTTTGCTACGAGGTGCTTTCCGGCTACCTGCGCGGCTTTGAAATTTCACTGCCGCCCGCCGTTTTGACGATGCTGGGCGTCTGCGGCGTCCGCCTGAGCTGGCTGCGCTGGGTCTTCCCGCAGTACAAGACGTTTATGAACATCATGCTGGTCTTCCCCATCAGCCTTGCGACCACGGCGCTTCTAATGCTGGCAGCGGTGCTGTACTTCCGCCCCTCGCGCCGCTATGCGCATCTGCAAAAGAGTGATGGCGCGGCTTCGGCAAAAATCGAAGGATAAGACCATTCCCAAAATCGACAAAGCAGGGCGCTTGCCTAAAAGGCAAGCGCCCTGCTTTACTTTTTTGATGGGGCAGCCGTTTCTAAATCGCGGATGGGAAATTTCACATCAGCTCGCGCGTGAAATCAAGCACGCACTCGCGCAGACGCAGAATTTCCTCTGGCGTGTTCTTGCTCAGGTGCATACCGATGCCGAGCTCCCGTCCCGTTTTCGGGCTGACCGGCAGCGTCTTTACGCCGTGCGTCCGCCCGCGCATCATGATCTCCGTCATCATTGTGATGCCAAGGCCCTTGCTGACCATGCGGATGACCGTTTCATCGTCCACATGGCAGGGGCGGATATTCGGCTTCACCTTTTTGGGACTCAGCGCAGCGTTCACGTCGATGTCGAAGCGCCCGTAGGGCATCAGGAATTCTTTTCCGTCGAATTCCTCGATGGGGAAGGTCTCTTCGCTGCCGGTGGGATAGTCCTCCGGCAGGATGGCGTACATCGCGTCGTAGTAGAGCGGTGTCCAGTCGCAGTTGATGTGGCTCTGCCGCGCAGCAAAGATGACGTCCGTGCGCCCCTCCTCGAGCAGCTCAAAGGGTTCGAGCTCGTGGTCCACCATGCGAAGATCCACGTCGGTCTCCGGACACACGCGGCGGAAGCGGTACAGAATTTCCGGCATCCAGTGCATGGCAAGGCTCGCATAAGCGGCGATTCGGATCGTCGCCGTCCGCTTTTGCGTGATGGTCTCGATCTGATTTTCGAGCTTCGCCGTCGCGCTGAGGTATTCGCGGATCGCGGGCAGCAGCGCCTCCCCGTCCTCTGTCAGCGAAATACCGCTGTGGTCGCGCCGGATGAGCTTCATGCCGATCTCGCGCTCCAGACCGTTGATGAGGTGCGTCAGCCCCGACTGTGTGTAGCCCACGACCTCAGACGCTTTGGAAAAGCTGCCGAGGTTGACGGCGGTCATCAGAATTTCAAATTTTTTGCTGTCCATATCCCCACTCCTATAAAGGGTATTTTGATTTGTAATATGCCTATTATAACCGAGCGTTTCTCTTTTTCAAGTGCAGGGTGTAATATTTTCAACTCAAAGGAGTTGATTATCCCATGACTACTAAAAAATTGACCTTCCGGCAGAAGATTCTCGTCGCCGGAACGCTGTTTGGAATGTTCTTCGGCGCTGGCAATCTGATCTTCCCCGTACATCTCGGCCAGATGGCCGGCCGCAACGCGGTCGTCGCCATGATCGGCTTTATCATCACGGCGGTTGGTATCCCCATCTTCGGCGTCGCCGCCATCGGCATCACGCATTCCGACGGCCTGCAGACGCTCTCGAGCAAGGTCGGCAAGGGCTACGGCATTTTCTTTACCTGCCTTCTGTACCTGACCATCGGCCCGCTCTTCGCCATCCCGAGATGCGCAACCGTTTCGTTTACCACCGGCATCACGCCCCTGCTGGGCGCGGATTCGCCGGAGCGGCTGTATCTGCTCCTCTTTTCGGCGGTGTTCTTCGCCTTCGTGCTCTTCTTCTCTCTGCGTCCCGGTAAGATCACCGTCTGGATCGGCAAGATCATCAACCCGCTCTTCCTGTTCTTCTTTGCCGTGCTGATGCTCGCGGCGCTGCTCGCGCCCGGCGCGGCGGTCTCCGCGGTCGAGCCTGTGGAGGCCTATCGGAGTGACGCGTTCTTCCCTGCGCTCATTGAGGGCTACGGCACGATGGACGCCATCGCCGGTCTCGCCTTCGGCATCGTGGTCATCGACGTCATCCGCCGCATGGGTGTGGACAATGACGACACCATCGCCGAGGACGTGCTCTCCTCCGGTCTCCTCACCGGCGCGCTGATGGCGCTGATCTATGTGGTGTCCATCGTGGTCGGCGCGCAGTCAAGAGGGCTCTTCGAGCTGTCTGAAAACGGCGGCATCGCCCTCACGCAGATCGCCGGACATTACCTCGGCGGCGTGGGACTGTTTATTCTTGCCTTCACCATCACCTTTGCCTGCCTCAAGACCTCCATCGGCCTTGTCACGGCCTGCTCGGAAACGTTTGTCAAGATGACGAACGGCAAAATTTCCTACCGCACCTGGGCGATCCTCTTCACGGTGTTTTCGTTTGCCGTTTCCAACATTGGACTGAGTGCCATCATCGAGTATTCCGTCCCGATGCTCATGCTCATCTATCCCCCGGCCATTGCGCTTATCCTGCTGGCCTTTATCGGCAAGTTCTTCGCTCATGACCGTGCCGTGTATGTCGCAACGATGATCGGTACATGGGCAGCCGCTATTTTCGACTGCATGAAGACGCTGCCCGCGTCGGTGCAGACTTCGCTCCGCCTCGATGTGCCTATCGCCTTTGCGGAAAAATATCTGCCGTTGTTCGACAAGAACCTCGGCTGGCTCCTGCCTGCACTCGTCGGCTTTGTGATCGGCATGCTTATCCGCTCGAGCCGGAAGGGCGCGCTCGTCCCCCATGCCTGACGAACCAAATTAAAGTAAAAACGCACCGCACGGCAGAGTTATTTCTGCCGTGCGGTGTCATTTTTTCAGCGGCTCCGAAAACGGAGAATCAGCAAGCTGAACCGCAACCCGTCAAGAGGACAGTGAAAAAATATAAAGTTTTCCCGGCCAGCAGCTAAGCGCTGCTGGCTGCTTTTTTATGCGGCGAGACAAAGTGCGTGCTTTTCCATCGGCGTCAGGATACCCAGATTGCGCTGGACACGTCTCGTGTTGTAATAGCGAATATACTGCTGGATCATCTGGACAAGCTCGTGCTTGCTGGTAAACTGTCTGCCGTAATAGCGCTCCCATTTCAGGATGCCCCAGAAGCCTTCCATCGGACCGTTGTCAATGCAATGCGCCACACGGGACATGCTCTGCGTCATCCCTGCCTGCACGAGCTTGTGGTGGAAAGTGCGGTTGGTGTATTGGAATCCTCTGTCACTATGGAACAGGGGATGCGCGTCCGGATTGGCTTTCACAGCCTTGTCGAAGGTTTTGAAAACCAACGGATTATCGTTGCGTTCGCTGAGTACATAGGACACAATACGCCGGTCACAAAGATCTAAGATGGCGCTCAGATAGAGCTTGTGAACCTCGGTTCCCTCGTACCACTTGAATTCTGTCACATCGGCGAGCCACTTTTCGTTTGGCTTTGCGGCATAAAACTGCCTGTCCAAAAGATTCTCAGCAAGATACTGCGGATTCTTCGCCTGTCTGGTGCAGCCACGGTTGTTATATTTCACGGTAGAGCGGATATCTCTGACCCGGCAGATGCGGAGCACCCGTTTGTCATTGACATGGATACCGCAGTCATGGCGCAGATCGTCGTTGAGCCGCCGGTATCCCTTATCCGGACTTTCGGCGTGGAGCTGTTCGAGCTTTTCAGCAAGCCGCTCATTCTCTGCGGCCCGTTGGCTCACTATACCCAAGTTTTCCTTTCAGCATTGTTTCTACCACCAGCTTCTTGAATTCTGGTGTGTAGCGTTTGTTTGGTATCCCTTTTGGCATAATAAAGCACCCCACTTGTTATTCAGTATACCATACTGTCTAACAAATGGGGTGCTGTTCAAACCGGAGCTTTGGAGGGGTGTTCATCCTTGAGCACCCCTGCTCCACCAAACTAAAAACGCCGCACATGCGGCGTTTTTGTTCATTTTCCCTGTATATCGGGCATTTTGGGGTTTTGATGTTTTATCCGAGGTAAAGGGATTTGCACATAAAAACAGCTGTTTTTGCTTAATATGCAACACGAAATGCAACACGAAATTAATTGTCCGCTCCTGTTCGGTTGCTGTTCCAATAATTAATTACTGCGCTTTGAGTGGCCTTGCGTTCATTTTCTAAAATATGCTGATATTTTTTAAGCATGCCCGGAGTGGCATGTCCCATCAAGTCCATTGCGTATCGCTCAGGCATGTTTAGCTTTAAACATACGGAGGCAAAATAGTGCCGTAAATCATGGAAGCGCATATGGGGAAGGCCGGCGCGTTTTAATATGCGCTCAAATCTTTTTAATATTTGCGGTTCAGTGAAATCAATTATAAATTCATCCTTGCCGATTTTGTCCTTTGTAAGTTCTTCTATACGATTTGACATGGGCACCCGGCGGTTACCCTGTAAAGATTTAGGAGGCTTTTCGGTCAGCCCGTCCGGCCCGATAACCCGCGCGCGGCAGATATGTATCATGCCATTCGATATGTCAATACCCTTTACTCCCATAACCTCAGACAGACGCATTCCGCAATGCAGAGCAAGCAGAATAGGCAGTTCTATATCATTGCCGTATATAAACTGTTCCAGCTTGGCTATTTCCTCTTCAGTAGGTATCTTTATTTCACTCTTTGTCTTAGCGGGCAAGCGCACATTAAAATTCCTCTCAGGCAGCACTTCACGCAAGGCGGCCGAAATCAGGCCATAAGCATTTGCTACAGTTTTGCGCGACAAGGTCTGCGCAGCTGAATTAACGCTGGCCTGCAATATCTCTGAAGTGAGCGTATTGACCTGCAAGGGCATAAGCTCCTGAAAATTACAGCGCCGCATGCGCCTATAGCCTAATATAGTTGAAGGGGAGAGTATATTGCTTCTGTTGTCTATATATCTGTCTATGGCTTGTCCCAGGGTAAACTTAGCCGGGTTTCTTGCCATTTCATTATTTAACTGCATATCAGCAGCCAGCGCTATGGCTTCTTTTTTGCTGTCCGCCGTACAGGATTTATATTTGCGCTTTCCGTTCTCATCCTTGCCCACATATACCAGGCAGCGCCAGCGCCCGGAAGGCAGCCTTTTGGACGTGGCCATTTTTATATTCCTTTTTCAATTTCAAAGTTAATAATTTTATTATAGCAGCGCCTCTATAAGACGGGCGGTATTTTTAACTAATAAATCATTTGCCGCTATATACTCGTCTTCTTCTCTTAAGGGGCCGCAGCATTCGCGGATAAGCAGAGCGGAAATAAAGAGAAGAGGCCAGCGCTTGTTGTTATATATTGGGTTATCCGGCGCTTTAACTTCCCCGGCCAGCGCGGCGGCATAGTATTTTTGATAGAATTGATACGCGCTTATCAGCTGTGTATCAAACTGCTGCTGGATAAACTTATCTGCGGCATTCCTGTTTTCATCTGAGATATTGGCGTATACCGTTATTGCGCAGGCTTTAAACTGTGCCGGCGCATTTTCGTGGATTATTTTATAGCCAGCCTGAGCAACCGCATGGGTAAATTCATTTATTTTCTCGCTGCATCCTGAAATTATATCCTGAGGGCTTTTTTCTTTCGGCAGTATTGTATTTGCAAAGTGCGCTATGTTTTGTTCCTGCAAAGCATGTCCGCAGTATGTACAGAATTTTGCTCCCTTGGACAGCGGCTTGCCACAGTTGGCGCATACAATCTCATCACGCGGTGCAAAAGCCGCCTTAGGCATTTGGGGAATATCTGGCGCGGGAGATGGAGCGGGCTCTTTAAGTTCGCCTGGGGCTAGTTTTGATTCTGAGTTTTTTGCAGTATTAAATGTGCCAAGGAAGAAATCCTTTCGTTTGCATGTGTATACTGTGTTTAAAATGGCTATGGGCAGATATATTAAGGCACGCCAGGCTAAAACATAATTTAGGTATATTAAAGAAAATACGGCCAAGATAATTATACTATACCAAAAAACAAATATCAGCATGCGGTATGCAGACAGGCCATGATTATGCGCGCATTGATAATATGCGATAACACAAAATATTACGCCGAGGACGTCAAAAAATACAGCCATATCTGTTAAATTGCTGTTGTAGCCGTAGCCGGCATAATATTTTATAGAAGCAATTTCGCCAATTATTAAAAATATGCTCCAACCAATGGAAATAGGCAAGCCCCAAAAAATTAAGAATTTAAGCCATCTGGTGGGAAGCGGATATACGTCCATAAGGTCGCGGCATTCTTTTTTTGTCATATTAATCGCTCCTTATTAAAAAAGATAAGTTTCCAATATATCGGGATTGTCGTCTATATAATTTTTATAGAACAGGTCTGCTTCTTTAATCTTAGAGTAAAGTTTGTTTCAGCTGATAGGTTTTGTTTGTCCCAACTGTTTAATCTATCGTCAGCTAATTGGGTTAATTGCTGATAAGCTTTGTCGTTTAAATATGGCCAAAACAGATTGGCACATCTTTTAAAAGATGCTTCTGGGTCATACATCTTATTTTCAGCGGAGGCATTTGCTAACAAGCCCAACACCCAACAGGGCAACAAGTCTATAACTGCCCAGCTTCATTTTTTATACATATTACCATAAAAATATATATATTTCAATATTAAATAAAGTCTAAAGTTTTCATTTGCATCTAAAATAACAAGTAACATAACGCATATCGTTATTATAAACATCATAATTGGGAAGATGTTTTTAAACCTGATTCCCGGCTGTTTTATGGTGTTGCGGGTGTATGTATTCTTTTTGACGATCTAACAGTTGTTAGGTATAATATATCTAACGACTGTTAGATAATGAGAAGTTAAATGAAGGACACAAAGCAGCGCATATTAGAGGTTTCTTTGGAATTGTTCTCTCAAAGAGGGCTTTCTGCGGTATCCATCCGGGACATCTGCGGGCGGGTAAAGATCAAGGAAAGCTCTGTATATTATTATTTTAAAAATAAGCAGGCTATTTTTGACCAGCTGCTTTATCTGTTTGAGAAAAAAGCGGGCGATATGATGGGTCAGTTGGATACGGCGCTTGCTGAGCAAACTTTTTCTGCAAAGGAAAACTTTTATCAAACCGTGTGCGATACTTTTTTTGATAAGTATTTAATGGATAACTTCTGTAACAGAGTAATGCGGATGCTTTTAATAGAGCAATTCAGCAACAGCGCCATTTGGAAAGCGTATGACCGTTGGTTGTTTGCCGAGCCGCTTGCTTTTCAAAGTAAGGTGTTTTCTGCTCTTATACAGGCGGGCGTTATCCCGAGTGCAGACAGCGAGTATTTAGCGGTGAAATATTATGCTCCGATTTATTTTTTCGCTCAAAGGTGGCTGTTAAGCGGAACACTGTCCGAGGAACGAAAAAACGCTTTTCGTACAAATGCTTACCAGCATATTCAAAAATTTTTTACTGAGATAGGAGCGGAATAATGGCGAATATTATCATTACTGGCGCCAATCAAGGCATTGGATATTACTTTGCAGAACAGGCGCTTAAAGACGGCAGCAGGGTTGCCGTACTGGATATAGAAACAGATAATTTAAAAGGCTTAGCTAAAGCTTTTCCCAAACAGCTTTTGTGCTGTAAAGCAGATGTATGCGATGATATACAGATAAATACCGCTGTGAAAGAAATCATTGCGGCCTTTCATTCCATAGATATTGCGATTCACAATGCCTGCCTTTGTACTTTTGATAATGAGTGTAATACGGGCCTTGATATATATGAACGGGTTTTCAATGTGAATTATTATGGCGGGCTGCGTTTGGCTAAAAGCGTTCTGCCATATATGCAGGCGCAAAAAAAGGGAAAAATAATTTTTACAAGCTCTGGCGTGGGAGTGACCGGATTTATCGGAATATCGCCTTACGCTTCTACCAAAGGCGCTTTGGAATCGCTGGCGAAATGCCTGAATATTGAATATGCTTCAGAGGGTATTTCTTTTCATATTATCCACCCGCCATTGACCTGTACAAAATCAGCCGCCCATCTGCCGGTGCCCCAAGAGTTTATGGCAGATCCCCGCAAGGTTGGGTATGGAATAGCAAGACATATTTTTCCAAACGCTTTATTATATGCCATAATTTTAGTCAAAAGCTTCAGACCCTTGTCTGCTATTTATGCCCGGTTAAAATGGGAAAGCTGTTTGGCATATTAACAATATTCGTAATATAGCGGCAGAAATCGTATATACTAAAATTATTTATACCCTATATTTCTATTAAGAAAAAATAATGGCGGAGCGGTAAAGCTTCGCCATTATTTTTAAATTATCTTATTTATTTGTTCTGTTTTTCTTTCTCGCAGAAGCTATAATTATTATGCCGCAACTGCAGATAGCAATCAGAGCCAGCCATAAAAAGATATTGTTGTTATCTCCTGTCTGCGGAACATTGGGATCGTCAGGCTCATCCGTTGGGCTGCCAGTAGCATTGATTATCTCTATCTGTACATAGCCGCAGACGGTACATTCCCTTTCCATGCTGCCAGCTGCTGTTTCGGTTGCTTCTTTGGTTATTGTCCATTCGCCGAAGGTATGCGCTCCCTCGTCACTGTGTTCGCCGCAGGTGCATTCGTGCCAGTGCCTATCGGCATCCGATTTCCACTCCGTGCTGAAGCTGTGACCAGTAGCTTTGATAATAATATCTGCATCTGCCAGTTCCCGCGTTCCAATTTCATCGTTGTACTTTTTTCCGCATTTGGAGCAGGTATAATACTCAATGTTTCCGTCTTCCTCGCAGGCAGCGGCTTTTGCTTCGGTTTTAGTCATGATATGAGTATGGTCAAGCTTAGCAACCACTGTGCCTTCCTCGATCATTCGATTGCAGTCCAGGCACCATTTGTCACCGGTATATCCCTCGGCCTCCTCGGTTGCGGCTACGGCATCACGGATTTCGGTATTTATGTGATTGTCCGGATCCAACTCTCCGTACTCCTCATTGCATACCGTGCAGACAGCCTTGTCAGAGCAGGTCGCTTCTCCGCCTGTGTGTGCTGCTTTATTGAACTCAGTACCGCAGCTGTCGCATATCTGCCAGTGATCAGATCCATTGCTTTCCCACTCTCCAGCGGCATTGACGTGTGCACCTGTTGCGAGAATTGTCTCTCCATTGGCTATCTTCTCACCGCAGCCGAGGCAATAAGTATCGCCGGTGTAACCATTTTCACCACAGGTGGCCTCTATTGCGTTTCTTACCTCGGTTCCGCCATCGTGATTAGCCGGATCTATCGGTGTAGAAATTGACTGGAGTTCTGCGGTGCAATCCGCATCACCGTAGTATTTACCTTCACACTTATCACTGGAGCAGGTCCAGTATTCCACCGTACCGGTTTCGTGGCAGTTGGCGGCAACGGCCTCGTGGTGTGTAATGCCAGTATGTACATGGTCAAGCTGGGGAATTTCAGTGTTCTCATTGCGCTTGTAACCACATATGGCGCATTCCTCGTGCTGAACGCCGGGAGCATCTACTGTAGCGGGCGTGTCTACTACCCATTCAAACTCGTGAGCTGCTGTTGTACCATCTATAACCTGACCGCAACCGACATTGGCGCAGACTTTCCAGTGATTATCAGTGCCGGAGTGCCAGCCTTCTTCGGAAACATGGGTGAGTGCTGGAATGATCAGCTGTTCTGCGGTAACTTCGGTTTGGGTTTCGTCAAACAGCTTATGGCAAACCGAGCACTCGTAATATGCTTTTTTACCATCTACGCCGCACTTTGCAGGCACTTCAGGGATCAGGTTGCCGTATTTATGCTCAACACAGGAAACGGTGATCGGGATTGAGATGTTAGTTTCTGTTTCTATATTTTCACTATCTGCATTTCTAAGCTGCGGTTCAAACTGTATATTCATATCTCCTGCTGACAGAGCGTCTGATTTTGCTCTCAAAGTAAGACTAAAAATATCTCCGCTGATATCCTGTGCATTGGCGCATGCAAAAGCTGCTTTTAATTGCTCCTTATCAAAGTTGGCCAATAAGGTGTTTTTCACCAACCATCCACCATCAACGACCTCTAACACATCCTGATTGAATTGAATTGAAAGCGCGCCGGCTCTGATAGGTTCATAACCGCTGACCGAAATTGTAATTGTGACTGTTTCGCCTAATTTAATCTCCGTATCTGAAATGCGGTAATCAATATCCGGAATATCAGAGCCAGAAGCAAATACAGGCGCTAATGATGCGATACCCAACATCAGGCAAAGAACAACTGTAAGTGTTTTTTTCATTTTGGAATCCTCCCTCTTTCTTTATTGTTTGATTAACGGATAATCATCCGGGAAAAATGTGTAATAGAGGAGATAGGATGCATCTTCATCGGTTATTTCTCCGTCATGGTTAAAATCACAGTCCTGCCGCACCGGATAGTCTTCCGGATAAAAAATATGCATCAGCAGATAAGTTGCATCTTTATCGTCCACTTTGCCATTGTTGTCAACGTCACCGGGGAGATATTCGCCGGCGGGGAGGATTTTTTCTTCCCGCTCTTTACAAACCGAGCAGATTCTCACTTCCAGGCCGTCCTCTGTCATGGAGGCAGGCTTTTCCACAAACCATTCCCCAAAGCTGTGGCCGGTTTCTGGGATTTCTTTCGTGTTTAAAACCGCACCGCAGTTTGGACAGATTTCTACTTCTGTTCCTTTTTCCGTGCAGGTAGCAGGCGTTTGGGTCTGCCACACCGCGTTGGGGTGAGTGCATATAACGGGAGTTACCTCTACTCCCATCATTTTATCTCCACGACCGGTTGCATACGAATAGATAAATGATATCGGCTCAGAACTGTAAGTAACAATACCTGCCTGCGGGTCATAACTAATTCCTTCCGCTTCCTTAACTTCAATCCGGCTGATATTTTCAGAGGAAACAGCTTGGGACAAATCTACAATCCATTTTCCAGTTTTCTGCTGGATGAATAGAGAAACTCTTTGATAGTAAACTCCGTCTCCTCCTAAAGACATGAGACGTAAGCTGGCACAATCAGAAAGATCCAGTTCTGTCAATTGATTAGCACCACACGCTAAATTATATAATGCAGTATGATTTCTTAAATTCAATTCTGTCAATTGATTCCAATAACAACTAAGATAAGTTAATGCAGTATTTGTGCTAACGTCAAGTTCTGTCAATTGATTCCAATAGCAGACCAATTGATTTAGCGCAATACAATTACTCAGATTGAGTTCCGTTAATTGGTTTTCGCTACACGTTAGACTAGTTAACGCAATATGGTTGCTAAGATCGAGTTTTGTCAACTGATTAGAAGAACAGGTTACACTAGTTAACGCAGTATTACTACTAAGATCTAGCTCCGTCAATTGATTAGTAGGGCAATGCAACTCAGTCAACAGAGTATTATTACTTAGATCCAACTCCGTTAATTGATTTGAAAAACAGTTGAGATAAGTTAGTATAGTATTATTGCTAAGGTCAAGTTCTGTCAATAAATTGTTGCCACAAATTAGCTTAGTTAATGCAGTGTTATTGCTAACATTGATTTCCGTTAGTTGATTACTAGAGCAATTTAGCTCAGTTAATACAGTATTCTTTCTAAGATCGAGTGCTGTCAGTCTATTATTAGAGCAGTTTAAATAAGATAGTGCGGCATTATTGCTTAGTGTGAGATCCGTTAAGTAATTATTATAACAGAGTAAATTACAAAGTTGATTAAAAAATTCTACTCCTTGCATGGAAGATATTTGCTTGTTGCCTATGTCCAGTACCTCAAGCGCATTCTTTTCTGTTTCTGTAAAATACCCGTCTCTGCCGCATTGCTGGTCGATACAGTTTCTAAAATTCTCATCCGGAAAATTGTTCTCGCAAATATGCAAATCCCCACTCTCATTCACGCAGGCAGGTACGCCGCTGAAAGTGCCAAGAATATGACCGTTACATGCGTTGACAGCTCCTAAAGATTCTTCTGAGCCTATTTCTAACGCTTGCACATTGACTAACAACAGATTCGGTAAACTCAGCACCATAACAAATGCCAGCATTAATGATATTGTTTTAGACAATTTTTTCATACCAATACCTCCTTAATTGTTGACCTGACGATATTCAGATGTTTTAAAACCTTTTTTCATTTCAAACACACGCGTTTTATCATCAGCAAGGACACTTTTTAGCAATCGCCCCACATCTATTGCTGAGCTCTGTAGCGGATTATTACTTTGCTCCTTGAAATGATAATTATAAATTTTGTTAAGCGGTGTATTTGACCAGTCTGTATTCTCGCCTCCGAATAGAGTTCGAACAGAAAACCAACTGGTCGGGTTGTTTTTGCAAAAACTGTATACTGCACCTTGAATATAAATTTTAATTATCTCAATATCAACAGCGGGAATATTTGCAGATATGGCCGATACTTTTACTTTTGATTCGCTTACAATCATTTTCATCCCTCCTTACAAACACTGCAACATAATCGGCATTATGTAGTAAACGCGGGCTGAAATTTACTGCGTATAATTGCCGCATTCGGAAAAGGGGCGGATACAAACTGAAATCGGGCGCAAAAACTCAGGCTTTTTCAAAATTTACTTTGAAAAGGCTTATTTGTGCTGCTTCTTTTTGACAATATCCCGTAAAAATCTTAATTTTCCTTGCTAAATTACTTGTAATTTCTTTGCAGGCATGCTATAATGCCACTGTTAAAATGGATTTGGGATTATCCGTCTGCAACATAATGCCGATTATGTATTCAGCCGCCTTTTAAGGACGGCTTTTTTATATTATCAGCCGCATATGTTCCATTCTTTTACGGTGCTCGCTGCCGGTGGAAATGATATAGATTCGGGTTGTGTTGATGCTGCTGTGGCCGAGAATGTCCGCCAGCTTTGCAATGTCCTTTTCAATCCCGTAAAATGTGCGGGCAAACAGATGCCGCAGGTTATGCGGAAAGACCTTTTTAGGGTTTACCCCCGCCTGCTTGCAAAGGCCTTTCATCTCCCGCCAGATATTGGTGCGGTTCATCGGTTTTCCTGTGCGGGTGATAAATACAGCGCCTGACTGTATATTCTGCTTTGCGGCATAGCGTATAAGCTTTTTACGCAGCTCCTTTACAAGAAACACCGAGCGTGTTTTGCCTTTGAGGGCAACTATCGCTTCTCGGTTTTTTACAGCCTCCACCGTGATATATTGCAGCTCGCTCACACGGATACCCGTTCCGCAGATGGTCTGCAAGATGAGGTTCAGCCGCTCGTTGCCCTTCTGCTTTGCAGTATCCACAAGGCGCATATACTCCGCTTTGGTCAGCTCCTTTTCTTCGGGGCAGTAAATTTGCCGCTGGAGCTTTACGGATTTTACCCTGCAATCTTCCCAGCCAAGAAAAGAAAACAGGCCGTTCAGGCTTGCCAGCATGGAGTTGATACTCCGCACAGAATAGCTTTCGCCAAGCAGCTTGCTTTTGAAGGTGATAACTGTCTCTTTAGTTACTTCCGCACCATTTAGGTATGCGGCGAATGCACGCACATCCCGCAAATATTTTTTTACGGTATTTTCGCTCTTTTCTTCTCGGCGCAGGTATTTTTCAAATGCCTTTGCCATTTCTTCGGTTAAAATTTTTCCTTTCATCATATTTACCTCCGGATATATTTTATCCGAAAAGTATGATTAGAGAATTGGCCTCTCCGTTTTAGGGAAGGATAATTATTTAGGCGACCGTGTAGATTCAAGCATAAAGACAGCTCCGTTGGGAGCACAGTATTTGGAGTTATAAATGAAAATCAAAATTCTGAAAAAATGCACGTTTAAAAGGGGCGGGGCTGCTGTGCCGGGGGCAATAGCTGTTGTGCTTGCTTTAGTATTGACCTTTTCGGCATGCAGTGAAAATATTTCCGGTGGCGCCGCTTCATCGGGTAATCTGAATTCAGGCGCTGTTAATACAGCTGAGGGCATACAGCTGCCTGAAGCGGACGCGGACGGGATTTTTACAATAGCAGTAATACCCGATACCCAGCAGGAGGTAGTTATCACCGAGGCTATTGCGGACAAGTATTTTCTCAACCGCACAGAATGGCTGGCGGATAACAAGGAGAAAATGGACCTGCGCTTTGTGATACATACGGGGGATGTTGTGAACTGGGGCAACGAGAACCCCGAACAGTTTGAAATTGCGTCTGAAGCTTTTGAAGTGCTGGATGAGGCGGAAATTCCGGCAGCGCTTTGCCTTGGGAACCATGATACGGCTGCGGTAGGCGTAGGCGGGAGCGCCGCTGATCCTCAGAATACCAGGACCCGGCTGCGGGACACGCGCACTTTCAACAGGTATTTTTCCCTTGACAGGTACCCTGATTGCATACCGTTTGAGGAGAACAAGATTGACAACGCTTATCAGCTTTTTGAAGCCTGCGGGAAAAAGTGGCTGGTCCTTACGCTTGAGCTCTGGCCGAGGGTTGAGGTTGTAAACTGGGCCAATGAGGTGGTTGAAAAGTATTCGGACAGAAATGTTATAATTGCGACCCATTCGTATCTTACCAGTTTGGGAGGAATTTACCAGAATTCTGATTATGGGGCAACCTCGCCGCAGTATCTTTATGATAATCTTATAAGCCGGCACGAAAATATAAAGCTGGTGTTCAGCGGGCATGAGGGCACCTCTGCCTTCAAGGTGGACTATTGCCCAAGCGGAGGGAAAGTCGCGTCCTTTTTGGGGTGCTATCACAGCAATAAATCCAATCCGGTACAGATAATAGAGATTGACGTAAATGAGGGCACGGTTTGTTCAAGAGTTTTTACACCTATTAACGGGGATGAGCTTATGGAGCATGAGCATAATGTTATAGGCATGGATTTTATTTAAACGAAGGGGACATTGAGAGAATAAAAAGGGCGGCAGGGCACATTGGGCATTTCTGACAAGAAAGTATTTCTATAGAACAATACCCTAAATTGATAAGGGGATACATGCCTCCGGCGGCCTGATTTCGGCATTTTCTGCGTCATCGTCAATAGGTGTACGTTCAGTACACCTCATTCCGCTTCCTTGAAAATGCCGAAATCAAACCT
>OMGY01001736.1_pt1 | contig 18193 bp, 12 predicted proteins | sample 1674461 | NCBI WGS metagenome assembly OMGY01 (sample SAMN05578579, study PRJEB25193) | human gut metagenome | biome: Human Microbiome; feature: human-associated habitat; material: feces | host: Homo sapiens | place: USA:Birmingham
GCCGACACGACCGCGCCGACACTGCCCGCCTGCGGCAGGCCGTCCGGGTCCGCCACCGCAGCCACATAGTCCTTGACCGGCATGGCGCCGAAGGTCTGCTTCGGCTTGTGCTCCCCAACGGAGACCACGTGGTCGCCGTCCGCCGTGTGGATCAGGATCTTTTTCTTCTCTTCCGCCATAAGTGCCTCCATTCCCCGCGCGCATAGCCGCGCGCAGATATACACACATTATTATAATAGGAATATAGCACGACAGACGGCACATTGTCAAGATTGCGACGGCCGTTCGTTTGTGGAAAAGGCCATGTTCTGCACAAAAATCGTCCGGTTTTTTCGTCAAATTTCGTCACACGCAAGTGCAATTCCGGCATTTATCTTTGCACCGCTTTCTGATATAGTGAGAGGTAAGCGCAAAAATATCACAGAGGGAGCGTGAAGCGTTTTGGGGATCAACAATGTGATCTCTCTGCTTGGCGGCGTGGCCCTGTTCCTGTTCGGCATGACGCTCATGGGCGACGGGCTGAAGAAAGTGGCCGGCAACAAGCTCGAGATCATACTCTATAAACTCACGAGCACCCCGCTCAAGGGCGTCCTGCTCGGCACGGGTGTCACCGCCGTGATCCAGTCGTCCTCGGCCACGTCCGTCATGGTCGTCGGCTTCGTCAACTCCGGCATGATGCAGGTGCGCCAGGCCATCGGCATCGTGCTCGGCTCCATCCTCGGCACGAGCATCACGGGCTGGATCCTCTGCCTGTCGGACATCAGCGGCTCCGGCTGGGTGTCGCTGCTGAGCACCGCGACGCTCACGGGCGTCGTCGCCGTGGTCGGCATCGTGCTGCGCATGTTCTGCAAGGACCTGACCAAACACCACATCGGCGACATTCTGCTCGGCTTCGCCGTGCTCATGTACGGCATGTCCTCCATGAGCGGCGCCGTGGCCCCGCTCAAGGACAGCGCCGCGTTCATCCAGCTGCTGACCCGCTTTTCCAACCCGCTGCTCGGCGTGCTCGTCGGCACGGTGTTCACCTGCATCCTGCAGAGCGCGTCGGCCGCCGTCGGCATTCTGCAGGCGCTGGCCATCACGGGCACGATCACGTTCTCCGTGGCCTTCCCCATCACGCTCGGCATCGCCATCGGCGCGGCCGTGCCGGTGCTGCTGTCCTCCCTCGGCGCGAGCGTCAAGGGCAAGCGCACCGCCTATGTCTACCTGCTCATCGACGTCATCGGCGCGGTCGTCTGGGGCGTCGTGTTCTACGCGGTCAACGCAGCCGTGCACTTCCCGTTTATGGACACGACCATGACCACCGTGAGCATCGCCCTGCTCAACACGATCTTCCGCTTTGCGACCGTGCTGCTGCTCACGCCGATGATCCCCCTGCTGGAAAAGCTCGTCTCGTTCCTGTTCCCGGACAAAGCGTCCACCGGCGCGCTCGCCGACATCGACCGGCTCGAGGAGCGCTTTCTCGCGCACCCGGCGCTGGCCATCGAGCAGAGCCGCCTGGCCATCGACTCCATGGCCCGTCAAGCGCAGGACAACATCCTGTCCGCGTTCTCCCTGCTCGACAAGTTCAGTGACGAGCAGTTCGCCGCCCTGCAGGAAAACGAGGAAGCCATCGACCACTACGAGGACAAGCTCGGCACCTACCTCATCAAGATCACGAGCAAGGAGCTCACGCCGCGCCAGACGGCCGACGTGTCGAAGTACCTGCACACGATCAGCGACCTCGAGCGCATCAGCGACCACTCGCTCAACATCGGCGAGACGGCGCAGGAGCTCTACACGAAGAAGATCGTCTTTTCGCCCACCGGCGCGCGCGAGCTCAAGGTCATGCTCGCGGCCGTGACGCGCATCCTCGAGATTACGATCAACGCTTTCCTCGACAACGACGTCGCCGCGGCCTACCGCGTCGAGCCGCTCGAGGAGCTCATCGACAACCTCTGCGACGAGATGAAGCTGCACCACATCGACCGCCTGCAGACCGGCGAGTGCACGCTCAACCACGGCTTCGCGTTCAACGACCTGCTCACCAACTGCGAGCGCGTGTCCGACCACTGCTCGAACATCGCCGTCGCCATGATCGAGCTCGAGTCCGACTCGTTCGACACCCACGAATATATCAACAGCGTCATGGCCATGCACTCGCACAGCTTTGACGAATACTACTCCGAATATAGCAAAGAATTCCAGATTTAATGCATATATCCGCCGCCTATCCATTTGTAAAAATGGCCGGGCGGCGGTTTTTTGCCCCCGTCGTCCGGCAAATGTCCCAATTTCGCGTGGTCAGGTATGTACATGCTGCACAAGGCATTTTTTCCTCGCTGGGCGTGTTTTTTCAAATTCCACAAATCGCAGTGGATTTTTCATGAATGTCTTGCATATTTATTCGCGTGGTAGTATATTGACCTTATATAAATGGATTTTTATCCGCTTGTGAGGGACGAGATATGCATAACGAAAAAACGACCATTTTCATCGACGGCAGCTCCGGCACGGCCGGCCTGCGCATTTACGACCGGCTGGCCCAGCGCGAAGATATTGACCTGCTGACCCTGCCGCCCGAGCTGCACCACGACATTAAAGCCCAGCGCGAGCTCATCAACCGCGCGGACATCGCGTTTTTGTGCCTGCCGGACGCGGCGGCGATCACGGCGGCAGATCTGGTCGAGAACCAGGACACGGTCGTGCTCGACACCTCGACCGCGCACCGCACGGCCCCCGGCTGGACGTACGGCTTCCCGGAGCTGTCGCCCGAGCGCGAGGCCGCGATCCGTACCGCCAAGCGCATCGCCGTGCCCGGCTGCCACGCCAGCGGCTTCATCGTGCTGGTCTACCCGCTCGTCGAGGCGGGCATCCTGCCGCCGGACGCCCTGCTGACGTGCTACTCGCTCACGGGCTACAGCGGCGGCGGCAAGAAGATGATCGCCGAGTATGAGGCGGATACCCTCGACCCCCTGTACGTTGCCCCCCGGCAGTACGGTCTTGCGCAGCAGCACAAGCACCTGCGCGAGATGTGCGCCATCCCGGGTCTGACGCACGCGCCGGTGTTTGCGCCGATCGTGGCGAATTTCTACAGCGGCATGGAGACGAGTGTCGCGCTCTTCGCCTCCCAGCTCTGCCCCGGCAAGACGGCCGAAGATATCAAGGCCGCCTACGCCGCGAAATATACCGGCCCTGTCGTGACCTACCGCGACCCCGCGTGTGAAGACGGCTTCCTGTCCGCCGCCGCCATGTCCGGCAAGGACAGCATGGTCGTGTCCGTCTCCGGCAATGACGAGCGCATCCTGCTCACGTCCGTGTTCGACAATCTCGGCAAGGGCGCGTCCGGCGCCGCGCTTGAGTGCCTGAACCTCGTCATGGGCAGGGAAAAGGGCTTCGGCCTCGATCTGTAAGGAGGAACGAACGATGAAGCAAGTCACCGGCGGCGTGTGCGCCGCACAGGGTTTTTCCGCCGCAGGCATCCACTGCGGCATCCGCAGAAATCAGTCCAAGCGCGACCTCGCGCTCATCTACAGCGCCGTCCCGGCCAGCGCCGCGGCGGTCTATACATCGAACCTCGTCAAGGGCGCGCCCCTGACCGTGACGAAGGCGCACCTGGCTGACGGCAAGGCCCAGGCCGTGATCTGCAACAGCGGCAACGCCAACACCTGCAACGCTGACGGCGTCGCCGTCGCCGAGGAGATGAGCGCGCTCACGGCGGAGCAGCTGCACATCGCGCCGCAGGACGTCATCGTCGCGTCCACGGGCGTGATCGGCCAGCCGCTCGATCTCACGCCCATCCGCTCCGGCCTGCCGCAGCTCGCCGCCGCGCTCGGCGACCACTCCGATCAGGCGGCTGAGGGCATCATGACCACCGACACGCACCCGAAGGAGATCGCCGTGCAGTTCACCGCCGGCGGCAGGACCTGCACGATCGGCGGCATCGCCAAGGGCTCCGGCATGATCCACCCGAACCTTGCGACCATGCTCGTCTTCCTCACGACGGACTGCGCCGTCAGCCCCGCCATGCTGCAGGCCGCGCTCTCCGGCGACGTGCAGGACACGTTCAACATGGTCAGCATCGACGGCGACACGTCCACGAACGACATGGTCGCCGTGCTGGCAAACGGCCTCGCCGGCAATGCCGAGATCACCGCGCCCGGCGCGGACTTCACGGCGTTTTGCAGCGCGCTCAACAGCGTGACCGTCTGGCTCTGCCGCCAGATCGCGGGCGATGGCGAGGGCGCGACGCGCCTGCTCGAGTGCTGCGTCACCGGTGCTGCTGACCACGGCACCGCGAAAACCGTGGCCAAGAGCATCATCTGCTCGTCGCTCGTCAAGGCCGCCATGTTCGGCGCGGACGCCAACTGGGGCCGCGTGCTGTGCGCCATCGGCTACAGCGGCGCTCCTGTAAACGTGCACAAGGTGGACGTCGCCTTCCGCTCGGCGGCCGGCACGGTGCGCGTGTGCGTCGATGGCGCGGGCATCCCGTTTTCCGAGGAGGAAGCCAAAAAGGTCCTGCTCGAAAAGGAGATTGAGATCCTCGTCGACCTCAAGTCCGGCGACGAGGGCGCGACCGCCTGGGGCTGCGACCTGACGTATGACTATGTGAAGATCAACGGCGACTACCGCACCTGAACCGGGAGGAACACCATCATGGACATTACGAATCCGCAGCGCGCGAAGGTACTCGTCCACGCGCTGCCCTACATACAGGAATACAGCGGCAAGATCGTCGTCATCAAATACGGCGGCAACGCCATGATCAGCGCCAAGCTCAAAGACTCCGTCATGCGCGACATCGTGCTGCTGTCGCTCATCGGGGTGAAGGTCGTGCTCGTGCACGGCGGCGGGCCCGAGATCACGGAAACGCTCGAAAAACTCGGCAAGCAGACGCAGTTTGTCGACGGCCTGCGCGTCACGGACGCGGAGACGGCCGACGTCGTGCAGATGGTCCTCGCCGGGAAGATCAACAAGACGCTCGTCAACCTCATCGGCCACAAGGGCGGCCGGGCGATCGGCCTGTCCGGCATCGACGGGCAGATGATCCAGGCGCGCGTGCGCGATGAGCGCCTCGGCTACGTGGGCGAGATCACGAAGGTCGACGTGCGCCCCATCCTCGATGTGATCGACAAGGGCTACATCCCCGTCGTGTCCACCGTCGGGTGCGACACGCAGGGCCACGTCTACAACATCAACGCCGACACGGCGGCCGCGCGCATCGCGGGCGAGCTGGGGGCCGAGAGCCTCATCGCCATGACCGACATCAGCGGCATCCTGCGCGACAAGGACGACCCCTCCACGCTCATCCCCGTCATCCACACGGCGGACGCGCTGCAGCTCATCGAGTCCGGCGTCATCAACGGCGGCATGCTGCCGAAAGTGACCTGCTGCATCGACGCCATCCGCTGGGGCGTGCACCGCGTCTTTATCATCGACGGCCGCGTGCCGCACGCCATCCTGATCGAAATGCTGACAAACGAAGGCATCGGCACCATGTTCGTTGCCGGGCAAGGAGGAAAAACAGATGAACATTCCGCAACTTGACAGTACCTATATCGCCAACACTTACGCCCGCTTCCCCGTGACGATCGCGCGCGGCAAGGGCTCGCTCGTCTGGGACGCGGACGACAAGGTCTATATCGACATGGCGACGGGCATCGCCGTCAACAGTTTCGGCATCGCCGACCCCGCGTGGATCCGCGCCGTGACCGAGCAGCTGTGCACCGTGCAGCACGCCTCGAACCTGTACTACACCGCGCCCGACGCGCAGCTGGCGCAGCTGCTGTGCGAGAAGACCGGCATGAAGAAGGTCTTCTTCTCCAACTCCGGCGCGGAGGCCAACGAGTGCGCCATCAAGGCCGCGCGCAAGTACGCCGCCGACCACAAAGGCCCGGAGTACCACACCATCATCACGCTCAAAAACAGCTTCCACGGCCGCACGATCACAACGCTCGCCGCGACCGGGCAGGACGTGTTCCACCACGACTTTCTGCCGCTGACGGAGGGCTTTGCCTACGCCGAGGCGAATAACCTCGACGATCTCAAGGCGCAGGTCGCCGCGCACAAGTGCGCCGCCATCATGATGGAGGTCGTGCAGGGCGAGGGCGGCGTCATCCCGCTGACGCAGGAATTTGTCAAAGGTGCTGCCCAGCTCACCGCCGAGCAGGACCTGTTGCTCATCTGCGACGAGGTGCAGATCGGCAACGGCCGCAGCGGCAAGCTCTACGGCTACATGCACTACGGCATCACGCCGGACATCGTCTCCACGGCCAAGGGCCTCGGCGGCGGCCTGCCGCTGGGCGCGACGTTGCTCGGCGAGAAGGTGCAGGACGTGCTCACCCCCGGCAGCCACGGCTCTACCTTCGGCGGCAACCCCGTCTGCTGCGCCGGCGCGCTGAGCATTCTGCACCGGCTCGACGGCCCGCTGCTGCAGTCCGTGCAGGAAAAGTCCGACTTCATCGTCAAGGCTCTCACCGGCGCCAAGGGCGTCAGGAGCGTCACGGGCCTGGGCCTGATGCTCGGTGTGGAGACCGAGTGCCCGGTCAAAGACGTCATCAGTGAATGCATGGCGCGCGGCGTGCTCGTCATCTCGGCAAAGAACAAGGTGCGCCTGCTGCCGGCGCTCAACATCCCCATGGCGCAGCTCGAGCAGGCGGTCAGCGTGCTCAAAGACGTCTGCGCCGGAGAATAAGGAGGAACACCGTCATGAATCTCAAAGGCAACGATTTTCTCAAGCTGCTCGACTACACCCCCGAGCAGATCGACTATCTGCTCCGGCTCGCCGCCCAGCTCAAGGCAGAGAAAAAGGCCGGCATCCCGCACCGCCTGTGCGAGGGCAAAAACGTCGCGCTCATCTTTGAAAAGACGAGCACGCGCACGCGCAGCAGCTTCGAGGTCGCGGCGCACGATCTGGGCATGGGCAGCACGTATCTCGACTCCACCGGCTCGCAGATCGGCAAGAAGGAGAGCATCGCCGACACGGCGCGCGTGCTCTCGGGCATGTTCGACGGCATCGAGTACCGCGGCTTCGGCCAGTGCATCGTCGAGGAACTGGCGCAGTACGCCTCCGTCCCGGTCTGGAACGGTCTGACGGACGAGTTCCACCCGACGCAGATCCTCGCGGACTTTCTGACCATCCGGGAGCACTTCGGCTCGCTGGAGAACATCCACCTCGTCTACATGGGCGATGCGCGCTTCAACATGGGCAACTCCCTCATGGTCGGCTGCGCGAAGATGGGCATGCACTTCACGGCCTGCGCGCCCGAGGGCTACTTCCCCGATGCGCAGCTCGTCGCCGAGTGTCAGGCCATCGCGGCGCAGACGGGCGCGACGCTCGACTTCATCTCCGACCCCGCCGCGGCCGTGCAGGGCGCGAACGTGATCTATACCGACATCTGGGTCTCCATGGGCGAACCCGAGAGCGTCTGGGCCGAGCGCATTGCCGCGCTCGCACCGTATCAGGTCAACGCGGCGCTTATGGCCAAGGCCGACCCCAACGCCATCTTCATGCACTGCCTGCCGGCGTATCACGACAAAAAGACCGCCATCGGCAACGAGATGTGCACGCGCTTCGGCCGCGAGGCGATGGAGGTCACGGACGATGTGTTTGAAAGCGCGCAGTCGGTCGTGTTCCAGGAGGCCGAAAACCGCATGCACACCATCAAGGCCGTCATGGCGGCGACGCTTGCGGAGATCGAGCTATGAAGCGCTATCTCGTACTCGAAAACGGCGAGGTCTTTGCGGGCCTCGCTTTCGGCGCACCGTGCGACACGGTTGGCGAACTGGTGTTCACCACCGGCATGAACGGCTACATCGAGACGCTCACCGACCCGAGCTACTGCGGCCAGATCGTGCTGCAGACGTTCCCGCTCATCGGCAACTACGGCATCATCCCGGCCGATTTTGAGGGCAAGTGCTGCGTGCGCGGCTATGTCGTGCGCGAGCAGTGCCAAACGCCGTCGAACTTCCGGTGCGAGGAAACGCTCGACGCATTTTTGAAAGCCAACAACATCCCCGGCATCGCCGGCATCGACACCCGCGCCGTCACGCGCATCCTGCGCGAGGCCGGCACGATGAACGCTGCCATCTGCGACACGGTGCCGGACGATCTCGCGCCCCTGCGCGCCTACCGCATCACGGACCCCGTGCCGCAGGTGACAACGCCGGAGCCCTACACCCTCCAGCCGGAGGGGAGCGTGCTGCACCGCGTGGCGCTCATCGACTACGGCGCCAAGCGCAACATCGCGCGCGAGCTCTGCCGCCGCGGCTGCGCCGTGACGGTGCTGCCCTGCTCTGCCAAAGCGAAGGATATCCTCGCCGCCGGGTATGACGGCGTCATGCTCTCCAACGGCCCCGGCGACCCGACGGACAACGTCGACCAGATCGCGGAGATCGCCAAGCTCTTCGGCCGCATCCCGATGTTCGGCATCTGCCTCGGCCACCAGCTCATGGCGCTGGCGCAGGGCGGCAGCACCGTGAAGCTCAAATACGGCCACCGCGGCGTGAACCAGCCGGCGCGCGACGTGTGCGGCACGCGCACGTTCCTCACCAGCCAGAACCACGGCTACGCCGTCGTGCCCGAGAGCGTGAAGACCGGCGTCATCCGCTACATCAACGCCAACGACGGCACGTGCGAGGGCGTGGACTACCCCGACCTGCGGGCCTTTTCCGTGCAGTTTCACCCCGAGGCGTGCTCGGGCCCGCACGACACGGCCTTTCTCTTCGACCGATTCTGTGACCTGATGGGAGGTGCGCACCATGCCGATTGATTCCAGCATCCGCAAAGTCATGGTCATCGGCTCCGGCCCGATCGTGATCGGTCAGGCGGCGGAGTTTGACTATGCCGGCGCGCAGGCGTGCCGCGTGCTGCACGACGCGGGCGTGAACGTCGTGCTCGTCAACTCCAACCCCGCGACGATCATGACCGACAAGGCCCTCGCGGATGAGATTTATCTTGAGCCGCTCACGCTGACCTCCGTCAAGCGCATCATTGAAAAGGAGCAGCCAGACAGTCTTCTCGCCGGTCTCGGCGGCCAGACGGGCCTGACGCTGGCGATGGAGCTCGACAAGGAGGGCTTTTTGCAGCAGCACAACGTCCGCCTCATCGGCACGAACGCCAAAGCCATCGACAAGGCCGAGGACCGCGAGCTCTTCAAGGAGACCATGGCCGCCATCGGCGAGCCGACCATCCCCTCCGGCATCGCCAACACCGTGGCGGAGGCGCTCACCGTAGCAGACCGCATCGGCTACCCCGTCATCATCCGCCCGGCGTTCACGCTCGGCGGCGCGGGCGGCGGCGTGGCCTACAGCCCGGAGGAACTCACCGTCGCTGCGCAGACCGGCCTCGATGCGTCCCCGATCACGCAGATCCTTGTCGAGCGCTACATCTACGGCTGGAAAGAGATCGAGTTTGAGACCATGCGCGACGGCGTGGGCAACGTCATCGCCGTGTGCAGCATGGAAAACTTCGACCCCGTCGGCGTGCACACCGGCGACAGCATCGTCGTCGCCCCGGCGCTGACGCTCTCGGACAAGGAGTTTCAGATGCTGCGCAGCGCGGCGCTGAACATCATCTCCGCGCTCGATATCGTCGGCGGCTGCAACTGCCAGTTCGCGCTCAACCCCGACAGCTTTGAGTACGCCGTCATCGAGGTCAACCCCCGCGTGTCGCGCTCGTCGGCGCTCGCGTCGAAGGCGACCGGCTACCCGATCGCCAAGATCACAACGAAGATCGCCCTCGGCTACACGCTCGATGAAATTCAAAACGACATCACCGGCAAGACCTGCGCCTGCTTCGAGCCCGCGCTGGACTACGTCGTCGTGAAGTTCCCCAAGTGGCCGTTTGACAAGTTCGTCGGCGCGTCCCGCCGCCTCGGCACGCAGATGAAGGCCACCGGCGAGGTCATGGCCATCGGCACGAACTTTGAAAGCGCGCTGCTCAAGGCCGTGCGCGGCGCCGAGATCCATCTCGACACGCTGCACGCCAAACCGCTGTCTGACCGCCCGGTGCGCGACCGGCTCGCCGACTGCGACGATCACCGCCTGTTCACCGTCTTTGAGGCGCTGTGCAGCGGCGTGTCCATCGACGAGATCCACGACATCACCCGCATCGACCGCTGGTTTTTGTCCCGGCTGCAAAACCTCGTGGACTACGAGGCGAGCATTCAAAACGGCCTGACGCCGGAGCTTTATCAGCGCGGCAAGTACCTCGGCTATCCGGACGCGGCGCTGCGCCGCCTGTCCGGCAGCGAGACGCTGCCCCCCTTCCGCGCGGGCTACAAGATGGTCGACACCTGCGCCGCCGAATTTGACGCGCAGACGCCGTATTTCTACGCCAGCGCGGACGCGCGCTGCGAGGCGCGCACCTTCCCGCGCAGCGGCAAGCCTGTCGTCATGGTGCTCGGCTCCGGGCCGATCCGCATCGGCCAGGGCATCGAGTTTGACTATTCGTCCGTCCACTGCGTGTGGACGCTCAAGGCCATGGGCTATGACGTCGTCATCGTCAACAACAACCCCGAGACCGTCTCCACGGACTACGACACCGCCGACCGGCTGTATTTCGAGCCGCTCACGGCTGAGGACGTGCTGCAGATCATCGACGTGGAGCAGCCCGTCGGCGTCGTAGTCGCCTTCGGCGGCCAGACCGCCATCGCGCTCACGCAGACGCTCGACCGCCACGGCATCCGCATCCTCGGCACCTCGGCCGAGGGCATCGACATCGCCGAGGACCGCGAGCGGTTTGACGAGCTGCTCGAGCGCTTCCACATCTCCCGCCCGAAGGGCATGGGCGTGCAGACGCTGCCCGAGGCCCTGCACGCCGCGCAGACGCTCGGCTACCCCGTGCTGCTGCGCCCGTCGTACGTCATCGGCGGCCAGAACATGAAGATCGTCCACGACGACGCCGAGGTCACGACGTACATGCAGCGCATCCTCGCGCAGGGCATCGACAACCCCGTGCTCGTGGACAAGTACATGATGGGCACGGAGCTGGAGGTGGACGTCATCTCCGACGGCACGGACGTGCTCATTCCCGGCATCATGGAGCACATCGAGCGCGCCGGCGTGCACAGCGGCGACTCCATCGCCGTCTACCCGCCGTACAACCTCAACGACATGATGACAGACAAGATCGTCGACAGCTCGCGCAAGCTCGCCCTCGCGCTCGGCACGAAGGGGCTTGTGAACATCCAGTACCTCATCTGGGAAAACGAGCTCTACGTCATCGAGGTCAACCCCCGCGCCTCGCGCACCGTGCCGTACATCAGCAAGGTCACGGGCGTGCCGATGGTGGACGTGGCATCGCGCGTCATGCTCGGCGCGCCGCTGGCTGGCCTCGGCTACGGCACCGGCCTGCACCCCATCCCGCCGTATTACGCGGTCAAGGTGCCGGTGTTCTCGTTTGAAAAGCTCGGCGACGTCAACGCCTACCTCGGCCCGGAGATGAAGTCCACGGGCGAGGTGCTCGGCCTCGGCAAGACGATGCAGGAGGCGCTGTTCAAGGGCCTGACCTCGGCCGGCATGGTCGTCGGCCAGCACCCGGACGGCCGCCACGGCGTGTTCGTGAGCGTGGACACGCACGACCTCGGCGAGATCGTGTCGCTGGCCAAGAAGCTCGACGACCTGCACTTCGCCCTCTACGCGACCGAGGAGACCGCCGCCGCCATCGCGCGCCTCGGCATCGACGTCGTGACCGTGGACGGCATCCGCGAGAGCGACCACGCCTTCGCCCTGCTCGAGAGCGGCTGCATCGACTACATCGTCTACACCGGCGCGCTCAAGGACGCGACCATGGACGATTACATTGCCCTGCACCGCCGCGCGCTGCAGCTCGGCATCCCGTGCTTCACCTCGCTCGACACGGCCAACGCCCTGGCGGACATCATCGCCAGCCGCTACAACGAGCGCAACACCGAGCTCGTGGACATCAACCACATGCGCACCGAGCGCCAGAGCCTGAAGTTTGCGAAAATGCAGGCCACCGGCGACGACTATATCTACGTCGAGAACTTTGACGGACACATCACCTGCCCCGAGTCGCTGTGCATCCCGCTCTGCTCGCGCCACCGCGGCATCGGCGGCTACGGCATCGTGCTCATCGAGCACAGCGACGTGGCCGACGCGAAAATGCGCGTCTTCAACCGCGACGGCAGCGCCGGCGGCATGGGCGGCAACGCCATCCGCTGCGTGGCCAAGTACCTGTACGACAACGGCATCGTGCCGCGCGACGATCTCACGATCGAGGCCGGCGGCACCGTGCACCGGCTGCACCTGTACACGCGCTTCGGCACGGTCGGCCTCGTGACGGTCGACATGGGCAAGCCCGCGTTTGAGCCCGCCAATGTGCCCGTGATGCTCGAGGGCGAGCGCGTGATCGACCGGCCGGTGACGATCGCCGGCGGGGAGTACCGCATCACGTGCCTCTCGATGGGCAACCCCCACTGCGTCGTCTTTGCCGATCGCGTGGATGAGGTGGACGTCGCGCACCTCGGCCCGCAGTTTGAGCACGCGGACATCTTCCCCGCGCGCACGAACACGGAGTTCATCCGCGTCGTCAACCGCACGACGATCAAGATGCGCGTCTGGGAGCGCGGCAACGGCGAGACCCGCGCCTGCGGCACCGGCGCGTGCGCGGCCGTGGTGGCCGCCACGGAAAACGGCCTGTGCCCGAAGGGCGAACCCATCACCGTCAAGGTCAGCGGCGGCGACCTGATCGTCACCTATGACGACGACGGCGTGCGCCTGACCGGCAACGCCGAGCTCGCCTTCACCGGCGTGACCACGTACTGAGACTCCAAAAAGCAAAAAATCACCCGCATCCGGGTCGGATGCGGGTGATTTTTTCTGCCGGCCGCTCAGCCGCGCATGGCGGCGGCGAAGGCGTCGATGCGCGCGATGTCGAGCTTCGGCTCGGCATACTGCGCGCGGTACTGCGGCGATGTCATCAGCGCGCCGAAGAGCTGCTTGTAGGCATAGCTCATCTTCTCGTACTGCATCTTGCCGCCAAGAATGTCCTTCGCGGCCGCGTGCGCAAGCAGCTCCGGCGAGAAGAAGTGCTCCAGATACCCCTCCGTGCCGGGCGTGGTGTAGCAGCTCAGGTACACCCCGAGGCGCTTGCCCATGAGCGTCTTTTCGTTCCGGCGCAGGAAGTGCCGGATGTGCTTATCGAGCTTGAACATGTACACGCAGCTGCCGATGATGACCGTGTCGTACCCGTCGAGCGTAATGCCGCGCTCGCGGATGTTGCGCACCGTCACGTCGCCGCCGACGGCGCTTTTGAGCATATAGGCGATCTCCTCCGTCGCGCCGTAGCGCGAGGCGAACAGGATCAGCGTTTTCATGCAGTGACCTCCTTTGTCCGCCCTGCCGGGCGGCCCCTTCTTTATGTAAGAGTATAGGAAGCCGCCGCGCCGCTGTCAAGCGCTGCGCGCGATTTTTTTTACCCGACCGGCACGGGCTCGCCCTGTTTCGGCGCCGGCTCTCTGCGCCGCGCCTTGGGGATGTTGATCGTCAGGATGAGCGCTTCGTCCGTCTCCTGCCGGTGCATGCCGGCGTCGATGCCGCCCTGCTTCATGAGGTCGAGGCTGTGCGAGATCGTGTTGAGAAACACGCGCACGTCCTTGAGGATGAAGGTCTTCTGCTGCTCGCTCTCGGGCGCGGTCTTGGCCTCGAGCAGGCGCTCGATGTAGGCGTCCGTTGCGGCGACGTTCAGGTCGCGGCTGAGGATATAGGCCAGCGCCTCGCGCTGCTCGGCCGGCGTCTCAAGGCGCAGCAGCGCGCGGCCGTGCCGCTCGGTGAGTCCGGCGTTGCGCATGGCGTTGAGCACATCCTCCGGCAGGCGCAGCAGGCGGAGCTTGTTCGCCACGGCCGACTGCGACTTGCCCAGCCGCCGCGCGCACTCCTCCTGGCTCAGGCCGAAGAGCCGGATGAGCTGCGCGATGCCGCGCGCCTCCTCGAGAAAGTCCAGGTCGTTGCGCTGGAGATTTTCCACCAGCGCAATGAAGCTCGCCTCCTCGAGATCCAGCTCCATGATGATGCACGGCACCTCATGGAGCCCCGCCATGCGCGCGGCGCGCAGGCGGCGCTCCCCGGCCACGAGCTCATACCCGCCCTGCCGCGGCCGCACGGTCAGCGGGCTGAGCACGCCGTACTCGGCGATGCTGCGCGAGAGCTCCTCGAGCTGCGCCGGGGAAAAATTCTGCCGCGGCTGGACCGCGCTCGGCGCGATCGCGTCCACCGCCAGATACACGATGCTGCCGCGGGCCGCGCGGCTGCGATGGTTGGAAAACTGCATAGCACACCCTCCATATCTTGTGTTTTACAACACAAAAATAATCCACATATTGCGCAAAACGCGGCGAAATCGGGCGCGCGCAGAAAAAAAGAGGGCGGACTGAAAACAGTCCGCCAAAAACAGGGTCGTGGGATAAAGATATGAGCCGTGGCTTCCAAACTGCGGAAGTCAATTGGATAAGCTGTAATGGTATTGTAGCGCCGGGCGCACAAAATGTAAAGAGCGAACGGTGTCGGTCGGACACTTGTTTTGTCGGCGGCGGAATCTTTTTTCGCGCGCCGGGGCATACTGACCGGGAGTACACAGCAAAGGAGATGGAAGCATATGCAGGTGATCGACCGCATCGCGCTGATCCTTGCGATCATCGGCGGGCTCAACTGGGGCAGCATCGGTCTGTTCCGGTTCGATCTCGTGGCGTGGATCTGCGGCGGGCAGGCCTCCGTGGTCGCCCGCGTGATCTACACGCTCGTGGGTCTGGCCGCGATCTGGTGCATTTCCCTGCTCTTCCGCGGCCGCGACGAGATCGACGGCGACACGGAGGAGGCATAATGCCCCGGCAGCAAAAAAACGGCATGGCCGACGCCATGCTGTTTTTTTCTCCAACGAGAACCGCTTCGCTGGGTCCTCGTTGGAATATGTTTATCCAAGTCTCTGCATCGCCAGCGCGCTGCTGCCCGGGAAGCGGTCGAACGCATCGAGCGGCGGCAGATACGCTTCCAGCGCGTGCACCAGCTCGCCGCCGAGCAGGCCGCCGAGCGTGTTGAGCATCAGGTCATCCACGTCGCACAGGCGGTACGAGCCGCGGAACATGAAAAACAGCCCCGTGAGCTGCCCCAGCTCAATGAACGCCGAAAACGCGAGCGGCACGAGCTGGATCTCATGCCCGCTCAGCCGCGCCGCCTGCGCCGCATCCGGCAGCGGGAAGAACACGAGCGACAGCACGCACAGCACGTAAAACAAAAACAGACCGCCGAACACGGTGCGCACCCAGTTGAAGCAGCGCGCACGCACCTGCCGGTCAAAAAACGGCACGGCCACCAGCGCCGCGATGAGCGGAAACGCATAAGCCGCCAGCCGGATACTGCCCAGAAGATTTGTCATGATCCTTGCCTCCCATCGGGGCGCTCCCGCCCCGGTTTCTGGCATCAGTATAGCCCCGGACGGCATCACATCGCCATCGTTTTGGCTTACAGTTGGCTTACATCTTCGTAAGGCAGCGCGCAGGGCGCAAAAAACCGGGCGCGTCCATTCAGACGCGCCCGGCCGTGCGGACGGATATTTTTCCTCAGGCGATGAGGAAGAACTTCACGAGGAAGATCACCGAGATGACATACGTCAGCACCGAGACCTCCTTGCCCTTGCCCGTGCAGAGCTTGAGCACGGAATAGCTGATGAGGCCCAGACCGATGCCGTGGCCGATCGAGCCGGAGATCGGCATGGAGATGAGCATGATGGCCACCGGCAGGCTCTGATAGATATCGTCAAAGTCGATCTTCTTGAGACCGCCGAGCATGAGCAGGCCGACGTAGATGAGCGCGGAGCTCGTCGCAGCGGCGGGGATGATGGCGGCGATGGGCGCAAGGAACATGCTCGCAAGGAAGAGCACGCCGGTCGTCAGAGCGGTCAGGCCCGTGCGGCCGCCGGCCTCGACGCCGGAGGCGGACTCGACGAACGTCGTGACGGTGGACGTGCCGGTGCACGCGCCCGCGACGGTGCCGACGGCGTCGGCCAGCAGCGCCTCGCGCATGCGCGGCATGTTGCCGTCCTTGTCGACCATGCCGGCGCGGCTCGCCGTGCCGACGAGCGTGCCGATGGTGTCGAACATGTCAATGATGCAGAACGTGATGACGAGCGTCACGACCGTGAACCAGCCGATCTCGCCGAGGGCGGCAAAGTCGAACTTGAACAGGGTCGTCTCGGCCATGTCGCCGAACGCAGGCACGAACGACGCGCCCTTGAGCGACGCAAACGGGTTCGTGTGCAGGAAGATGGCCTCGCCCGCCCAGTAGATGCCGGACGCGCAGAGCATGCCCAGCAGCACGGAGCCCTTGATCTTCTTGTGCGCGAACAGCACGATCAGGAACAGGCCCACGAACATGGTCACGACCGTGAGCACCATCTGCGGGTAGCCGTCGCCCATGTTGGCCTTGGCAAGGCTGGGCGTGAGCGCGCCGAAGAAATCGCGCATGACGTAAAACGGGCCGCCGTCGCTCGAGTACACACCGGCGTTGGAGCCGATGCCAATGTTGAGCAGCATGAGGCCGATGGCCGGCGCGATGCCGAGCCGGATGCCGAGCGGAATGGCCTCGACGATCTTCTCGCGCACCTTGAGCACCGAGAGAATGATGAACACGATGCCCTCGATGAGGATGACGCACAGCGCCGTCTGGAACGACTGCAGGTAGCTCATGCCGGTCAGGGTGACGATGTTGGCCACGACGACGGCAAAAAAGCTGTTGAGACCCATGCCGGGCGCCATGGCAAAGGGCTTGTTGGCCGCGAACGCCATGACGAGCGTGCCGACGGCGGAGGCGATGCAGGTGGCGAGGAACACGCCGTTCCACAGCTGCGAGCCGCCCTGGGCGCCGAAGCCGGTCAGCAGGTTCGGGTTGAGCGCGATGATGTACGCCATGGTCATGAACGTCGTCAGGCCGGCGACGATCTCGGTGCGTACGGTGGTGTTGTTTTCTTTCAGGTGAAAGAGCTTTTCCATTGGGATCCCCTCTCCATAAAGTTTTTGCCGGAAACGCAAAACGCCGTCAGTATAACGCGATTTGCCCCGCCTGTCAACGACAAAAACCGGACACGGAATGTCCCGTGTCCAGTCCTGCTGTTTTCGCGTGTTTTACGCCTGCGCGGGGCAGTCGCGCTCGTGGCAGGTGAACAAAATGACCTGCCGGTGCTGCGCGATCTCCCGGAAGAGCGCCATGGCGCGCCCGGCGCGCGCATCGTCGAAATTCACGAGCGTGTCATCGAGCACGAGCGGGCACGGATCATCCGCCGGGCACGTCAGCTCACACAGCGCCAGGCGCACGGACAGGTACAGCAGATCCGCCGTCCCGGCCGAGAGATAGGCCGTGTCGCGCGGCGTCGGGTCGTCGGTGCTGCGCGCCTTGGCCGACAGGTCGCGCGCGAGCACGAGCTCGTCATAGCGTCCGTCGGTGAGGTAGTCCATGTAGTCCGCCGCCTTCTGCGCCAGCTGCGGGGAAAAGCGGCTCTGCAGCTCCGCGTCCGCACGGCCGAGCGTCTCGATCGCAAGCGCGATGGCCGCATACTGCCGCTCGAGCGCGTCGCGCTGTTCGAGCAGCTGCGCGTGTTCGCTTTTCAGCGCCATCGGATCGCCGATGGCGAGGGCCGCGCCCGTGAGCTGCGCCTGCTGCGTGCGCAGGCGCGTGCACACGCTCTCGAGCGCGCTCCTGCGCTGATAGAGCGCGGCGGCCTCGCCCGTGCCGCTCTCAAAGTCCAGACTCTGCAGCAGCCGCTCGTGCGTCTCGCACTGGTGCTCGCGCGCATCCTCGAGCGCGGCGGCGGCTTTCTGCTCCGCCTGCATGGCGGCCGCGCACGCGCGGTAGGCAGCCCGGTGCACCTCCGCCTGATAGTAGATGCCGTCCGCGTCCTGCGCGCCGTAGCTGCGCAGGAGCTCCCCGAGCGCGGCGGCAGCCTGCTGCGCGCGCTTCTTGCCGTTATTGGCAGCGACCAGCAGCACGACGGCCAGCACCGCGAGCGCGATGGCCGCATAATACAGCGGCTGCGCCACAAGATAACCCAGCACCGCGCACAGCGCCGAGAGCACGAGCGCCGCGATCCAGAAGTACGGCTTGCCGCCGTGGGCTGCCGTGTCAGCAAGGGCCTCCGCCCGCTGCGCGTCGCGCTCGGCGGTCTCGCCCGCCTCGTCCGGCGTCTGCACGCCGAAATGCGTCT
>OMGY01001741.1_pt1 | contig 18132 bp, 19 predicted proteins | sample 1674461 | NCBI WGS metagenome assembly OMGY01 (sample SAMN05578579, study PRJEB25193) | human gut metagenome | biome: Human Microbiome; feature: human-associated habitat; material: feces | host: Homo sapiens | place: USA:Birmingham
ATATTCAGGTAAGTATTTTGGCAGTCTTCCTGTTGTCCTGTCTGAACTCAGGATCACTTACCTTTTGTATATTAAAATATGTGACATTTTCATATACAATATTCTCCTTTGCATTGGTGGAAAAACCGACCTTTGCAAAATGCTTTTCGCAGGCTGATATATCATATGGATTATATTTATATGGTTTTTTTGTGCAGCAGATCGTAGTATATCTGTTTAATAAAAGCAGCATTGTAATAGGAGAAATTTGGTTGTTGGTATTTTGTATTGGCATTACATGCATAATAGCGCTGCTTTCTTTTTTATGCGTAGAAAAGCCGATGCAGCAACTAAGCTAGAAAATATTGGCCAGATTATAGAAAATGCATAATTAATATTAGACTTTTGTTTGTCGATTATCTATGTAAAAACTACATAGTAATCGACGCTGGTTATTATGGATAGCTCTGTGAATCTTGGAAGTAGTACACTTTTTCCATGTTTACATGAATTAGAATACAATGCTGATATGGAATAATTTGATTAATTATACGATAGAGGTTGGAATGATAATTGAAGAATGTAATTTGACATTTGATCCCGATATGCTGGTGAATATCAACTCGTATAGAGAATATCATCCCAAAGAACATTTTTCCACTCTTGCCCGCCGATTACCAATGTAGTAAAATTCATTAGGAAAGTATCAGATTCAGAGCAAACAAAAAGAGCAATTCTGAGAAAAACTGGAACTGCTCTGAATGTGATTCTTTCCAATTGAATTGTCTGGTAATCTATATAGATGAAAAATGGAGTTTGCCTTAATCAAAATGTAATCTTAAAAATGAGATTCCATTGAAAAGCAAAATAATTGGCAGGAGGATATCTTATGTTTCGCGAGATGAGAAGATTTAAGCAACAGGTTTCACAAGATGAATGTAAAAAAATATTAAAAGATGAAAAAAGAGCTGCTTTTTCTGTAATTGGTGATGAAGGGTATCCCTATACCATTCCAATTAATTTTTACTATGAAGAGGCTGATCATACGATTTATTTTCATGGAGCCAGAGAAGGACACAAGATGGATGCAATCCAGAAATGTAATAAAGTGTGTCTGACAACCTGGAACCAGGGTTTCAAAAAAGAAGGGCACTGGGAGTGGAATGCCACAAGTGTTGTTGTGTTTGGAAAAGCAGAACTTATCACAGATATCAAGATTATAGAAGACCGTCTTCGAAAACTGGCAGAAAAATATTACCCTACAGTAGAAGAAGTAGAAAAAGAAATGAATGGTTCTGCAAGAAGCCGTGTCCAGCTATTTGCAATCAGAATTGAGCATATGACAGGGAAGCTTGTAAATGAGAAATAATATGTAAGAGAGTTTGCTGACATAAAAAAGAAGGGAACACATTTATGATTATTCAGACCGGTATGCGGACGGATATCCCGGCGTTTTATTCGGAATGGCTGTGTAACCGGATAAAAGAGGGCTACGTGATGGTTCGGAATCCATATCAGCCGCAGCAGGTAACAAGATATACCTTTTCGCCTTCTGTGGTAGATCTGATTGCGTTCTGCTCGAAAAATCCGGCGCCTATGCTTTCACACATGGATTTACTGAAAACATATGGAATGTACTGGTTCGTTACCATTACCCCTTATGGAAAAGAAATAGAGCCTCTGGTTCCAGATGTAGAAGCGGTAATAGATACATTTCGGCAACTGGCTGAGATTACAGGACCGGATTCCATGGGATGGCGTTATGACCCTATATTCCTGAATGAGACTTATACGCCAGAGGTCCATATCCAAAAGTTTACACAGATCGCACAGGCCCTTGAGGGCTATACCCATACCTGCGTGATCAGTTTCATCGACCTGTACCAGAAAGTGAGAAGAAATTTTCCGGAAGCCCAAGCTGTACCAAAAGAAAAACGTCTGTCACTTGGGAAAACCATGATACAGATAGCCGCGGCACATGGAATGAAAGTATATCCCTGTGGAGAAGGAACAGAATTAGCCTGTTATGGGGCAGATTGCAATGGCTGTATGACACAGGAAACATACGAAAAAGCCCTCCATACCACGCTGGATATACCGAAAAAGCAGCCACTACGGAAAGAATGTGCCTGTTTTATGGGAAATGATATTGGAGCATATAATACCTGCCTTCATGGATGCAAATATTGTTATGCTAATTACGATACCAAAACGGTTCGTCAGAATTATGCTTTGCATGATCCGAAATCCCCGTTTTTGATTGGAAATTTAAAAGCGGATGATAAAATACATCAGGCGGATCAGAAAAGCTGGATCGACGGACAACTGGTTCTGAAATTTGATTGATAGAAGGAAAAGCTATATGGAAAAGCTTTTGAAAGAACACTGAGCATAAGGAGAGTCTGAAAATGGCAAAATTATATTTCCGCTACGGAGCAATGGGAAGCTCGAAATCAGCAAACATACTAATGGTCCGTTATAACTACGAAGAGCGCGGTCAGTATGCCGTTTTGTTAAAACCAAGAACAGACAGCCGGGATGGAGAACGCAAGATCCAGTCTCGTATGGGATTATCTGCTTCAGCAGAATACGTGGATGAATTTTTAAAAGAGATCTCTACGATCTGGAAAAAAGAAAATACAGAATACCGGTATCAGGGAAAGAAAGTGGATGCAGTTCTGGTGGATGAAGCGCAGTTCCTTTCGGAAGCGGAAATAGACACTTTGTCCGACCTTGTGGATTTTTATAATATTCCAGTGATCTGCTATGGACTGCGCACCGATTTCCGCAACCGCTTATTTCCTGGCTCCAGACGTCTGATGGAGATTGCAGATGTCATTGAGGAAGTACCGACTGTCTGTTGGTGTGGAAAACGTGCACAGTGTAATACCCGGTATGCAAATGGAGAAATTGTACGGGAGGGTGCGCAGATCATGCTTGGCTCCAATGAAAGCTATGTGGCGCTTTGCCGGAAGCACTACAAAGAAGGAAAATTATGGAAAGAAGCTGGAGCAGAAAATGAAACGAGCACCAGGAGGAACTGTAAAATTATGGAAAAGGAGTAAGATATAAGAGAAAGGGGACTCTTCTATGAGTAAGAAAAAGGCAGCTTTTATCTGTGTCCATAATTCATGCCGCAGCCAGATAGCAGAAGCATTTGGAAAGCATCTGGCATCTGATATATTTGAAAGCTATTCTGCCGGCACAGAGACAAAACCGCAGATCAATCAGGATGCAGTCCGGATTATGAAAACGTCATATGGAATAGATATGGAAGCAGATGGTCAGTACAGCAAACTGATTCGCGATATTCCAACTCCTGATATCGTGATTTCCATGGGATGCAATGTAGGGTGTCCGTTTATTGACAGGCCTTTTGACGATAACTGGGGACTGGAAGATCCAACGGGAAAAAACGATGAGGCGTTTAAATTAGTTATAGAAGAAATCAGGAAGAAAATCCTTGAATTAAAGAAGAATGCGTCTTGATAACTTGCAAAACGATATTTTGATAGGAACAGATAGATGAAGCATGCTTGATAATCTGGATACCAAGACGTCTGCCAATAATCATGGAAAGGTGTGGAATACCAGAAGAAATCATATCACATGGAGGCTGTATGTGGGTCTGCACATTACCAGATCGCTGCGTACTGGTCCAGAGTTTTGAACAAGCCTGCGATTAAAGCGTATCAGGCATCCAGACGTGGGATTGTTCTGACAGCAAATTATACTGCTACGCAAAAGGGGGTAAAGAAGTGCCTGTCCGGATCTGGTTGTTGTTCCGCCCAGAATGGAGCTTTATCTACAGTTTTCTTCCATGCTGCAGGAGATTTATGGAGAGTATACCGATCTGGTGGAGCCTTATGGATGTGATGAAGCGTGGCTGGATGTGACTGGAAGTACCGCCTTAAAAGGGGATGAAAAAAAGATTGCAGATGAGATTAGAAGCCGTGTAAAAAAGGAATTGGGGATCACAGTCAGTATCGGGATTTCGTGGAATAAGATTTTTGCTAAGCTTGGAAGCGATTATAAAAAACCAGATGCGATCACCCAATTTCATAAAGAAAATTACCAGAGTATCGTCTGGAATCTTCCTGCAGCTAACCTTTTGTATGTCGGAAGATCTACCAGAACGATGTTAAACCGTTATGGGATCAAAACCATTGGGAAAATTGCAACGTCAGATCCAGATTTCCTGGAACGACTGTTCGGGAAGATGGGACTGGTCTTATATTCCTTTGCAAATGGCTGGGATGATTCTCCTGTTGAACCAGAAGGCTATGCGGCTCCCATTAAGTCCATTGGTAACAGTACCACCACACCAAGAGACTTAGCAACTAACCTGAATCCGTGAAGTTCATTCTTTAAGAGAACCAATCTTCCAAAGGTAAGTTTGTTTCATGATGTGAGCATACTTCTGTGGCTTTTTCTGTATCAGCACCGGGAACAAAAGCAGTCACTGGGCAAAAAAGGGTACACGAAATAAGCCTGCTATAAAATTGCTTTGTTACTTATGAGTTTGTGACAGCATATTTCTGACAGATATCAGAAAATATATGTCGCCAGATGTTGCTTCTTCCGAGGCCGGTTATCAACTGGCGTGCATGCATGGTTATATGTCCTGCCATCATAATCAGGTTGCTGATAACTGTGCGTAAACGACGGCGTTTAACATCCCTCTTCTGACGGGGTGCCCGTCCTCCAATTGTGCCCTGACCGATCATACGGAGAATGTTATATGCGATCATCCCTAATTCGAGTATCAGTGCATTGGTCGCGAACTTTCCGGATGGAAGCCGCTCCAGATCCATGTCTGTTTTTACCTCACTATGAAACTGCTCACATTCTCCATGGGCATGATACAGACGGATGATTTCCTCATCCGGGTCACCAAGGTTTGTCCACCAGGCTTCAACTTCAATATCGGGAACAAGGTTGAACTGACCATACTTATCAATGGTTCGCTCTGTAATCTCGTATCCGGCACGGAGTGTATACTCTGTATTGAACTGCTTACTGGTAACGGTTTTCCAGTCACTGCCTATATAGACGGTTTTTCCGTCTCTGGGACTGGTTACATTCCGGCAATACTGCTTTGCCATTTCAAACCAGTCATCCGTGCTTTCTCGGCGAAGTTTTCGCTTGATAATGAAAAAGCTTCAAAGTAAGGTTTGCCCATGCAAAGCATTCCAAGGTAAGTGAGTACAATATCACCGTTCTTAATCTGATGCTGGGATCGATTGGATGTTATATCCATGCGATTAAGTTTTTTAATGAAACCGCTTTTCCCGAGGAGGGTACCTACAACAGCCAGGCCGCTGGCGGGAATAATGCGTTCATTTGTAAATTCAACAATAATGTTCTTATTGGTGTTCAGTGTGATTCGGTGGTTGTTATTCATGGTAAAAGGCTCCAATCCATAGGTTTTGCAATATCTATTTTACCATAGATTTCTTTCACCGGGTGGGTGAATAATGATATTGAACAACAAAGTATCACAAAGGCTTGAAATTGTAGGATTTAAGGGGTCTGTGAAGAAATTAACTTCACGGATTCAGGATTAAGATATGAATAAACTATGAACAATTAATGAACGAATCGCATTTTTGGTGTGATCGATCATGTTAAATAATAGAAACAAAGAGGTAAGATATGTCAAAGAAAGTTGTAGTAGGAATGTCTGGAGGAGTAGATTCTTCCGTTGCTGCTTATCTGTTAAAAGAGCAAGGCTATGATGTTATTGGTGTTACAATGCAAATATGGCAAGAAGATAAAGATTATACAGAAAGAGAAGGTGGGTGTTGTTCACTTTCAGCTGTAGATGATGCAAGAAGAGTTGCAAATAAAATTGGTATTCCTTTTTATGTAATGAACTTTAGAGATAGCTTTAAAGAAAAAGTTATTGATTATTTTGTTCAAGAATACATAGATGGAAAAACACCAAATCCATGTATAGCATGTAATAAACATTTAAAATTTGATGAGCTATTAAGAAAAGCTCAAGGTATAGGTGCGGATTATGTTGCAACAGGTCACTATGCTAAAATCGAGCAAGATGAAAATGGAAGATATCTTTTAATTCGTTCAGATGATGATAGAAAAGACCAAACATATGCATTATATAACTTTACTCAAGAACAATTAGCACATACTCTTATGCCTTGTGGTGAATATACTAAGGATAGAATAAGAGAAATTGCTAAAGAAATTGGATTATCAGTATATAATAAGAAAGATAGTGAAGAAATTTGCTTTATACCAGATAATAATCATGGTAGATACATAAGTGAAGCTAGACCGCTAGAAGTTGTACCAGGAAACTTTGTTGATAAAAACGGAAATATATTAGGGCAACATAAAGGGATAGTTTACTATACTATAGGTCAAAGAAAAGGACTTGGAATAGCTCTTGGAAGACCTGTATTTGTAACAGATATTAATCCTAGAACTAATGAAGTAGTATTAGGTCCAGAAGAGGATATATTTAAGACTGACTTAGTTGCTAAGGATGTTAACTTTATTCCATTTGATAAGCTTGAAGAACCAATAACAGTTGAAGCAAAGGTTAGATATTCAGGAAAACCAGCTGAAGCAGTTATTTCACCTTTAAGAGATGGTAAAGTTAAAGTAAGTTTTAAAGAAAAACAAAGAGCAATAACAAAAGGCCAATCAGTTGTTTTCTATCAAGGAAACAAAGTTGTTGGTGGAGGAATTATTGCCGGAATAATATAAAATAAAAGGTCGTAGCATTTGAACTCATAATTATATGATAATGGTTCATTTGCTATGACTTTTATTTAATTAAAAGCTAAGAGTAAAGTTAGTTAAGAGTTAATAGTTAAAAGTTAAGGAATGAATTCAGCTTATGCTAAATTTCTAAAAATATATAATATAGAAACTCCAAAAGGAGTTTCTATATTAATTATTAACTATTAACTAATAACTATTAACTAAACTAAAGTAGCTCTATGCCAGCTTCTTCACATTTTTCGTGAGTATAGTTATCCCAAATAGAAGCTTGAACTTCTCCTATATGTGCTTTTCTTAAGAAGAACATACAAATTCTTGATTGTCCAATTCCTCCGCCCATAGTAAGTGGTAGTTTATCTTCAAATAATGCTTTGTGGAATGGAAGTTCACGTCTATCTTCACAGTTAGCTTTCTTTAATTGATAATCTAAGGCTTCTTTATCAACTCTTATGCCCATAGAAGATAATTCAATTGCTGAATCAAATAATGGATCATAGAATAAAATATCTCCATTTAAGCTCCAGTCATCATAGTCAGGACTTCTTCCATCATGCTTTTCACCAGATTTTAATGTATCACCAATTCCTTGAATAAATACTGCCTTATGTTTTTTGCAAATTGCATTTTCTCTTTCTTTAGCTGTAAGTTCAGGATACATATCTTCTAATTCTTGTGCCGTTACAAAAGTGATATCTTGTGGTAGAATTTTTTCGATTGAAGGATATTGTGTAGATACAAAATCTTCAGTAGCTTTAAAAACAGAAAATATCTTTCTTACTGTGCTTTTTAAAGTATCAGTAGTTCTTTCTTCTTTTGTAATTACCTTTTCCCAATCCCATTGATCTACATAAATAGAGTGTAGATTATCTAATTCTTCATCTCGTCTAATTGCATTCATATCAGTATATAAACCAGATCCAGGTTGAAATTTATATCTGTGAAGCGCAAATCTTTTCCATTTGGCAAGTGAATGAACTATTTCTAAGTTACTATCTTTAATAGCAAGCATATCAAAGCTTACAGGTCTTTCTATTCCATTTAAGTTATCATTTAAACCTGAACCATTTTCAAGGAATAGTGGAGCAGAAACTCTTGTTAGGTTTAAAGTTGCGGCAAGGTTGCTTTCAAAAAAATCCTTGACTTTCTTTATTGCTATTTCAGTTTCAATTAATGATAACTTTGATTTGTAGTTTTGTGGTATAAATACCTTTGATTTTAATTCTTTTGTCATGTTAATAACCTCCTAAAAATAATATAAAAAAACCTTCCATCCTAAATAAATAGGACGAAAGGTTACTTCCGCGGTACCACCTAATTTGCATCAAGCCTCTTAATCAGTGCTAAATTAATAATAATTTAAGACTGTCCTTTTTTAACGGTAAGGCCCCGTCTAAGTCTACTTAAGTGAGATAAGTGAGATTCCAAATTTTAATTTGGCAAATCGAACTTACATCTTTGACGTAAGGAAAAGATGTTTCCTTTTAAGGTTCAATTTTAATTTGGCAAATCGAACTTACATCTTTGACGTAAGGAAAAGGTGTTTCCTTTTCAATCTCAATTGTTCGGTTAGAAGCTCAGGAATGTTTTTCATTAAAACTAATCTTATAAGGCTTACACCATCCCTTACTCGCTTAAAGATATCATTAAAATTACTCTTTCCTTCAATGCTGATTATGTGTTTTAAATTTAAATTAATATTATAATATACTAAAGTTAATAAGATGTAAAGAGTAAAAATGAATAAAATGTAAAATATGTGTAAGCTATTAATTACTATTATTGAAAATAGGGACATATTATTTTACTTTTTACATAATATAATATAGAATAAATAGTTGAAATAATAAATTATTTTAAATATAAATTTTTATGGGGAGATGAAAAATGAAGAAAAAAATTAATTGGCAAAAGTTATTAAGCTACTTTGTGTTAATTACTTTAATTTTGACTACTATATTCTTAATTTTTGAGATAAATGATGCACCAACAGTTGCAGATTCAACTGAATCTTTTGTGCGTTTAAAAAGTGATTATGCATTGATGTTATCTCAATGTATTTTAGGTATAGTAGCAATGTTATTACCAGGGATGTTAGAAAATAAATTTAAAATAGCAATCCCATCTTATATGTTGATTTTATATACAATATTCTTATATGCAGCAATATATTTAGGTGAAGTTAGAAGTTTTTATTATAATGTTCCAAATTGGGATAATATATTACATACTTTTAGTGGAGCAATGATTGGAGCTTTAGGATTTTCAATTGTTACTTTATTGAATAAGACAGAAAAGGTACCAATAGTTTTAAGTCCTCTTTTTGTTGCGTTATTTTCATTTTGTTTTGCAGTAACATTAGGTGTTATTTGGGAGTTTTATGAATTTACCTTTGATGGAATTTTAGGGCTTAATATGCAAAAATTCGCCTTGGAAAATGGTACTCAATTAATAGGAAGAGCTGCATTAACGGATACAATGGTAGATTTATTTGTAGATGCAGTTGGAGCATTTATAATGAGTGTTATTGGTTATATTTCATTAAGGTATAACAAAGGCTGGATTGAAAAACTTCAAGTAAGAAGTACAAGAAAATAATAAATATAAAAAGTAAAATGAATTATAATATTAAAATTCATTTTACTTTTTTTATTATTAAAAAATAAAATTTTTAGTAACTAAATGTAAATATTTTTAATTATAAAGAGGAGAATATAATATTTTGTTGGAAAAATTTTCAGCATAAGTATATAATTAATATAAATAATTTAAATAAAATTTGGAGGTTATAAAGTGGGATTAAATTGGAGTTTAAAAGAGCTATATGAATCATTTGAGAGTGTTGAATTTAAAAATGATATGAATAGCCTAACTGAAGAAATAAATGAAATAAACAATTGGATTGAAGAAGCAGTTAAGGATTATGAAAATGTATTAGAAAAGTTAGAAGAATATTTAAATAAATATATAAAATTAGAGGAACTGATTAGTAAGTTAGGGCAATTTATTGAACTAAGTATTAGTGTAAATACAAAAGATACAGAAGCACTTAAAAATTCAGATATCTTTGAAAAGAAGTTAACTTATTTAGTTAAAGGTTCTACTAAAATTGAAAGGTATATAAGTGAAATAGAGGATATTGACTCTATAATTGAGAAATCATCATTATTAAAAGAACATGCATTTTTATTAAAGAGTATAGTTGAAGATAGTAAATATTTATTAAGTGAAAAAGAAGAAAATATAATTGCAAATATGAGAAATACAGGATCAAATGCATGGAGTAAATTAAAAGATAATTTAATTTCATCATTAACTGTTGAAATGACAGAAGGTGGTAAAGTAAAAGAATACCCATTAACAGTTGTTTTAAATATGGCTTATGATAAAAATGAAAAAGTTAGAAAAAAAGCTTATGAAGCAGAAATAAAGTCATATAAGAAAGTTGAAGAGGGAGTGGCTGCTGCTCTTAATGGAATAAAGGGTGAAGTATTAACTGTTTGTGAATTAAGAGGATATGAATCTCCATTAGAAGAAACACTTTTAAATTCAAGAATGGATGAAGAGTCATTAAATGCAATGATTGAAGCAATGAAAGAAAGTTTACCTGTATTTAGAAAGTACTTAAGAAGAAAAGCAGAAATATTAGGGCATAAAAATGGATTACCATTTTACGATTTATATGCTCCAATTAATAATGCCAATATGAATTTTACTTATGATGAAGCTAGTAAATTTATAGTCAAGAATTTTAGAACTTTTAGTGATGATTTAGCAGATTTCGCACAAAAGGCTATTGATAATAATTGGATAGATGTAGAGCCAAGAGAAGGAAAAGTAGGAGGAGCTTTTTGTCAAGGAATTCATACTTTAGGTGAAAGCAGAATCTTATTAAACTTTGGGGGAAGTTTTGGTGATGTTGTTACTATGGCTCATGAACTTGGACACGGATTCCATGGTGAGTGTCTAAAAAATGAATCTATATTAAATTCAGATTATCCTATGCCAATAGCAGAAACAGCATCAACATTTTGTGAAACTATAATAAAAAAAGCTGCAATTAAAGATGTTAAACATAAAGAAGCTTTAGCTATATTAGAAACAGAAATTTGTGATTGTACACAAGTTATTGTAGATATTTATTCAAGATTTTTATTTGAAAAGTCAGTATTTGAAGCTAGAAAAGAAAGTGCATTAACAGTTGAACAAATAAAGGGACTTATGATAGAAGCGCAGAAAGAAGCTTATGGAGATGGATTAGACGAAAAGTTTTTACACCCATATATGTGGGCTTGGAAACCTCATTATTATGATGCAAATTATAATTACTATAACTTCCCATATGCATTTGGACTTTTATTTGCAAAGGGATTATATGCTGAATACCTTAAAAAAGGTGAAGATTTTGTAAGTGAATATGAAAAACTTTTATCAATTACAGGTAAAAATAAAATAGCAGATATAACTAAAGAAGTAGGAATTGATATTCATGATAAAGAGTTCTGGAAGAATTCTTTAAAGACTATTGAAGAGGATATAGAAGAGTTTATTAAAATGAGTAAAAAACATTAAGTTAAAGAGGTGAATTACAATGGATATAAATTTAAGCAAAGATGAAATTATTGTTGTTTTAGATGCACTAGTAGAGGGGATAGCATTTGATAAGAATGCTGATGATATTAAAGAAGTATATAATAAAATAGTAAAGCAAGCACATATGGAAGAGTATGAAATGTTAGGCTAATTTATAAGAATAAGAGTAATAAACTATAATATTAGTTTATTACTCTTATTTGTTTATAAAGGACAATAGTTTAGAAAAAATAATTTAATTTATAATGAAACAAATTTAAAAAATATATAAGTTACAAATGTTATATAAATATAATAAGTAATAATGAACAATGATATAAATAAAATTATAAATTTACTATGATTAAGAAAGCTTAGGAGTTTATCTAATAATATATCAAAGCTCCAAGATTTATTTTGAAGTACAGTTTCCTTAATTTTTAGAGGAGAATAAGTACTATCTTTATTTATTTTATTTTTAATAAAATAAGGTAAATCCTCTGCGGTTACTATTGGTGTATCAAGTACTTCATTTTGTTTAATAACAAGGCTTTTTTGAGGAAGAGCAATTATATTGGTTATAGGAATATCAGAAGACAAAATGTCTTGTAGTATGTTATAACAATTGGTACATTCATCGTATATTTTATTAAGTACATTATTATCAAGTATAGTATCATCATTTAAATCTTCATTATCAAATGCAATTTCATTAGAATATTTGTTTTTTGTGAAATCTGTATAAGGATAAGTTAATGTTTTAATTGCAAAAACTCCACTATTTGTTATTACAAGATCATCAATTAAGCAACTATCTTCATCATTATTTTCTAAGTGAATATTATTTAAAATAATACTATCATTTTTTAAAGCTCTTAAATTGTGCGAAACTTTATATGAATTAAATATAGTATCAAATAAATAACTTAAATCTATATATATTTTTTCGTATATCTTGAATTTAATAGCGCATATATTTACTAAATATAAAAAGTATATAGTTGCTAATGTATTAAATTTTATATGAAGAAAAAAGCCAATAGTAAAAAGTAAAAATGGAAACCTTAAAAAAGGTTTAGTTAATATAAAAGTTAGTGTTTTTACAATGGCTTTTATTATAAATTTCAAAAGAGTAAATATAATTCTAAAAGTAAATAAAATAATATCTCCTAAAACAAGCAACATTTACGTAGCCTCCTTTAGTATTAGAATATCTACTTTTATGGAAAATTATTCATCTTTAATTATAAATTGTTTAGTTTTACCCATAAAATATGCTAAACGTATCATTTCAATTTCTTCTTTTGACATTTTTCTGTTATATTTCTTTTCAAATTCATTGATTAGTGCATTTGAATCAAGTTTTTCTTTTTTTACTTTAGGTCGCTTAGTATTGGCTTTATTAATTGGCTTAGATAATAATTGCTTATTATATATTTTTTTAAATACTTCTGCAGTATAATGTGCATCAAAAAATGCATCATGGAAATCACCATCAATAGGTATTTCTAATGCTTCAACAGCTTTTTTTAAGCCAATTTTTTGACCTTTAGGAACATTAAGCAGTTTAGTTGCATAGTGCTGAATATCAATATATTTTTCAGGAATAAAGGTAGTGGGAATATTATAAAATCCCATATTCTTTATTAATTCTGTAATATCAGAATCACCCCATACAACTAAAGTACTCTTATCTTTTCCAATAAAATCAATGAATTGTTTAAAAACATCAATAAAGTTATAAGAAGCATTTAAATCATTAATATTTATTTTTGTTAATTCTTCAACATAAGGATGAAGCCTTTTATGAATATTAGGTTTAATTAAGGAATTAAATGTTCCTATGGTTTCAAAATTTTTATTTAATTTTATTGCTCCAATTTGAATTATTTCAAATAGTAAAGATGGTTTAGGAGCATCTATTACTACATCTTCAGGATGTTGTTGATTAAATTCTAAATCAAAAATTATATAGTTCATTTTACACCTACGATAAAATTTTTATTTTTTAGTCATTTACATAACTTCTATTACATATATTAAAACATAAATAATTAAAAATGTCTTAAAAAGAGGTGTAATAAATGAGTATTTATGTTTTAAAGGAATATGTTGAAGAATGTATTAAGAATGGAATAGAGCCAACATTTGAAGGGTTAAATATTTATTATAAATCAAAAGAAATAAATTACAATAAATAATATTTAAAGAAAATTTACTATTAACTTTATAAGAAAAGCATATAATAAATAAAGATACATTAAGATTAAGTGTGGTGAACATAATTTGAAAACAAAAAAATTAACAGAAGCAGCAATGTTATCAGCTTTATTTGTGGTTTCAAGCATGGTAGCAATTTACACAGGAATAGCATATACATTATATTTGGATATGATAGTGCCACTTTTTATTTGTCTTATATTTATGAGGCTTGATTTTAAGTATACATTATTATCTTCTATTACATCATTGCTTATTGTAACTCTTGCAGTAGGTGACGTAGCATCAGCAATTTGGATGAGCCAAGGAATTATAATGGGATTGATTTGTGGGTATTTTATCAGGAAAAAAGGTACAATATTTGATGATTTATTTTATTCAGCAATTTTAGGAACTTTTGTTATGGTTTTGATTGATATTTATTTTTCTAAATTAACAGGTTATAGTTTTATGAAAGAATTTGATAGTTATACAGAAATGTTTCCTTTAAATGGTGAATATATGGAAGTTGCTTTTAATATTTTTGTTGCAACAATGCCTATAGGTACAATATTAATATCTTATATTGGAGCTTTATTTATAGGTAAAAAGCTTAGAATATTAAATGAAAATTGTAATGAAAAATATATGATAATTAAAAACTTTAAAAGATATGGTTCTTATATATGTTGTAGCACGAGTACATATTATTTTGGAATTATATATTTAATTTTAATTGAAATATTAAAATTAACAGGTTTTGAATTTAAATTCGTTTATTTTAAAACGGTAGTAATGGCAATTAGAGTAGTAGTAATATATTTTGTTTTAAAAGATTCTTTTACATTTGTAATTAGGGGATTATCTACAAAGGTGAAATCTAATGGTGCATCGCAATTAATTTGGTTGGGGGTGCTTTATATGCTGCTAGTTGACTTTAAAGCTACGTTTATTATTTTGGTAGTAGGAAGTTTAGTAATTAACTATTCAATGAAGCTAAGGGAATCACAAATAAATATGGTAAATAAAGTTGTTTTAAAAAGACAGTAAAAATTACTTTTAAATAATATATCTTTTATTTTAAAGTTATTTATTGATAAAATTAATATTAAGTAATGTAATTTGATTAGCCTTATGGTAATATATAGTATGCTATAGAGTTTATAAAAATGTAATTTTTATAAAAGATAAGATAAAAATAACAAGCTAAGGTTTATTATATAATTAACAAAGATGAAAGATATATTGAGGTGAGGGATAATGGCTACGTTGAAAGAAATAGCAGAGAAGGTAGGAGTATCATTAGCTACTGTATCAAGGGTTTTAAACAATGATAGTGGAATTTTAGTTGCTGATGAAACTAAGGCACAAATACTACAAGTAGCAGAGGAATTAAATTATAGAACAGCAAAGCAAAGAAAAGGTAAAAATTTTAGTAAAAATATGTTTATAGTTGGAATTGTTGAAATGTATGATGTAGTTAAACAATTACAAGATCCATATTATTTACTTTTAAGAAATATAGTAGAAAAGAAAGCCTTTGAGAATAATATTAAGCTAGTTAGATTTTTTAAGCAAGATAATGAATTTGAGTTAGCAGAAGAAGTTGAACTACAGGGAATAATTGCAGTTGGTAAGTTTACCTCGGATGAAGTAAATGAATTATCGAAAAGAACACAAAATATAGTTTTTATAGATTCAGCGCCAAATGATGAATTGTATGATAGTGTTAAAGTTAATTATAAATTAGGCGTTAAACAAGCATTAGATTATTTTTTAGAGCTTGGACATAAGGACATAGGATTTATTGGGGAAAAGTACACTTTAGGAGATAATAAAATACCTATGTTCGATGATAGACTAAAGTTCTTTTATGAATATATGAATAATAAACAAATGCTAAAGGAAGAATTTATAATCAATAGTAGTATGACGGCTGAAGGTGGGTATGAAGCAATAAATAAATTTATAAGATCTGAAAGTAAAATGCCAACAGCATTCTTTACAGCTAATGATACAATTGCAAGCGGTGTTATTAAGGGACTTCAAGAAAATGGAGTTAAGGTTCCAAATGATATTAGCATAATAGGATTTAATGATACTATAATATCTCAATATACTAATCCACCATTAACGGCTATAAGAGTTCATATAGAGTATTTAGGAGAAGTTGCAGTTGAACTTATGATGGAGAAATTAAAGGGAAGACAGTACGCTAAAAAAGTAATAATACCAAGTGAGTTTATATTAAGAAATAGTGTTAAGGATGTAAAATAGTTAATTTTAATTAATAAATTAGAGATTAAAATAGTAACAATAATATTTATTATTGTTACTATTTTTTTTTATTATAAATTAATAACTTGATATTTTTAGTAAAATACTATATATTTTTACTGTAAACGTTATTAAGGGAGTTGCTAGGTGGAGGTTAAAAATGGAAACAATTAAAAGTGGGATTTATTCAAATTACGGATATAATGAAGAAGATGTTGAACAGGTAAAGATAAGTATTAATAAAATTAAAAAGGATGGATATTTTAAAGGATGTAATAACTTAAATATTTATTACCAAGTATTTTCTGTAATAAATGAAAAAGGTAGAATTGTAATTTCGCATGGGTTTTCTGAATGTATAGAAAAATATAATGAGTTAATTTACTATTTTACAGAAATGGGCTATTCAGTATATGCAATTGAACATAGGGGACATGGAAGATCAGGTTCATTTGGAAAAAAACATAAAAGTCAAATAAGTATAGATAAGTTTGAATATTATGTAGAAGATTTAAGGATTTTCTTAGATACTATTGTTGTAGGAAAAGACGTTGATTTATATTTATATGCACATTCTATGGGAGGAGCTATCGGTACAATGTTTTTAGAGAAGTACTGTGGATATTTTAAAAAGGCTATATTAAGTGCTCCGATGATGGATATAAATACAGGGGAATACCATAAGGCTATATCTTATTTAATAAGTCAGATATATATTAATATTGGAAAGGGAGAGGAATTTTTATTTGGACAAGGTCCATTTGAAGGGAAATATGATTTAGAGTCATCAGGAACTTCTAATATGTATAGATATAAAAATCATTTAGATTATTTAAACAAAAACGAGGAATTGCAAAGATGTGGTGGAAGTTTTAAATGGCTTAATGAGTCTTTAAAGGCAACTAAGGAAATATTAAAGAAAAGGAATATTGAGAAAATAAATATACCAATATTGTTTTTTCAGGCAGGGAGAGATACCTTTGTAAAAGAAAAAGGGCAGAATAAATTTTGTGAAATAGCAAATATGTGTAAAAAGATAAGATTTGAGAATGGGAAGCATGAACTTTATATGGAAGATGATGAAATTATGATTGAGTATTTAAAAAATATAAGTGAATTTTTAAAATAAAATTTTACTAAAAAACTTGAAAATTTTACTGTAAAGATATTATAATACTTATTAAGAAAACGTTATCTGAAATAATATGTGAAAGTAAGGGTGTAATTATGGGAATTGTAATAAATGAATTAAAAAATGTATTTGCATTACAAAGTAAAAATAATAGTTATGTTTTTGGAATAGATAATATGGGGTTGGTAAGACATTTATATTGGGGAAGCAAAATTGAAAATGTTGATGATTTTGATATGCCAACATTAGTTGAAGTATCGACTAATGATCCTGTTTTTGAAATAACTAAAGAAGAATTTCCGGTGTACGGTAGTTTAAGATATAAAGAACATTGTTTAAAGGCTTCATTTATTGATGGATGTAGAGAGTTAGTTTATAGCTATGAAGGTTATGAAGTTGATGGAAATGAACTAGTTATAAAATTAAAGGACATTCATTATGATTTCAATATGAATCTTCATTATAAAGTTTATGAAGAATATGACTTAATTGAAAGATATGTGACTATTAAAAATAATTCGGAAAATGTTATTGAAATTGAAAAAGTGCATAGTGGGCAATTTCATATACCATATGAAGATTTAACTTTTTCAAATGTACATGGTCATTGGGGTGCAGAGCAACAAAGATTTACACAAAAAGTTAGCTATGGAAAGATTGTTATAGAAAATAGAAGAGGGATTTCTACTCATAATCATAATCCATATTTCATTTTAGATAAAAATGCAACAGAAACCACAGGAGAAGTATTCTTTGGTGCTTTAAAACTAAGTGGTAACTTTAGTGGAGTAATTGAACAAACACAATATGGAGAAACATTAGTACAACTAGGTATTAATTCACATGATTTCTTATTAAAGCTTAATCAGGGAGAAGAGTTTATATCTCCGGCTATTATAGCAGGTTATAGTAATAGTGGGTTTGAAACTATGACTCATAATCTCCATAACTTTGCTAAAGATAATGTATTGAGAAGTGGATTAAGACCAGTATTATATAATTCATGGGAAGCAACTGAATTTAAAGTGAGTTGTGATGAGCAAATAAAACTTGCAAAAAAGGCAAAGGAAATTGGAGCTGAGCTGTTTGTTGTAGATGATGGTTGGTTTGGAGAAAGACATGGAATTGACAATGGACTTGGAGATTGGTATGTAAATGAAGAAAAATTTCCAAATGGATTAAACCCATTAATAAATGAAGTAAAGGCTATGGATATGAGGATT
>OMGY01001745.1_pt1 | contig 18092 bp, 9 predicted proteins | sample 1674461 | NCBI WGS metagenome assembly OMGY01 (sample SAMN05578579, study PRJEB25193) | human gut metagenome | biome: Human Microbiome; feature: human-associated habitat; material: feces | host: Homo sapiens | place: USA:Birmingham
ACAGCAGCGGGACTGTCCGGGATTTTCACCCGATTCCTTTTTAATCTCTGTATCCCGGGAGATACGTCGAACCAATACGGCTGCAAAGATAAATATATTTTTTGACTCGGAAACGGTATGTATTATTAGTCCGTTGGGATTGAATAAAAAGCTCTTTTTAAAAAGTAAAATGGTCGCTTGTGAATAAACAAGCGACCGTTTTACCCGATGAAAAAATTTTACTGCTTGATGAGACGACTGCCGTATATACCCGATGATGTCTTTATACGAATAGTATAAATGCCATCGGGAAGCGATTTTATCGAAACGGGTTCGTTCCCATCGACTGTTTTTGAAAGGATAAGATGACCATTGATATGGAATATTTCGATTTGGAATTTACCTGTTTTTCCGATACGGATATAGTCGGTAGCCGGATTGGGATAGACCGATAACGGGAATTGGGAAGAATCGGTTATCGTATTTTCGATGTTACCTGATAGTCCGGTTGTCGATACTCGTGTACGTTTATATACCGTTTTACCGTTGGAATTGAAAGCTGTGGTAATGATGGTATTGAAATTCCCGGCATTGGCGGTCAGTTCCACTATAAGAGAATCGTTCTCGACATAGGCATTCATCGGGACGGCATTATCGATCGAAGCAACCGATTTTACGATGGTACAGGAAAAATTATCGGCGTCCGAAACTTTATCGCCTAAATAAGTCGAATACCTCCTTTTACTTCCCGATAATGAAATTTCTTCGGGAAATTTTTCATTGACGACGGGCAGGGCATTGTCGGGAAAGATGACTAAGGCCGGAAACCAATAGTTTCTTTCAAGATCGTATTTTCCGGTTACATGCCATTCGTCATTTGCGTTCTTCGAAATTTTGAGCATTCGGTATTTTTGACTGGTATTCGACCGGTACACCAAAGCGTAAATATCATTGGTGATGGGGTGAATACGGAATCCCGCGTGGTAGATATACCAGCCACCATCGTCATATTGGCTGAAATCATAAGCCATATAACTCGATTCACTATCGGTGTCGAAACAGTAAATGGCGTTTTGATACCAGTCATCGTTAATGGAATATCCCCAATAGATTTTATTTTCGGTGTAAGAAGCACAAAAAGGGTCGGCCGTCCATGCATACCATGATTCGGGGAGCGGTGTAGAAACTTCGTATTCTGTTGTTTGCAGAGTGTAAGGATTGAGCCGGATAAGCTTATTATCGGAACCGCTTATCCACAGATTACCGTCTCTTGCCGGTATGATAGAGCCGAATGTTCCTTCGACAATATGACTGATTGTGTGATTGTCGGTGTCGATTACCAAAATTCCTTTCTTTTGGTGTACGGCAAAAACGTATTTCCCGGCACGGACCATTGAGCCGATTTGATCTTCATAAAGACTGCCCGATGTGTTGCCGCTTCCTTCGATCTGGATTCCGATCGTCATATTATCGATGTCGAGCAGATAGATTCCGTTGCTGCTTCCTATGTATCCCGTATGGGAGTCGACTCCGAGAAATGCCCTTCCATCGGCCAGTGAAGATATTTCACCATTCTCTGTCGTGTAGGAGAGATATGGAAATTCTTTTTCTATGTGCATCGTGCGGGCATCACATACGGCGAGGCGACTGCCCGTAATTGTGGCGCCGGGATCTTTTTCTTGTTTCGACATGATATACATGCGACCTCCGTATATCGTACCGTATTGACTGGTGCAGCCCAGTTCGTGCCCGGGATTTTCTTGCTGGAAAACACGATATATCCATGTACAAGAATCGGTAAAATAATTGATTGTGCTGTTTTGATGCCCGTACCAGTCTTCATTCAGTATAAAAAATCCCGAGGTATATCCGGCATCAGGTATGGTTGCCGCCCGATAACTGCTGCTTTCGCCCATGTCGCAGCTCTTCCCGTTTATATCGTTTGTAAAAGAATATCCGTCCCAAGAACCGTTTTTCAGTGTACGTTGTGAAGCGCCGACCAAACTCGATTGGAAAGCCGACGAGGCATCGTCCCGGGTATAATATCCGAAAAATCCGACACCCCAACCTGACCCCCAATGTGCTGCTGCATTGTCGCTCGACCAAGAGTCGAAATCATAAGAGGGAAGACCGTAGAGAATATCGAACGGGTGTCTTACAATACCTGTGATTTCCGATTCTTCGACAGATCGGTATATATCGCCTTCGCTATCGAAGGGCAGACAGAGTTGGGCAGTCTCACTCCCGAGTGATTCGAAATCGAATAGATTATGACGGGAAATTTTGTTTTCTTGAGCATCGTCGAGGTCAAATTGCAAGTCGAGATTTTCATCTTCGGCGTAACCTATTCCTCCGACGATTTTCCCTGAGGCTGTTTTTTGTAAGAGTATTGTTAGGCGGGGATCGGCAGTGGCTATGGCTTCCAGCATATCGGCTCCTGTTGCATTTCCGTCCCAACGGTAACCCCACACCAGCCCGTCGGGTTTTTTCCCGTCATTCCAACGGATAACGAGTGCCGCCCGGTTTTCTCCTTCACCTACCCAGAAGTCTATGTCATCGAAGGTATTGATTTGAGCTTCTGTTCCGAGGTAAGAACAGAAAATCAAGCCGCAAGCGAGTAGAATTTTTTTCATTTTCAAAGTAGTTTTAGTCCGATAAAAAAGGAATAAAGGACGGGATCTTTATGCGAAAACATAAAAAGCCCGTCCTTTGGTGAGGATAAATTATCTGTTATTTAACGGATAATTTATAGACTTTTTCTCCGGCTTTGAGTATGTACAAGCCTTCGGGAAGGTTTGCTTCTATGATTTTGTGTGAAGTCGGGCAATCGATTGCTTGTATGAGTTGTCCGTAGCTGTTGTAAAGGTATGCGGTTTTTCCGGTAAAACCGATGATATACAGCCGTCCGTCATAGAAATAAGCTTTTACATTTTCCATATCGATGTCGTGTATAGAACCCGAAGGAGAAACGACGTAGATGGTACAGCTGCTGGTTGCTGCGAGGTTATCGCGGTTTACGGCTGTAATGACGGTCGCTCCATCGGCAACGGCCTCGACGGTACCGTTGCTGCTTACCGTAGCCACTTCGGGATTGCTGCTACTCCACCATACTCGTTTGTTGGTTGTATTGGAAGGCAGAGTTTCGGTAGCGATTTCTATCTTTTCACCCGGTTGCAGCGTATCGGTTTCGATCGAAAGGATCAGTTGTTGGGCCGGTTGATTTTCTACTGTCAATTCGAGAGAACCTATGATACCGGTATTGTCGGTACTGGTAGCTTTTATGGTTGTCGTACCTGCTTTCAAAGCTGTTACCATTCCGTCGTCGTCGACAGAGGCGATTGTTTTGTCGCTGCTTGTCCATGTAACGGTAGAAATTGCATTGGCGGGATAGGTCGTGGCTTGCATTTGCAGCGAATCGCCGACGATAAGACGGTTTGTGTCGGCCTCTACGATGACGCTGTCGATATTCGGTACGATGTGGAAAAGGCAGGAGTCGGTGAGATTGAGGCTTTCGATATAGATATGTACCCACGTATCGCCGATGCTGTCGCCTTTGATGTAGCCTGTGCTGCCGGCCGATGCTACTTTGGGATTATCGGATTTGTAGGTGAAGGTGAATTTCCTCCAATTTGCATTGCTGGGTTCGAGGTCATAATACATAAATTCCGAACGTCCTACTTTTACGTATGTTTCATGTTTTCGCAGTATGAGGCCCGTGGCGTAGATGGTATCCACCGCCGAAATCGTGATGCTGTCTTGCAACTCGGGATTTTCTTTCGACGAGGCTTTGATAGTTGCTTTTCCACTTCCTTTTATATTTACATACCCAGAAGTACTTACCGTAGCTACTTCTGTATCGGAAGAACTCCATGTCAACTCTGTATTGCTGGCATTTTCGGGGAAGAAAGTTTTGACGACGGAGAACGAGTTTCCGCTTTCATAAATTTCTGCCTGGTCTTTGATCGAAATAGAGAGACTATCCAAAGGAATGTAGGAAACATTCACGATGCAAGAGTCTGTGTATTTGCCATCGGTCGAGGTCGCTTTTATTACGGCGGTTCCTGCATTGACAGCCGTTACCGTACAATAGGCCGATTCCGAGGTCGCCGATATTTTGGCGACAGAAGCGTCCGAAGTCGTCCATTTGGCTTTATTGTCGGGAGTGTCTTCGGGGGTTACCGAAATCGTAAATCGATGGGTATCGGGTGCGACTAAATCGATGGTGTCTTCGTCCAGAGTTATTCCTGTTACGGGGTTTTCCAAAACTTTAATCGGAATAAGCAGTGTGTCTTCAATCGCATTTACGATAACTTGCAGAGTCGTTTCTCCTGCCGTTTTTCCGGTGATGATTGCCCGGCTGTAATTGTCCCAAGAAGAAAAATTATTGGTCGAAGACGATGCGATTTTAGTGTCGAGAATTTTGTATGTCGTCGATTTCAACGGTGTATGGGCCGGTGTGTAGTCCAGCATGACGGTATCTTTGGCTCCGGCTCGTATCGTGATGGTATCCCGATCGAAAGTCGCCGAAAGGAGAGGAACAGTATCGACCGTCAGTATGAGCGTATCTTTCAGGCTACTGTTGGCTGCCGATGTTACGATAATTTTGGTCGTTCCCGGGCGTTGTCCGATGATGGTATCGTTCGAGATTTTAGCAATGAGAGAGCTGCTCGATCTCAGTGTTATATCTTTTTCAGTGGTATTTTCGGGATAGAAGCGAATATCGGCCGCGATGGTATCGCCTGACTCGATGGTCAATGAGTCGGTTACGAATGCTATACTTTCGAGGGAACGTTGTATATCTACTGTAACGACTTTTTCTACCGTTCTGCCGTTGGAAATAAGGGTAAGAGTTACGCTACCCGTCCCGGCGGCATCGGCTTTCGGGGTAATAGTGAGGTTACTGTTTTCCAATCGGGCCTGGAAAGGAGCATCATCGCTAACGGCGATTGTCAAGTCGAAGTTGACGGCGGTATTGTCATTATCGGTAACGGTTACCGGAAATTCTTTGCTCTCGCTATTGACTTCGAGAGTGATAGCTCCTTCTACCGATAAACTCGGCGCTATATCTGCGACAAGGCATTGTGCAGCGGCTATGTCGGCATTGTATTCGTTGATGAGGTCTCCGGTTTCGAGGTCGATGAAGAATAGTTTTCCGCTGTTGTCTGTCGTATCTTCGGCAAAGGCGGCCAATACATTTTCTTTATAATAGATGCAAGCCGTCGAGAGTATCATGTTTTCTTCTTCGCAGGAGAAGAATGGACGGTCGACCGACAATATGTCGTCGGCGTCGAAACGAATGATATTGTTTTCCGCAATCCAGTAGAGCCAACCTTTTTGTGCGTGGGCAAGTATGGTTCCCGTTATACGGGACATAAATGACAGTTGTGCCGATACTTCTTTTTTATCGCCGTATAGACATGTTATGGCCGAATTGTCTGCTCCCCAAATGTTTCCGTTTGCATCTTGTGCCAATGTATGGCTGGTTGCGTCGATTGTCTCGGTAACACGGTCGTTTTCGGTATCGATGACCGAAAGTTTTCCATCTTGCAGGGCATACGCCTTATTTTGTGCGACGATCATGTTGGTTACAGCATTTGAGCTGTTCAGAGTCACGGTACCGGAGATTTTTTTATTTTCGGTATCATAGACGGCAATACCGTTTTTCCCGTAAAGATAGATTTTTGTCGGGTCGATGCCGGCTATATTTTCGTAACCGTTTACTTCTGTTTCATTGGTTTTCTGTAACTCTTTTTCAGTTGTGGCGATAAGTTTTTTATCGGTAAGAATATATGTATATCCTCCGAAATTGCCGATGCATTGAATATCGGAGTCGATCGCAGCATTGTTGATGGCGGTATAAACATCGTATTCGAAAATGCCTTTTTTCGTAAGGAAGAAGAGCGTATTGTTTTTTCCCGAGAAGAGGATACCGCTGTTGTAGCTTGTTCCCGGTTCGGGTGCGGGAGCGAAAGTTTTCCAACCTTGTTGAGACATATTTACATTGAAATTCCAACCGTCCCAAGAGCCGTTTTTCAATTTCCGGCTGCTGGCGCCGAGACCCGAATAGGAAAAATCCGATGAGGCGTCGTCTTTTACCCAGTATGACCAGTAACCGCTGTACCAACCGCTTTGCCACAAATCGTCTTTGTCGCGTGCCGACCAACTGTCGTAGTCGTAATTGGTATTTCCGGTTATATAATGTCCTTCGGGTATGTCGTATTCTTTGCCGTCGAGCAGCAAGGCGAGGTCTCCGTCGCTGTCGAGGTCATATCCCATTCCGGCAATTGTGTACCCCATGCTGGTGGGGCCACCCAAAAGTGCGTAAAACCGGGGATCGGCTTCGGCCACGGCTTTTACCAAGTCATCACCGTAAGCATCTCCGTCCCAGCGGTATCCCCATACAAGGGCGGAGGTTTCGCGATCGTCATTCCATTGAACGACGAGGGCGGCTTCGTTTTCACCTTCGCCTACCCAGAATTCGATGTCTTTGAATGAAAAATCACTCTCTGCACTCAATGCCGATATTTGGGCGGCACGGTTTTTCAGATTCGGATTGTTGTACGGTATCCCTTGTACCGTTGTTTGTGCCGATGCTCCCCACAAAGTGAGTAGGAAAAGCGATAGCAGGAAATAGATTTTTTTCATAAGGAAAAGTTTTAAAAAAGGTTTTATTGGAATGATTTTATGATTTTATGAATTTCGTGTCCTGTTCTCAGCAGATAAATTCCGGCCGGATAAGAAGTCATGTCGATATGATTGGTTCCCGGCCGACCATTTTTTCGTAGTATGACATCTCCTTTGGTAGAGATGATTTCGATGCTTTGTTCACGATTGAGTTCTACTGTCAAGTTGTGTTGTACCGGATTGGGATAAAATGCGCGACAATCGGCTTCAAGTGTTTCGACATGACTCATTTCGGCATCGATATGCAGGTCTTCTACTCCCAGAACTTCGGTGGAACATTCGCCCAACCAACCGTTATATTGATTGACACCGGTGTATATCTTTATGAAGTCTACTCCCGGCAGATATACCGGATTCCCGTTGCGATCGACCGCCCAGTCGATTTTTATGTTCGATAGGGTATCGGTATTCGGGTGGTTGTCGGCATATCCGTATCCGTAAGCATAAAGTACATAATACGAGCCATTCCCTGATTCATCGATGCCGTTATTGGCCAGTTTGGTTCCCGAAAAAGTGATGGAATCGCTATCGATCCACTCGGGAAAATAACTCTGGCGATGAAACGTGTTGCGGGAAATATATCCGTTGTTTCCCCGATTGTCTTGCCAACGTATGTAAGTCGTATCGTTCAAGTATTTATTGCTTTCCGAAGGGGTAGCCACATGATTGCTGTCGGGACGGTAGTAAGTAATGCTATATTCTTTCAGGGTCTCGTCTTTATGATATTCGCTACCGGCTATTTCATACCATTCGTCATCATCGGGTTTACCGTTTTTGTTGGCGTCGTAAGCCACCATGATGATACCCGGTTCGCAGCTGCCTCCGAGTGGCGCGTCGGGACGGGGATTGTCGTTGGCATAAAAAGCATTGCCTAAAACTTTGAAGTCGAATTGTCCCGGAACATTTACTATGGTGTGATCGAAGCCTACAACGATATATCCGCCGTAACCGCCGAGGGAAACCATATTTTTGTTGTTGTCGGCAAGATATTCTTCGGCTTTGGCACGCATGGTTTCTTCGGTATCGCCTTCTTCATATTCGGGCAGTTCGTTGGTAAATTGTCCCGGTGCCGGTTTGAATTCGATAACTTTGGTGATATACGGGGTTTGCGATGCGACAGGACGTATAGCCAAACAGCCGCAAAACAGGAGAAACGGAAGTAGAAATTTTTTCATAAACATTTTTTATTCGATGACATTGTTTTGCATGTGTGATTTTCCTTTGAATGCGAAATGGGCCGGAATGTTTCCTGCCGTAACTTTCCATTGCAGTTTCCCCTCGGGAGAGAAACAGTATAAAATTCCCGAAACAACATAATTTTTGGCATCGGTAACGTATATTTCTTTGGTAATGGGGTGTACGGCGATACCGTATGGGATTTTTATTTTGGCGTCGGTTCCGTCGGTAATGAAATTACGGTTTACGATGCGGCGTTCTTTCAGGTCGATAATTCCGTAAGTAATCGTATTCTCGGCCGTATTCCAGTTCCATTCGGTACTGTATACATAGGCCGAGTCGCCGTCGATACACATATTGCTTACGGCGATGTCGAGCGAATCGACCAGTTGGTCGGTACGGGCATCGATGACGAAAAGTTTGGAGTGAACATCGTAATAGTCGCCTCGTGAACTCACGTATAGGTACCCGTAACGGTCGCCTTTTATACGATGCAAGTTGATGGCGACATCGATTTTCTTTATTTCTTCGAAAGTCCCTAAATCGATGACCGATACTGTACGGTCATAATTGGGGACACGATATCCTCCGGAGTTGGCCACATAAAGTTTTCCGAAGCGTATTTCCATCTCTTCGGGTTGATAACCGACGGTAACGGTGTCGACGACCTGTAAAGTTGCCGTATCGACTTTGAAAACACAACCTTTCGGTGCCTGAGGGTCGATTTGTATCGGGCCTACATAAGAACTTACATACGCATACCGGCCGTCGAAACGTATGTATCGGCAATTGGGGAGATCGATTTGTCCGATACGTTTGGCACTGTCGGCGGTCATTACTTCTACCTTGTGTGAGCAGTTGATGACGGCATATAATTTACTGCCGTAAATCTGTATATCGTTGCCGACATCGCCCAACTCTTTTACGACGGTGGGGTTGGTCTCTGCATAGATGTTTTTGTGGTATTCTCCGGTTCGGGCGTTGAAGTAGTCGAGAGTAGAAAGATTCGATCCCATATTACCTTCGTTGAGCAGATAAAAACCTTCGACCGATGTGTATCGGGGGGTGGTGACGATGTAAGTCTCCGACGGAAGTACGTACTCTTCATCGCGGCAACCGATTAGAAAAACAGGGAAAAACAGTATAAGGAGTCGTAGATGTTTCATATTTCTACACGTAAAATGATTTTGAAGTTGATTCCCGGCATCGGGTAGTTGGCTACTACATCGTAATATTGGTTGAAAAGATTGTTTATCTCTCCCGTTATTCGACAGTTTACCTGTTTTATGGCGAATGTGCGACTGGCCGATAGATCGTTGGTGTACCACGGCTGTAAGCGGGTAAGTATCGTATTTTCGGATTGGCTGTAGCGTTCTCCCGTGTAGATAAAACTGTAATTGAAATTCCATTTTTTCCAGTCGACGGCAAGTAATACCGATCCGCTGTGGTGCGGGATATAAGGTATTTGGTCGCCGTAATAGTTTTCCTCGGGGTCGGTGAAGTCTTGGGCTTTTTGGTATGTATAGCAAAGGCGGACGTTGAGTCCTACTTTATTCCATTGAATATTGCCTTGTGCGGCGATGTCGCATCCGCGTATTTCTACACGGCCGAGGTTCAACATCGTCCATCGGAATTGTTGTCCGGTAGGGTAGGCTACGATTTTGTTGGTAACGAGATTATAGTATCCGTCGGCTTGTATTTCCAACGATCGGAAAAATTTTTGTTCCCAGTTTTTCCGATAAACAATCCCTCCGTCGTACTGGGTCGTGTATTCCGGTTTGAGATACTTATTACCGATGTCGGTATAGTAAAGGTCGTTGAAAGTGGGCATACGGAAAGATTTTTTGCAGAAACCTCTCAGTTGTAAGTCATATCGGGCAAAAGGTTTGTAATGGATAAATATGGCAGGAGATAACTCTTCTTTATTGGGAGCGGCTGCCGATGTTTTCCTGTCTTCTCGTACCTGTTCTTGTATGAATGTACCCAAAAGACTTCCCTGTATCTGTACTTGTTTCCATTGAAAAGATGTCGCTATGGCTATCAATTCGGAATAACGGGTAGGATAGGGAAAATCGATGAGGTCGGCATCGAGGTAGTTCCATTGGAAATCGGTCGAGAGAGAAATATCCCACCATGAAAAAAGATTGAACAGGTGTGCTGCCGATAGGTATCCTTCTTGTTGCCGGTAATGGTTATGGATATAAAGTTCTTTGGGGTCATCGCGCAGGTATTCGGTGTAGTCGTAGGCGTATTTGGCATTGATAAGTATCTTGTAACTTCCGAAATCGTTTTGCCAACTTCCTTGTGTGAAAAAATTCCGATCCCATTGTCGTTCTCCATTTTTCCATACATTATTGACAATGGCTCCCGGTATACCCCGTTCCGAATGATAATAGTAGGCTTTGGCATTCCATTTGCCGTTTGGCGTCGTTCCGAAAAATCCTCCTTCGAGACGAAACGATTCTATATCTCCGTTCTTGCGTATAGCTGTCGTATCGTAGGCAGTGGTACCGTCGGGATAACTGCGTTTATATCGAAACTTGTACCGTCCGGTGGCGTGAGTATATTCAGCATTGAACAGACTGCTTACCCGGTTGCTGATTTTTTGTTCCCATAAAACCGATGGATTGACCAGACCGAATGAACCACCCTTCATTGTCAAACGTAGGTGATATTTTTCGTGCTCGGAAAATTGCGGACGACGACTGCGTAAGTAGACAGAGCCCGAGTTTCCGAAATCTTTGGCCGACTGGAAGATTTCACTTTTTTGCCCGTTGTATAGGGCGATTTCTTCCATATTGTCGAGCGAAAATTTTCCTAAATCGATTTGTCCGTTTTGAGCGTTTCCCAACTGTATGCCGTCATAAAATACTCCTGCATGATTTGACCCCATACTCCGTATGTTTACGGTTTTCAGTCCGCCCACACCTCCGTAATCTTTCAGCTGTACCCCCGAAAAGTAGCGAATGGCATCAGCCACAGAAAGACTATTAAGGCGTTGTAAGTCTTTGCCTGAAAGTTTTTGTGGCGGGATTACCTCATTTTGCCGACGGGCTGTAACAGTCAGTTCCTGTATGTATTGCAAGGAATCAAGTCGGTTTTGTGCAGATATATAGAAATCTTTCCCCAGACATATTATTGCAGGAAGTAAAAACAGTAACCGAGAACAAATTTTTCCTTTCATACCTGATACCGCGAGGTGTAGAAATACATTCACAGTTCGGGTATAAGAGTTTGGTTGAAAACTTTATGGGCTGGCGTAAAAAGTTGCAAAAATTTTAGCGTCATGGCTCAAAAGCTCTTTCCTCGAAAGCTGTTGAATGCGGAGCGTATGGCAGGTCTTCTGACTTGTTCCTGCAACAAGCGGCCTTCCCGGTAAAAACCAGTGGCATAAAGATGGCTTGTGCATGTGTAGTGGAACTCACAGCAGCGGGACTGTTCGGGATTTTCACCCGATTCCCTTTTAATCTCTGTATCTCGTCGGGATACGTCGAACCAATACGGTTGCAAAGATAAATATATTTTTCGGAGAAATTAAGATATATCGATATAAATTTCCGAGGAATCGGGTTTACATGTTTTCGTCGTCAGAGGAATGTTTCTCGTCGCTTTCGACTATTTGTTGCAGGTCGATAGGCTCTTCGGCGACAAAATCGTTTCGGCGATATTTGCAATCGTTTATCAGACAATGACGGCAGTGGCTTTCGTTGCAGGAATCGGCATGTACCGAGAAAGTTATTTTTTCACCCGATTCCCGTTTTATGATTTCTTCCAACGATTCACAGGCTCTATGCCCCTGAGCTACGGTATAATACCAAGGGAGTGTGAGGTCGCACTCGATGAAATAGTAAGAGCCGTATTCTAGAATTTTCAGGTTATGTATGTCTATCCAGTCGTCTCTCCGGTATTTATTCAATATCGAAGCCGTTCGCATAAGTTTTTCCGGGTCGGCTTTATCGGTAAGTGTGGCGATTGTTTTGCGTAAGATAGAGATTCCCGTGAAAATGATGAGTCCTCCGAAAATCAGGGCCATGAGGCTGTCGATGAGAGTTATACCGGTAATTTTTACGAGAATGAGTCCGGCGACGAGTCCTATGGTCGAATAGGTGTCCGATTGTAAGTGTTTACCGCCGGCGACAAGCGCTTCGGACCGATGTTTATGCCCCGTCTTGATACTGAGCATACCTAGGAAGTAATTGGCGATACCGGCTGCCGCCGTAATATAGATACCTACGTCGAGTCGGCTGAGAGGGGTGGGGGAAAACAGACGTTCGAAGCCGTGATAGATAATGATTGCACCGGCCATAATGATAAGTATTCCTTCCATCGAGGCCGAAATCATTTCGATCTTTCCGTGTCCGAAGGGGTGGCTATCGTCACGAGGACGGGAGGCTAGTCTTATGCAGTAAAGGCTCATACCGCCCGCAGCGACATTGACGATACTTTCCATAGCATCGGTAAATATGGCTGCCGATCCCGTAAGTAGGTAAGCAATGAATTTCCCTGCCAGCAAAATAATCGAACAACCGAAAATAAGGCTTTGGATTTTTTGTTTGATTTTGGGTTCCGATTCCATTGTTGTCTGACGGGTATAAATATAAAAATCCTATCGGCTATGTTACAGCCGATAGGAACATTTTAAAAAAGGACGTAAGTCTTACAGATTTGCTTCGATTTTTGCCTTCAAGTCGGCTTTTGATGAGGCTCCTACTTGTTTGTCGACAAGTTTTCCTCCTTTAAAGAACAGTAAGGTAGGTATATTGCGGATTCCCATTTCGCTACTCAATGCATTGTCGTCATCGACATTGTATTTGCCGATGATGGCTTTCCCTTCAAATTCGGTTGCAAGTTCGTCGACAGCGGGTGCGATGCTGCGGCAAGGTCCGCACCATTCTGCCCAAAAATCCACGACTACGAGTTTGTCTTGAGCCAAAAGCTCTTTGTAATTAGCATCGGTAATTTTCTGTGCCATAATAATGATTTTTTATGTTGTTGAAGTTTTTATTTCATGCAGGCTCAAAGATAATAAAAAAACAGTGCATACCAGCAAATGGTTTACAAAAATCTTTTGGTCGTTGGTCAGGCAATTTCGCTTTCCAATTCAAGTACGCTTTCTTCATTTTCTTCTTCCTCGACTGGATTATCCGACAAGTATTTGATACCGTTTATTTTAAATTCTATATTACTGTTTATCAGAAATTTTGTGATTTCACCGATATCGGATATTTTGAAAGGTCTTGCAAATAAGTTGATGGCATGTTCGGGATCTCTTTCGTCGATAAGCTCGAAATAGAGTTTGGTTTTTCCTTCATTATCGTTGGGTAGATTCTCATGAAGTATGTCGACCATGGCTCGGTCTACCGATTCGCTGGGTAGAACGATGGTCAGATTTTCGATGATCCGGTCATTTACGTCCGGCAGTAATTCTATCGTGCTGTCGCGGAATCGGGGTTCGACGCGTCCTCGTATATAGACGTAGAGATTGGAAACTCCGAATTTGTGGAAGTTTACATAATCGTTGCCCATCAAGAAAAATTCGCCGATACCGGAGTAATCTTCAACCTTGATTACCCCGAACGATTTGTTGTTTTTGGTGATGCCTTCACGGTAGCCCACGACGATACCACCCATCGAGAGGTCGCGACCTTTGAGCGTTTCGAGGTCGTCCAATTCTTTCATGCGGGTGTTGCAGCCATATTGTAAGGCTATGCGATATTTGTCGAGCGGGTGGGCCGATAGATAGATGCCGATCAACTCTTTTTCTTTGTTCAGTTTTTCCAAATCCGACCACGCTTCCGTATCGGGAATTGTAGGACGAGCTACCTCTACGGCATTGGTAGAGCCGAAAAGAGAGTTACTTTGCATGTTTTGGTCCATTTGGTATTTATTCCCGTATCGGACAAGAATTTCGGAGAAACTTTCGTTCTTACTGTTCACCGACATGTAACATTCCCGTTTCAATCCGAAGCAATCGAATCCTCCTGACATGGCAATACATTCGATGTTTTTACGGTTACAGGCCGATAAGTTGACCCTTTGCACGAAGTCGAAAATGTCGGTGAAAGGACCGTTTTTTTCTCGTTCTTCGATGATGCACCGGACGGCGTTTTCACCGACGCCTTTCACCGCACCGAGTCCGAAACGGATATTGCCTTCTTTGTTTACGGTGAATTTCAAGTAACTTTCGTTTACATCGGGGCTGAGGACTTTGATACCCATGCTTTTGCATTCGTCCATGAACTTCGTGATTTCGCCGATGTCCGAAATGTTACGACTCAGTACCGCAGCCATGTACTCCGACGGATAATTGGCTTTGAGATAAGCTGTCTGGTAGGCGACCCATGAGTAGCAAGTCGCGTGAGATTTGTTGAATGCGTATGATGCGAAGTCTTCCCAGTCGGCCCAAATTTTTTCGAGGATTTTACGGTCGTGCCCGTTTTTCTCTCCGCCGCTGATAAAGAGCGGTTTTAACTCATCGAGTTTTTCCTTGATTTTTTTACCCATCGCTTTACGCAATCCGTCGGACTGGCCTCGGGTGAAGTTGGCCAGCATACGGGAAAGCAACATGACCTGTTCTTGATACACGGTGATGCCGTAAGTATCTTTCAGGTATTTTTCCATGATGGGAATGTCGTAGGATATTTTTTCTTTTCCGTGTTTACGGGCGATAAACGACGGTATGTACTTCATGGGCCCGGGCCGGTAGAGGGCGTTCATGGCGATGAGGTCTTCGAAGGTCGAAGGTTGTAGTTCCCGCAAGTATTTTTGCATTCCCGGCGACTCAAATTGGAATGTGCCTATCGTACGGCCTTCTCCGTAAAGTTTATAAGTGGCTGGGTCGTTGATATCAATATTGTCTATGTCTATATCGATGCCTCGCGATAGTTTGATGTTGGCCAACGCCTCTTTGATGATAGAGAGGGTTTTCAATCCGAGGAAGTCCATCTTGATAAGTCCGGTATCTTCGATAACCGAGCCTTCGTATTGGGTTACCAGCAGTTTTTCTCCGGTTTCTTTATCGTCTGCCGTGCTTACGGGAACCCAATCGGTAATATCGTCCCGGCATATAATCGTTCCGCAGGCATGCACACCCGTACCTCTTACGTTGCCTTCGAGCATTTGGGCGTATTTCATCGTGTTGCGTGTGCGTTCATCCTCACAGGCAACACGTAGATCGGGTACGGCGGCAATACAGTTTTTAATATTTATTTTAGGCGATTTGCCGTTGACTTCGGGCAGACGGTCGGGAATGAGTTTGGTGAGACGTATCGATTCGGAAAGGGGGAGTTCCTCCACGCGGGCCACGTCTTTGATGGCCATTTTGGTTGCCATCGTGCCGTAGGTGATGATATGGGCTACTTTCTCATGACCGTATTTCTCGGTAACCCACCGTAAGACTTCCCCACGGCCGTCATCGTCGAAATCTATATCGATATCGGGAAGGGATATACGGTCGGGGTTGAGGAAACGCTCGAACAGCAAATCGTATTTGATAGGGTCTATCTGTGTAATGCCAAGACAATATGCGACTGCCGAGCCGGCGGCCGAACCACGACCGGGGCCCACCGATACCCCCATGCTACGGGCTGCGGCGATGAAGTCCTGCACAATGAGGAAGTATCCCGGAAAACCCATCGTTTTCATGATGTGCAGCTCGAAGATGATACGCTCTTCTATATCTTTGTCGAGCGGATTTCCATATCGCTTGTATGCTCCGTCGTATGCCAGCTTTTTGAGATAGTCGGCTTCGAGTTTGATCCGGTACAGTTTGTCATACCCGCCCAAAACCTTGATTTTTTTCTCGGCTGCTTCCTGAGAAAGTACGACGTTTCCGTTTTCGTCTTGTGTAAATTCGTCGAAAAGGTCTTTTTCGGTATATTTTTTACGGTATTCTTCTTCTGTACCGAAGTCGGTCGGTATTTCAAATGTCGGCATGATAGGTGCGTGGTCGATACTGTATGTCTCGACCTTGTCGCATATCTCGATCGTATTGGCGAGAGCCTCGGGCACATCGCCGAATACGCCGTTCATTTCTTCGGTGGTCTTCAACCATTCCTGTTTCGAGTAACCCATGTTAGGGTTGCTCTCGTGTATGGTGCGTCCCGTATTGAGGCAAATGAGGCGCTCGTGGGCGTCGGCATGTTCCTCATTTACAAAATGCACGTCGTTGGTACAAATGAGCTTTATCCCGAATTTTTGAGCATATTTCAATAATTGCTCGTTTACTTCTTGCTGCCTCTCGAATGTTTCGTGGTTGGCGTTGGGTACGGTGGCTTTATGCCGTTGCATTTCGAGGTAGTAATCTTCTCCGAAAATATTTTTGTACCATAAAATTGCTTCCTCTACCTGTTCGGGTGTACCGTGCATGATTTTCTGAGGAATTTCACCTCCGAGACAGGCCGATGCGATGATGAGTCCCTCGTGGTATTTTTCCAGCTCCACGCGGTCGGTACGGGGACGCATATAGAAGCCCTCTGTCCATGCTTTCGAGACGAGCTTGATGAGGTTATGATACCCTTTCTCGTTTTTGGCAAGTACGATCAAGTGGTATCCGCTTTGATCTTCTTTCCCGTTTTTATCGTGCAAACGTTTACGGGCGACATACATTTCACAACCGATAATGGGTTTGAACGGCTTTTTCGATTTTGCTTTTTCGAGTTGGGCTTGCAGCTCTGCCAGTTTGTTTTCCTTGTCGGGGTCATCGTCGGTTACGGCGGCAATTTTCTGCTCGATTTCCTGTATGGCACTTTTCAGTTTACCGTTTTTCTTTTTGATGTAGTTGTAAAATTCCTTCACACCGAACATATTTCCGTGGTCGGTCAGGGCAATTCCCGGCATACCGTCATCGTGCGCTTTGTCTACCAGCGCTTGTATGCTTGCTTGCCCGTCGAGTACAGAATATTGGGAGTGAACGTGCAGATGTACAAATGGTTGCATAATGATTTTCGGGATATGATTCACGAGGTAAAGATAAGAAAAAGAGCGATAATAAAACCTGTAATTGTTTATAAAAATCATTTGCCTTATCTTCTTTATGTCTCAATCGTTTGGTTTAGAGATTGAAACGGATTTATGGGGAAAAGCAGGTATATTTATTTGCGCAATCTGCTTATATTTGCCGCTAAAATACAGCGTATGATAAGACCGGTAAAACAGCAGGATATACATTTTATGGCCGACATTTATAACGAATATGTCATGCATGGTACGGCGACTTTCGAGGAGGCCCCTTTGAGCGAAGAAGATATGAATCGCCGGGTTATGGCCATTTCGGGTTGCTTCCCTTGTTTGGTTTGTGAGATCGGGGAGAGTGTGGTTGGTTATTGTTATGCTCACTTTTGGAAAGAATATGGGGCCTATAAACATACGTTGGAAACGACGGTTTACCTGTCGCCGGGTTATGTGGGAAAAGGTATAGGAACGCTATTGATGAAAGAATTGGTCGCAGAGTGTCGCAGACGGGGATACAAGGCGTTGATTGCCTGCATAACAGGTGGTAATGAATCAAGTATCGCTTTACACAAGAAGTTGGGATTCAAGAAAGTTTCTCATTTCGAAAAAGTCGGACTGAAATTCGGCCGTTGGTTAGATGTGGAAGACTACGAACTGTTATTGGATTTTGAGTCCTGATTCCTGATTCTGTTGTTTGGTTATTTCTTTCTTTGTGCAAAGATGTAATACTGCAAAGGAGACTTGCCTGTTATCATGTATTCCTTTACCTTATGCTTCATTCGCTCATGAGCTGCGGAACTCGCTGTATTTAAACAACCATCGTCTTTTTTCTTTCTGTCTTTTCCTTCGTTCCCGGTAGCCCGGTAAAGGCGGGTATGCCTTTACCTCCTCTTCCGAAATTAAATGCGATAGAAGCAATAAGGTAGAGATATTTCTCTATCGCTCAGTATGACTGTCAAATGTCATTCCGAACCGAGAGTTATGGTCGAGTGTGAGGAATCTCGTAATAAATATATGTTTAGTCGGAGATTCTTCGGGATTACTTCCCTCAGAATGACATTCTCCAAGTCAAAGCCTTTCAGTATGAAAGCTATGTCGTATCGAACGAAAGTGAGAGATTTCATGCCATACGTTCTCTTTGCCGGAGATTCTTCATTCTACGTTGTTCCATTCAGAATGACATCGCTCCACAAGGGAAGCAGCCCGAATGTCATTCCGAGTGAGGCCGGTAGGCCGACGAGGAATCTCCTACTCTTTGTTTGGGATTCTTCACTCCGCTTACGCTGCGTTCAGAATGACAT
>OMGY01001750.1_pt1 | contig 18021 bp, 19 predicted proteins | sample 1674461 | NCBI WGS metagenome assembly OMGY01 (sample SAMN05578579, study PRJEB25193) | human gut metagenome | biome: Human Microbiome; feature: human-associated habitat; material: feces | host: Homo sapiens | place: USA:Birmingham
TGTGTAGCAGCGGCTTCCGCTTCCAGTACCCGCGCCATTTTGTCGGCGGCGGTGGAAGTAGCGTCTTTCTTGAAAAAGCCGGACACCACAAGGACGGAATTGCCCATGCGGATTTCCGTCACGCAGTCCGGGCGGCGGGCGGTGCGGGCGTCGTGCTGCTTGTTATCTGCCATAGGCAATACTCCTTTCAATCGTTCATCAGTTCTTTCAAAAGCCCCAGCTTGTCCTGCGCGGCCTTTTTGCGGAAGTTGCCGCCGGTACAGCACACCGGGGGACACATTTCCAGCAGCCGGTCATAAATCCGGGAATGGGCGGTGTCTTTGGGGTGCTGCAATTCCGTAAGCGTGAGGTTGGTCGTGACGATCAGCGGCCTGTGGCTGCGGTAACGGCTGTCAATTACATTGTAGACCTGCTCCAAACCGTACTCCGTTCCGCGCTCCATGCCGAAGTCGTCGATGATAAGCAGCGGATAGCGGCAAAGGCGGGAAATGTACTCGTTCCTGCCCTCAAAGCTGGCTGCAAGGTCGTTAAGGATAAGGGCAAAGTTCGTCATGTAGACGGGGATTTCTTTCTCCATGAGGGCGTTTGCGATACAGCCCGCAAGGTAACTCTTGCCGGTGCCTACGCTCCCCCAGAACAGGCAGCCCACATTCCCGGCGTATGCCCGTTCCCAGTTTTCCACATAGTGGCGGGCTTTGTCGGTCACTGGGTTCTGGCCGTTATCATTCTCAAAAGTCCAGTTCCGCATGGCGGGGTCGGTAAAGCCCCGGCGTTTCAGTTCCTCCACGGTGTCAAGGTGCTTTTGCCGTTTCTCGGCGGCTTCCCGTTCCTCGCGGGCGGCTCTCTGGCAGTCGCACTCTGCCGGGTGACGGTCACAGCCAAAGATAGCGGCCTTATCCGGCGCAAAATAGGCTTCTTTCGGCTTATGGCACTTACCGCAGTAGAGTAAACCGTCCCCGCCGGTGTAGTCTGACTGCTCCGGGGTGGTAGCCGTCACATTTTCCAAAACAGCGTTGATCTCGTTCTTCATAAACTCTCGCCCTCCTTGCATGAGTAGTCGGGTATGCCCTTTTTCGGGGCTTTCTTGGCTGCGTCCTCCTGCGCCCATTTGTAAATCGTGGCGGCATGGCTGCGGTATCGCTTGCCGCTGGACGCGATATGGCAGGATAGTCGGTCAATGTAGTAGTTCCATTTGTCGGGCAGGTCTGCTTTCAGCCCGTCCAGTTCTGATTGCGAAAGAAAGACATTTTCATACCGGCCATAGGCGGCGCGGGCGGGCTGTCCCGTATCTAACTCTCGCTCTCTCTCTTTTTCTATCTCTATCTCTTTCTCTATCTCTGGTGGACAAATGTCCGCTTGATATGGTGGACATTTGTCCGCACCATGCTTTGGCAGGGCTTTTTGCAGTTCAAGCCTTGCCCTGCGCTTGCGCTCCCCCTCGGTGGAAGATTGCCCTATCAGCAGTTCAATATTGCTCATGTAGAGTGCGCCGTTTTGCAGCGGCTCTACAAGCCCCAGCTTCAAGAAAATCTGTAAAGCACGCTCTACTGTGCCGACTTGCTGCCGGGTAATGGTGGCAATCATCTGCGCCGTGTAGGGGATATTCTCGTCAAGCTGCAACTTCCCGCCGTTCTTCAGCGATTTTAAGTACAGCTTCAAGAGGATATTGGAGTACAAGATACCGTCCTGCATACTTTCCAGCAGCACGATAGCGTCCTCGTCAAAGTAGTTCTCTTTCAGCTTGAGGTAGTAATATTTGCGGTTATCTGACATTGGCGGTGTCCTCCTTTTTCCAGCGTTTGGAGTAATACCGGGGGCAGAGTACCACGATAGCCCGGAAACTCTGCTTGCAGTCGTGGGTACAGCCCCGGCATAGGTCGTTGTAGGTGATACGGTTGCGGTGGTTGAGGAAGAAAGACCATTCAAGCCGCCGCTTCTTGCTCATGCGTGGCATGGGTGACGCTCCTTTCTGCCGTTTCCTGCGGTGTAGCAGGATAGGCGGTAAATCTGTATATTCCCGGTGTCATTTTCGGGGATTTTCTGCCCTGTAAGCCCCTTGAAAATGCCGGGTGGTATTGCGGGTAGGGTGCAGGGCATACCCCTGTTTTTGTATGGTTTCGGTATCATTTCGGGGCGGTGTTTATCGGTCATGTTCGTGCCTTTTCTGCTGGCTCGGTGCGCCCCTCATCATCTGGTCGATATTGCCCTTGACCGTCTGCAACTCCCGGACACGCTCTTTTTTCTCCCGGTAATCGTTGTACCGGGCGTTCTTGTCGGCGGTTAGCTGCTCAATCTCGGCTTGCAGGGATTTGTAGGTTGGCAGCTTCTTTATGCCATGCTCCCGGAAGTACTGGGCGGCTGCGTCCGCTATGATAAAGTCGCTTTCGTGCTTCTGTCGGTAGGCAGCTCTTGCCTTGTCCGATTTCTGCGCTTTCAATCCGTCCCGCACATCTTTGGTCTTGGCATAGCGCAGGACATAGCCCTGCAACTCCTTTTTGTCCTGCAACGCCGCTTCAAGGGTTTTCAGTTCTGCGGTGCTGTCATGGAGATCCGCATAAGCGGCGGTAATGGCTGCGTCAAGCTGCTCCGGGGAAGTAAAGCCGTACTGCTCATAGGCGGCAACGGTAGCCGCCATCTGTTTGAGGTTGTGGACAGCCGCCCAGCGGTCATAGCCCACGCCTTTCCCCTCGGCTCGCTTGGCTTCCCGGTCAACCATGCGCTGGATAGCGCCCTGTTTCGGGGCGGTTTTCGCTGTTTTTCCCTGCTGTAATCGCTCCCGGATAGTGCGGGTGTATTCGGGTATGGCTGCGGCTTTTTCGGCGGCTCTGTGGGCGTTCTGCTCCAAAAGGGCAAGTACGGCGGTGCGGTCAAAACCGTCCCCCAGCTTCCGGGCGGTGATGGGCTTGGTGCGCTCCGGCGTGAGGTAGGACAATCGCCCCCGGCTCTCCTTGACAGTCACGCCCTGCCGGAGAAGTAAAGCGGAAAACTCGTCATAGCTGGTAGCAGAGGACAGGGCGGCTCGGATAGTCTGCCGCAACTTTTCCTTGTCCGTTTCAAACTTGGTGGGCTTGGGCGGTTGCTCCCCGGCGGGTAAAGCGGCGGCTTGTGCTGCGGCCTGCCTGTCCAGCTTGGCTTGCCCTTTCCGCTGCGCCCAGTATTCACGCTCCGTCACCCGGTTTTTGCTCCCATGCAAGAGGTCAATCTGATAGAGGTTTTCCCAGTGGCACATCTCCATGACTTCGGCTTTGAAATACTCCATAGCTGCGTCGGTGCAGCGGTGCTTGCACCCGGCTTTTGTATCTGCCGGTCTGTCCATGTAGGGCAGCAAGGGTACTTCCTCAATCCGCAGACTGTTAATGACGATATGCACATGGATATTGCCGCTGTGGTTGTGTCCGTCCGGGTGGGTGCAGACAATGGCTTGGTGTCCTGGGAAGTGTGCTTTACAAAATCTCTCGCCCAACTCCTGCGCCCGGTCAACGGTCAATCCGTTGTCTGTCCCGTCCCGTGGGTCAAAGGAAATGATATAGTGGTGGCTTTTCACATCTTCCCGCTTTTGGTTTTTGCCATAGCGGAGATTGGAGCGCATACAGGCAACGGCAAAATCCTCGCCGCCGCAGTTCAAAGTGGCAAGCCGATAGTCCTCGCGGGGAACAAGCCGCCCGGTTTCATCAAGGGTGGGGCGCATGGTAAACTCGTCATGCTCAAAGGTCAAATACTGCTCGGCTGCGCCGTAGTCGGCATTTTTAGAGCTGATATGTTTGAATGTTGCCAACCGCTTCACCTACCTTTCGCAAGACTTCAAACTTCAAGGCGGCAAGGTCGGCTATGGCTGCCCGTACCTCGCCGGATAGTGCGTTGTAGGGTGTGCCGTACTCGTTGAGGGCGCGGGCGATCTGGTTGAGGTTGCCGCCGATTTTCCCGTATTCGGCGGTCAACTTCCCAACGGCGGCAAGCAGTTCATCATTGACCGGGGAAATGGTAACAACGGGGCGAATGGTAGCCCGTGTTATGGCTTGCCGGATAAACTCGGCTTGGCTGATGTCGTAATGCTCCAGCCGCCCGGTGAAGTCGGCGTATTCTTCCTCGGTCATGCGGGTCTTGACTACATGGCTGCGGTGGGGCGTGTTGTATCTCTTGGCTATGGGTATCACTCCTTTCTGTGCGTGGTATTCCGGCGTGGTGGTCTGAAAAAGGCAAGCTGCCCCTTTTACTACCCACACCACCAAAAAAGCAAAATTGCCAAACGGTTTCGGAAGATTTTTTGCGGCGCAAGCCGCATAGCAGGGTTTGGGGAAGGCACTCCCCAACAAGATTTACCGCAGGGGCAAAACCGCAGATATGCGGATTTTGGCACCGTGGTAGAATCTTGCTCTAAGAAACTGCCGCTTTCCTCTACGGCTGACTTTGCGGCAATCCGCAGGGGGCGGCTTGGCTTGTTTCCGTCAATATAGCGATTGCGGTGGCGTGTCCTGCCCGCTGTGGTTTTGCTTTCTTCTACGGACGGAAATGGAAAATGCCAAACGCTCCCTTGGATTTCTTCATCACTACTACGGTAGCCCCATACCTTTCTTCCAAATGGCTGCGGTATTCTTTTCATCACTACTACGGTACGCAAGACCGTTTTGGGCAAATTTCCCCGTCACTTTCTACAACAACAGGAATGTGCGGTCTGCCAAAAATGGGCGCAAAAAAAACGCCACGGACTTTCAAAAAATCTGTGGCGTTGCAGCTTGGTCGATATTCAATTTTCATTTCCATAATGTGAGGGGAGCGACAGCACTTTAGTCTGTCGCTCCCTTGATTACCCATCAGCGGAAACAGGCAGGGCTGTCAACGGCGGCGCATTTATGCGCCGTTCATCTTGACCGTTGACTGCTCCGGCTGATTCCGCTATTTGTTGTGGGATTACAGCTACATTCAAATCTTTTGCGCTGATTAGTGTTTCTTGTTTGCATTTCGGACAGAACAGAGGGAAATTTTCAAGTATTGTATCGGGGCGTATCTTTGTTCGTGTTTTATTTCCACAAATAGGGCAAAGCACCCACCTATCAGGCGATTTAATCATTTTAATTTTCATTATTTAAGGAAAGAAATGTAAATTGTGAAGTTATCGGGAATGTAGCTGATACTCAATCCCTTTTCGCCATTTGACAAAAGCGTACCGATAGAAACATAGTCCTGTCCCTCAATTTCTTCCGACACTTCCTCTATTATAGAAAACCCCTCTTGCTTCAAAAGCTCTAAATAGTCGTTATAGTCGGTTTCGCTTATATCCACAATACTGATACTGCAATTCTCATGTTCCGTATCAAGCATAGCCCAACCGACCGTACCGGACGGGACGGGAAGCCCCTCGGTGTATTCATTCACAGGCCATACACCCGCGTCAAGCATGGTATTGCTTTCTGTTTGTGTATTGCTTGGATTATCCGCAGCGGACGGCGTATCTTGATTGGAACAGGCAGCCAAAGAAAGCATAAGTAAAATAGCGATTATTGAAACAAATTTTTTCATAGCTACCTCCTGTTTTTGCGGACGGTTCGGATAATCTGAATGATTGCGATTGTAACCGCGATTACACCGACTGCCAAAATGATTTGTGAAGCGTCAAATCCAAAAGCTCCCTCAACTTGAATGTTTGTCATTGCGTCTGCTTGTCCGATTGCCCCGTCCGGCACTTTCCCGGATTGGGTAGTGGCGTAAATCACAAACGCTGCAACGGCAACGACAAGGGCTGCAACGCTCGAAATAATCCCTTTCCGTTTCTGCGGTGCTGCGCTGTCAATGCCTAACTGCTCGGCGGTATTCTCTGCAAACTCTTTGGGAGTGCCTAACCGTTCGATTACCTGTTGTTCCGTTTCGCCATGCTCCAACGCAGAAGCAAAGACTTCATTCAGATCACGCACGACCTCTTTTTTTGCTTTGCGTGTTAAACTCAATTCCTTTTCCACTTGCTTAATGTATTGCTCTTTCATTCTGATACCTCCGCTGTTTGATAGGTGGCAATAAAGCCATTTACACAACTTTCATAGCTCGCCCAAAATAAAATCAGCTCGTCTAATACCTCTCTGCCCTTATGGGTAAGGGAGTAGTATTTTTTTGATCCGCCATTTGCCGCTGCCGGGGCTAATCGGCATTGGATTAACTCGGCTTCCTGCAAACGATACAGAATAGGGTAAATCGTTCCCTCTTTTGCATAGCCCAAAACGGACGCGCTGTTATTTAGCTCTGTAATGATTTCATAGCCGTAGGTTTCTTTGCGTCCGATCAAGCACAAAAGTATCATTTCAAGAGAGCCTTTTTTGAATTGCTGCACATACCTGTTATCCATACTCTCTACCTCACTTTAGTTTTGCTATTTAGGGTTCCTAAATAGCAAAACATATTATAACTCCCGGAGGTGTTCAAGTCAATAGAGTTTATAGAAATGTTACAAATGCTTTTTAGACTTTACCCTATAATTTGCCTTGCTCGGAATAGCGGCGGGGCTGACTGTCCTTGTCCTGTTTTGTTGTGCTTCTTTATTAACCATGAGCATTTGCACCGGGATTATCGTTTCCATATCCTTCGAGAAGATTGATAACTCCCCACACGCCGACACCTGCTCCGATTGCGGTTACTACTGTTTTAAGTCCTGTTACTGATGTTGTAAAAAAGCCCATTTGTTTGTCTCCTTTTTCAAAAAATAAAAAGGGAGCTTCTCTGAATTATAATTTTTAGAAAAGCTCCCATATCATAAGTTCCCTATTCAGTTGTAAAACAACTTCTGGTCACAATATCCAGAAGTTAAGCTGTGATTTCTCCGACATCGCATACCTCATCCACCACATCATTCTTCTTAAAGCGGAGTCTGTTGCGGTTCTTGACGTATTTTTCAATGTCAAACTCATTCTTTTTGTCATAATCGGATAACAGCGGGTACTGCTTATGCTTCGTTATATCAAACTTGTCTGAGAAAAAAGGTCTTACGCCCCTAAGCTGCATGATGCACTTGCTGCCGTCCATGACTGCAATCTCGTCCTGACTCATCAGTTCTTTGCCACAATGTCAAGTGATGAATTAAAAAAAGCTATCAAAGAAATCCTTCTTCGATAGCAGCGTATTCAACATCTATTCACATTTCCTGCCTTGCGTTCTTCGAGCTAATGAAATATAATGAAAGAAATTGTCGGAGGTATGAGCATGGACTACATGACACTCAAAGAGGCAAGCGAAAAATGGGGCGTTTCGTCCCGTCAAGTCAACTATTACTGCGTCGAGGGGCGTATTCCCGGCGCTGTGAAAATGGCCGGTGTTTGGCTGCTTCCTAAAGATGCTGTAAAGCCGGTCGATGGCAGAACAAAGGAAGGGAGAGCACAGAAGTGAGTCGAATTTTGCTTTTAGAAGACGATGAAGCGCTGGGGCGTGGTATTTGTATGGCACTTGAAACACCAAACTGTACCGTCACACATTGCAGCACACGTCTCCAGGCAATCAAGATTTTGCAGGGCGTAGTTTTTGATTTATTGATTTTGGATATTAACCTGCCAGACGGCAGTGGGCTGGAACTGTTGCGAACACTGCGACAGAATGGCACCTCCACACCTGCTATTTTGCTTACGGCTAATGATTTGGAACTGGATGAAGTTACCGGTCTGGAAGCTGGGGCAGATGATTATATTACCAAGCCTTTCTCCTTGGCAGTGCTCCGGGCCAGAGTAAATGCCCAACTGCGGCGCTCTGTCCCGGTAAAGCAGGAACGGATCGAATTGAACGGTTTCATCCTCGACTTCACACGGATGGAGTTTTCCAAAGAAGGGACAATCATCGACCTTTCCAAGACAGAACAGCGCCTGTTGCGCCTGCTGGTGGAGAACCGGGGCCGCACGTTACCAAGAGAATTGCTGCTTGAAAAGGTGTGGGACGGCGGCGAGTTTGTGGATGAAAATGCCTTATCTGTGGCGGTGCGGCGCCTGCGCGGGAAGCTCGGGAATGCCCCGATCAGAACTGTGTACGGGGTTGGTTACACTTGGGAGGTAAGCAAATGACAGCTTTGACCTGGGTGTTGCTGGCTTTCGCTGTCATTGGGCTTCTATTTGGGCTCTGGCAGTGGACGGCCCGGCGCAGAACCGTTCAGCGGCTGGATAATATGTTGGAACAGTCTATTTCCAGTGGTTTTACCGAGGAACATTTTGATGAAACAGAACTGTCTGCGCTGGAGACAAAATTTGCTCGCTTCCTGCGCGGCTCTGCTCATACGCAAAAAACGATGAAAACCGAACAGGAAGCGGTGAAAACACTGATCTCCGATATTTCCCATCAGACGCGCACACCCATCGCAAATTTACTTGTATACGCTTCGCTTTTGACGGAAAGCGATCTGTCGCCGCGTCAGCGGGAACAAGTCCAGGCGCTGCTAACACAGGGGGAGAAACTGTCATTTCTGATTCAGACTCTGGTTAAGGCTTCGAGATTGGAAACAGGTATTGTGGTTCCAACTCCCACACTGGGTCCTGTGGCTCCTTTATTAGAGGCGACTGTCGAACAGGAAAGACCTGCGGCGGAAAAAAAGAAAATCACCTTGCAGAACCTTCCGTTTGTAGGCGACGCCTCCTTTGACCCGCGCTGGACAAGCGAAGCCCTTGGCAATGTTGTAAACAACGCGGTAAAGTACACACCCGCTGGCGGAAGGGTTACCGTATCTGCACAGATGCTCGAAACCTTTTGCCGGGTGGACGTGACGGATACGGGCCCCGGTATTCCAGAAGAAGAACAGGGCGGGATTTTTAACCGCTTCTATCGTGGTACGTTAACGCACTCGGCGGAGGGGCTTGGCCTGGGACTTTACCTGGCACGGGAAATTCTGTCCCTTCAGGGCGGTTATATCAAAGTATCCTCCAAACCAGGAAACGGAAGCACTTTCTCACTGTATTTGCCTCGTGCGTTGAATCGGATATGAAGAACAGGAAATCTTTCAACTCTGTTAGATTTGAGAAAGGCTCAGGAAAGAATTATGTGGTAAAGTCTGTATTGTCAAAAGGCAATGCAGACTTTTTTGTGGAGGTATACAAGATGACGATTTTAGAAACCAAAAACTTAAAGAAATATTACGGAAAAGGAGATACGCAGGTAAAAGCACTGGATGGTGTCAATCTCAGCGTGGAGGACGGGGAGTTCGTAGCCATCGTGGGCACCAGCGGCTCCGGCAAGTCCACCCTGCTCCACATGCTGGGGGGCCTGGACCGGCCCACTTCCGGCTCCGTCACCGTGGACGGGAAGAACATCTTCTCCCTGAAGGATGAGGCACTCACAATTTTTCGCCGCCGAAAAATTGGTTTTGTATTTCAAAGTTTTAACCTGGTGCCGGTGCTGACGGTGCGGGAAAACATCGTTTTGCCCATCCAGTTGGATGGTGGTAAAGTAGATGAGCGCTATGTAGGTGAGGTAGTCACCGCCTTGGGGCTGGAAAAGAAGTTGAACAGCCTGCCGGGGCAGCTTTCCGGCGGCCAGCAGCAGCGGGTGGCTATCGCCCGTGCCTTGGCGACCAAACCGGCCATTCTCCTGGCCGACGAACCGACCGGAAACTTGGACAGCCGTACCAGCCAAGATGTACTGAGCCTGATGAAGGTGACGGGCCGGAAATTTTCCCAAACGATGGTCATGATTACACACAACGAAGAAATTGCCCAACTCTCTGACCGAATTGTCCGCATTGAGGATGGGCGGATTGTGACACAGTAAGGGGGGAGAGCCATGAAAGTTTCAAATCGAAAATGTGTTCGCCATTTGGCGTGGAAAAGCCTGCTGGCAAGCCGCACGCGCAATCTGATTGCCATTGTGGCTATCGCCCTGACAACGATGCTGTTTACTTCTCTATTCACCATCGCCTTGTCCATCAACGATGGGTTTCAGCAATCCAATTTTCGACAGGTGGGCGGCTTCTCCCACGGCGGATTTAAGTACATGACCCAGGCGCAGTTTGATGAACTGAAGGATGATCCTCTCATCGGCCAGTGGGGCGAACGGAGATACCTGGGTATGCCTAGGGAGGCGCCTTTCAATAAAGCTCATGTGGAGGTGAGCTTTGCCGACGCCAACGAGGCCCACTGGATGTACTGTGACCCGGTGGAAGGCTCTTTGCCGCAGGAGGGCACCGACCAGGCTGCTACCGACACCCATGTACTGGAACTGCTGGGCATAAAGCCGGAGATCGGGGCCGAGTTTACCCTCACTTTTGACGTAGATGGACACGAAACCACTCAAACCTTCACCCTCTGTGGCTGGTGGGAATACGATGAGGCCATTGTGGCGAACCATGTCCTGATTCCCGAAAGCCGGGTGAACGAAATCCTGGCGGAAGTGGGCGTAGATCCTGACAGCCCTGATGACGGCATGACAGGCCGGTGGAATTTGGACGTGATGCTGAAAAGCGACTCCCGACATATCGAGCGGGATTTGAACCAAATTTTGGAAAACCACGGCTACCAGAGCGAGACCGCTGGGGACAATTACATTGATACCGGCGTCAACTGGGGCTACACCGGGGCCCGGATGTCCGACATTGTGGACCCCATGACGGTCATGGCCATTGCCGGGGTAATCCTGCTTATCGTTTTCACCGGGTATCTCATCATCTACAATGTGTTCCAGATCTCGGTGGCCGGGGATATCCGGTTCTATGGCCTTCTGAAAACCATCGGCACCACCCCCCGGCAACTGCGGCGGATCATCCGTCTGCAAGCCCTGACCCTCTCTGCTGTTGGTATCCCCATCGGGCTGGTGATCGGCTGGCTGATCGGCGGGCAGCTAACCCCGGTGATTGTGGCCCGGCTCAACGGGATTATGCCAATGACCTCTGTAAGCCCCTGGATCTTTGTCGTTTCCGCGGCCTTCGCACTGCTGACGGTGCTGATCTCCTGCCGGAAGCCGGGACGGATGGCGGCCAGGGTCTCCCCGGTGGAGGCAGTGCGCTACACCGAAGGCAGCAGCGAAAAGACCCGTGTTAAGGGCCGGAAGGCCCGAAAGGTCAGTCCCTTCACGATGGCCTGGGCCAACCTGGGCCGCAGCAAGGGAAAGACCGTGGTGACGGTGCTGTCGCTGTCACTGGCGGTGGTGCTGCTTACTGTGACGGTGAACTTTGCCGGTGGCTTTGATATGGACAAGTATGTGTCCAATTTCACCGCCAGCGATTTCATTGTGGCCAATGCTGGAAAATTCCAGACCAGCACCCTGTTCAGTGCGGAACAGGCCGTGCCCCAGTCCGTCATTGATGACATCGACGCCCAGGGCGGCATCACCGACAGCGGCGTGGTGTACGGCCAGACCTCTCCTGTGCTGGAGTACGTCACCGAAGACTGGTTCCGGCAGAACAAGCAGAACTTCTACACCCCGGAGGAGATGGACAACCTGATACGCCTGACTGATAAGAACGAGGCGGGCCTGCTGGCCGACGGGGTTCAGATCTCCGGTATGAGCGATTTTGCCCTGGACCACCTGACGGTGCTGGAGGGAGATTTGTCCGCCCTCTACGAGCCGGGCAGCCGGGCTATCGCCGCCGTATACTCAGAGGACGATTATGGAAACGCAGACATGGCCTCCCACTGGGCCCGGTTGGGGGACACCGTCACCCTCCGCTATGTGGAGGAGAGCGAGTATTACGACCCAGACACCGGCGAGGTCTGGGCTTCCCTGGAGGATGTGCCGGACGGGGCCAACTGGGTGGAGCGGCCGGTGAAGTACCGGGACGTTGACTACACCGTGGCGGCCCTGGTGACGGTGCCCTCCGCCCTCAGCTACCGCTACTATGGTAGCGATGAGTTCATCCTGAACGACGAGACCTTTGTCCAGGACACCGGCACGTCGGATGTGATGTACTACGCCTTCGACACCACCGACGAGACCAACGCCGCCATGGAGTCCTTCCTGGCGGATTACACTGAGAACGTCAACCCGGAGCTGGACTACGAGAGCAAGGCCACCTATGCTGGGGAATTTGAGAGTATGCGCTCCATGTTCCTGCTGCTGGGCGGTGCGCTCAGTTTCATCGTTGGGTTGGTCGGTGTGCTGAACTTCTTCAATGCCATCCTGACTGGCATCATTGCACGTCAGAGGGAACTGGCGGTGCTCCAGGCCGTGGGCATGACCGGACGGCAACTGCGCGCTATGCTGATCTGGGAAGGATTGCTGTACGCTCTGGGGGCGGCAGGGCTGGCTCTGATTTTGACGCTGACGTTGGGCCCGATTGCCTTCCAGGCGGTGGAAGGACTATTCTGGTTTTTTACCTACCATCTGAACCTCACGCCCTTCCTGTTCATCATCCCTCTCTTTGCCTTGCTTGGGGCTGGTATTCCTGTTATCACCGGCCATGAGATGGCAAAACGCACCGTAGTGGAACGGTTGCGGATGGAGTAAACCCAATCAATATAATGCTGCCGGACGACGGCAAAATAAAAGCCCCATCCCTCAATGGTTGTGAGAGATGGGGCAAACTATTTACGCTGCAATCTCCGGGATTTCCCCGACAAAGTTATACACGATCCTGACTTCCTGCACCTTCTGGCCGTCCACCTTCTTAACCTCGCCGATCAGGATTTTACTGATAAGCCGGTTCAGCACTGCCTCATCCAGTTCCTCGATGGTGGCATAGCGCCGGATTTCCTTGATGAAGGTGCGGACTTCATTTTCCTGTTCGTCAGAGTGGCGCATCATCAACAGTAGGTCTTGCAGGCGCTTCTGGTTGGCTTCCTGCTCTTGTTCCAGTGTTGCTGTCAGCTTCATAAAACGCTGCTCAGTCAGGATTCCTTTTGCCTTATCGGTATATAGGCTCAGGAACATCTCATCAATTTCACGATTCCTGCTTTCCAGTCGTTGACATTCCTTCTGTGTCTGGGAGGCATCCAGAAGATACCGGCGCTCCATCCGGCTGCTCAGCCGCTGATAAAAAGCATCGGCATCTTTGAGCGCAGTCTTTGCCAGTTCCTGAATATCTTTCAGCACAAGGTTGTACAAATCTCTGGCTTCGATCTTGTGGCTGGTACAGGCGTTCTTGCCCAGCCTGTTGTAGGTCTGGCAGATATAATACGCCTTATCAATCGGTTCTCGCTGTTCGCCGGTAAAACGATTCTTTCCGGTTCTGCCAACCTTTTCATACCGCACCTGCATGGACTTTCCGCAAGTCGCACAATAAATGATACCGTGGAACAGGTTATAAAAGGGGCAGGAGTTGCCCTTCATAATGGTTGGTCTGCGGTCAATGATTTCCTGTACCTGCTCCCATTCTTCCGGGGAGATGATTGCTTCATGGCAATCCTCGATAATTTCCCAGTCCTCACGAGGGATAATGTCATAGGTGTTGGAGCGAATCCCTTTCTGATGTGTCCGGCAGACCAGATGTGCGCCCTTATAAAAGGGATTCCGCAGAATATGGCTGATTCTTGCACTTCCCCATGAATAGTAATTTACATCACATTCTGTGTTGCTTTTTACTCTGGTGATCGGGACTTTATCATCCATGAGCTGCTTTGCAATCCGCATGCATCCCCAGCCATCCAGCGCCATATCATAGATTTTTCGGATTACCGGTGCTGTCTCAGGGTCACGGATCAAATGCCCCTTATCCTCCGGGTCACGCATCAAACCGAGGGGCGGCTGCCCACCACAAAACTTCCCCTGCCGGGAACGGGTCATACGCCCTGCCAGCACCTTTTTGGAAATATCCCGGCTGTACATATCGTTCAGGATATTCTTAAAGGGCGTAATGTCCATCTCCTGACGGGTCAGGCTGTCCACGCCGTCCGTGATGGCGATATAGCGTACATTGTGTTTGGGGAAAAAGATTTCGATATAGCTGCCAGCTTCAATATAGTTCCTACCAAGCCTGGATAGGTCTTTGGTGATGACGCAGCCGATCTTCCCCGCCTCAATGTCAGCGATCATGCGCTGGAAGGCAGGGCGGTTGAAATTGCGGCCCGTATAGCCGTCATCCACATAATATTCATACTGGAACATTCCATGCTTTTCAGCAAAGTCCCGAAGCATGATTTTCTGGTTGCTGATGCTCATACTCTCGTTGTCGCCGCCGTCATCCAGAGAGATGCGGCAGTAGAGAGCGGTGATTTTCTCATAGACTTGTTTTTTCCTGCTCATAGCGTTCTCCTTCTATGAACAGGGACACGATACCATTATAGTACCATGTCCCTGTCCCTGAATCAACCGTTTTTACGCAGCTTTTTCTGCCATTTCCCGCTGATGACGCCATTCCTCGAAGTGTTCGCAGGTCTGGCGCTCAATGAGCTGCTCAAAGGCTTCCCGCATGGACTTCTCCCCGGAGAACTCCCGCACCACCACAAAACGGACTTTATTTTTCTGCTGTTTGCTTTTTTCCATAGGCTACCTCCATAGAGTAGCAGGCCAGACGGCAGCACTGGCAACGAAGTCCGGCAACGAACCTCTGAAAACCTGTAAACTACCGTCTGACCTGCAAATCTTACTTTATCAATTTTCTTGAAAAATCTCGTTGTTTTCGTTGCCGGAGATAGAGATAGATATTAGAAAATACCTTATTTACAGGCTTTTTCCGTATCCAGACCGGAGAATCCCCGGCAACAAACCCGGCAGCCAAGTGGCAACCATCCCGGCAACAGACCGCTAATTTTATGCGATCCACTCCTTCGGCAGTTCCAGCTGGCAGCATTCTTCCTCGGTCAGCTCCACAAATCCATCTTCGTTGCCGGGCAGTTCGTTGCCGGAAACGTCCCGTTCCCAGCCCCTCTGCCTGCCATATCCGGTGAACATCCGGGGATTGGAGAATGGTTTCCAGCCCGTCACCACCGTGTTCATGATCTCGTTGATATTGTGCAGCTGCCACCGCTTCGGCTCATCGTAGGTGTGGCCCAGCGCCTCCTTGAACAGCTGTTTGGAGCAGACCATGCTGCCGGTGTAGTGTTCCAGAAAGCCCTGTATCTGTCCGGCCTCGGTGTCCTCCGGCATGAAATCCTTCTGCACCTCCACCAGCTGGCGCTGGATGGACTTGCTGAACTTCATAGAGTAGTGGCCGCTGCGGTAAATCGTCATGGCCTCCGCCCAGACCTGTAAAAGATAGGCTCTGGAGGCGTCCTCGTCCTCCAAAATGTGAACCTCTGCATTCTCCGGGTAAATCATGATCGGCAAAAAGCGCCGATTTCCGGCCCGGTCAAGGGGCAGGAAGTCCAGTGTGTTGGACGAACCGCCGAACACACACTGCCGCAGCCGGTCTTTGGGCTGGGCCTCGTAGGGCGTCCGGTAGGTTTCCTTCTGGCGGCTGATAAAGGAGCGGATTTCTTCAATGCTTTTGGCGCTGCTGGTAGCCAGCATCTCCGACATTTCGATAATCCAGTGTCCTTGCAGCTTCAGATACACCCTGTCATCGTCCAGTTTTTTCAGGTCGTCACTGAACCACTCGTCCCGGATCGCCAGCAAGCGGAAGAAGCTGGACTTGCCAGCCCCCTGACCGCCCACCAGACAGAGCATTTCCTCATATTTGGAGCCGGGGCGGAATACCCGCCGGATAGCCCCCAGCAAAAAGTGTTTCAGCATTTCCTCCACATAGTCGCTCTCGTCCGCACCTAAGAAATGATGGAGACAGGAGCGGATGCGGGGCGTCCCGTCCCAGACAAGGCCGTTCAGCACGTCCTGTATGGGATGGTAGCAGTTCTCATTCGCCACGATGGAAAGCGCCGCCGTCATTTTCTTCTCGCTGGTCAGGCCGTAGTTCTGCTCAAAATAGAGAAGCAGATACTTCACATCCGTATCTGTCAGGGCGCTGGTGTTCCTGCGCCAGCCCAAATCCCGCACGATGTCCACCCGGTCAGTCAGGAGGTTCAGGCGGATCGCCCCACGCAGGAGAGGGTCATGGCAGAACACCGTCCGGCAGTTGCCGATGGTGTTGGCGGGCTGGCCTTTCTCCGTGACGGACAGGCTTTCCCGCACCTCGTCAACGCTCTGCTCCGGCGCTAAGGCTTCGGCTGCGCTCATAGCGGCCTGCCGGGTGGCTGGCGGTAAACTCTGATATTCGCTGCTCAATCTTCCTCACCTCTTTTCCATACTCAGCGACCACGCAGGCCCGTTCCTCCATACTGCCGGACAAAAGAATATCCAGCAGATACTCCGTGTACGGTTTCTTTTGCAGGGCCTCCACAAACAGCGGGTTCCATGCTTCCTCCGGCGTATACGGGGCATATTCCTTCTCCCAGCGTTCCAGCAGATGCAGATAATCGCACAGTACCCGGAAGCATTTCTGCTCCGCCTGCCGGTAGCGCAGTTCCTCGCTGATTTTCCGTCTGACCGGCCTCCTGCGGGGCGGGTCATGGCCTTTGGCGTCAAAGCTGACCGAGAAATCCTCCGCCAGCTTCAAGGCCGCCTCTTTTTTGTTCAGCCCGAACAGACGGGCGGCAAAATCAATCACATCCCCGTCCGCCTGACAGCCGAAACAGTGGAACCGGCGGTCAACCTTCATGCTGGGATGTTTGTCATCATGGAAGGGACAGCAGGCCATCCCGTTCCTGCCGACCCGTACCCCGTAAGATTCCGCAGCCTGCCTTGTGGGGACAGCCTGCTTCACCGCTTCAAATACATTCGATTTTCTCACCTCCAGACAGAGAAAAAGGCACCCGGTTTCCGCAGGAAATCAGATGCCTTACAACTCCATATCCTGTTTCTTTGTGGGGGCGATCCGCCCCTCCCGTTCCCAACGCTCCCGGTTATCCCGGTCAGCGTCAATTTTTGCCTTTGCCAGCATATCCATAATGGATTCTTTGGCTTTCTTCTTGACCTGCTCCTTCCCGGCCTGCTTGACTTCCGGCTGCATCAGCGTCCGCTGGATTTTTGCCAGAGCAGTCTGCATGACATTTTTAATCTTGTTAATGACCCCATCCAGACGGGCAGCGGCGTACTCACGCTCCTTCTTTGGAGCCTTGCGCTCCGGCGAAAGCACCCATTTTTTCGATTCCTCCACCAGACGAATATCTTCCTTGTGCGTCTCCTGCCGGACGGTATCGGTCACGACCTCCACCGCCTTGTCATAGGCCACATCGGAAACATCATCTAACAGCGTCTCCACATCCTCAATTTTGAGCGTCAGTTCTTCCAGCTTCTGTTCCTGCGCCGCAAGCTGCTCCTTCTGCTTCATCAGGATATAATCCTGCTTTTCCAAATAGTCCCGCCCGCCGTAGGACGGCTCCTGATCCAGATGCAGACCATGCCTGCGGCAGATGTCAAAAAGCAGTGTCCGGCAGATGGCATCAAAGGTCTGCTTGCGGTTATTGTTCCGGCCTTTGGGCTTGTCCGGTTTTGGGAGAGGGACGCCAAGTTCTTCCAGCGCCTTCTCCTGTTGGGGACACAGTTCCCCGTAGCGGTTCTCACAGTCAAAGACGTGCCGCTCATGAATGTGGGGCGTGGCTTCGTCCAGATGAAGCGCCCAATCAATGATATGGACATGGGAACCGAAGCGGCGGTCAAATTCCTCTTGAAATTCTGTGACAATCTGAAACAGCACTTCCGGCGGGACGGATTGCTCCATCGTGCCGATCTGGTAGAGCGTTTCTTCCGGACAGGTCTTGTTATTTTTCAGCAAGTCCTCCACAGTACGGTTGCGTTCCGTGTGGCGTGTTTTCTTATTGCGGGCGTTCTGGGCCTCCACATGGCCGCCGTAATGCTCGTAGTAGTACATCCGCTCGATTTCCTCAAAGCTGAAATCCGGCTGCTCCGGGTTCTCCCGGAACTCATGGGTGGTAAAGCCCCGGTAGCAGTCCCAGTAGACATTTTGCCTTGCCCGTTCTGCGTCAATGTGTTCGCTGTTCTCCACATCGAACCGGCGGTCATTGTGGCGGGGATTATAGGTGCCATGCTTGCCGGAGCGTCCATTGTGTCGTGTCAGTTTCAAACAGATTTCCTCCTTCCTGCGAAGATGCTGCGGGGCCGGGAAGGGGCGGCGAAGCCGCAAATCCTGCGAATTTTGCGTCAGGTAATACCCAGTACGAGTTGACGCAGGCATCAACTCTCCCT
>OMGY01001753.1_pt1 | contig 18001 bp, 14 predicted proteins | sample 1674461 | NCBI WGS metagenome assembly OMGY01 (sample SAMN05578579, study PRJEB25193) | human gut metagenome | biome: Human Microbiome; feature: human-associated habitat; material: feces | host: Homo sapiens | place: USA:Birmingham
TCTATATCAACGGTTCAGCAGTGGATCCGCTCAAATACATCAGCAACTGATGGGAAGAGGACACAGACTGGAAATAGTTGTATGCTGTACAAATGGATGAAATTTATGGTATAATGTACACTATATGGTTGATGAACGAAGAACTTAAGAATTACTTGACAAAATCATGTAAGCGCTAGTATAATTACGTGTTTGTATAAAGCGTTCATAGAGGTGTGATATGGAACAGTATGTGATCAAAGGTGGAAATCCGCTGGTAGGAGAAGTGGAAATCGGAGGCGCTAAGAATGCGGCGCTTGCGATTTTATCTGCTGCAGTTATGACGGATGAGACCGTTACAATAGAAAATGTACCTAATGTCAGAGATACCAACGTTTTACTCAATGCCATCGAGGAGATTGGAGCGCGGGTAGAGCGGCTGGATGCTCACACGGTAAGGATCAATGGATCTTTTATCCGGGATTTTAATGTTGACAATGAATTTATCCGAAAAATACGTGCATCTTATTATCTGATCGGCGCACTGCTCGGCAAATATAAGCGGGCGGAAGTGGCGCTTCCGGGCGGATGCAACATCGGCGGACGGCCGATCGATCTGCATATGAAGGGCTTTAGGGCTCTGGGCGCAGAGGTGGATATCAAGTATGGTCTGGTGCGGGCTTATGCAGAAAAGTTAACCGGCACCCACATTTATCTGGATAAGGTGTCTGTCGGGGCAACCATCAATATTATGATGGCGGCGTCCATGGCAGAGGGCAAGACAATTATCGAGAATGCGGCGAAGGAGCCGCATGTGGTTGACGTTGCCAACTTCCTGAACAGCATGGGAGCCAATATCAAAGGTGCTGGTACAGATGTGATCCGTATCAAGGGTGTTGAGAAGCTTCACCGCACAGAGTATTCCATCATTCCGGACCAGATCGAGGCAGGAACCTTTATGTTCGCTGCAGCAGCTACCGGTGGGGATGTCACAGTTAAGAATGTAATTCCAAAGCATCTCGAAGCTACTACAGCTAAGCTTGAGGAAATCGGATGTGAAGTTCAGGAGTTTGATGATGCCGTACGTGTACGTGCAGTGGGCAGACTTCATCGCACTCATGTGAAGACCCTTCCATATCCGGGATATCCGACTGATATGCAGCCGCAGATTGCGGTTACCCTTGCACTTGCAGAGGGAACCAGCATCGTAACTGAGAGTATTTTTGAGAATCGCTTCAAATATGCCGATGAGCTTTCCAGAATGGGAGCCTGTATTAAGGTTGAAGGCAATTCTGCAATTATTGATGGCGTGAATAAGCTTACTGGTGCAAGAGTAAGTGCACCGGATCTTCGTGCTGGGGCAGCTCTTGTTATTGCAGGACTGGCAGCAGAGGGAATCACCATTGTGGATGATATTGTTTACATCCAGCGTGGCTATGAGAACTTCGAAGAGAAGCTTCGCAGCCTTGGCGCAGAGATCGAGAGAGTTTCCAGTGAGAAGGATATCCAGAAATTCCGCCTGCGTGTAGGGTGAATTGTTAATTTCAGATCGCAGCCTGATAGCCTTGATCTGTTGAGTATCAGAAGTATCAGATTTGATCTGGTGTTACTGTTCACTGGTAACGTTCCGCGAGGCGTTTTTTGTGAACAAAGTTCACAGAAAACCCGAGAATTGCGGCGCGAAATCATGCGAATGCATGATTTCTGTGCATCGCGAAGCGCGTTACTGTGAATGGAGTGAACAGTAACGATCTGGTGAAAAATAGTCATAAGACGTTAAATGTCTATTGACAATTATAAGCAATCAGTATATTGTATTGCTTGCAACAGGAAAACTGAAGAATAGCCTTTTATTCAGAGTGGTGGAGATACATAGGATCTATGAAGCCACGGCAACCCCTCGAAAGAGAGGAAGGTGCCAACCTGAGCGAGTGATCGAACAATAAGAGGATTGTTTATATAAAAAGTCATTTATAAGACAGTCCGCTTGTCCGGGCTGTTCTTTTTTTCGCGGAAAACATACAATGCAGCGATAGATATTAGCTGTTTTGGAAATTTTCGCTCCATCGAAGAAAGGGAAAAACAAAAGAATGGAAAACAAAGAAAAAATCTTATTTACTTCCGAATCTGTAACTGAAGGTCATCCGGACAAAATCTGTGATGCCATTTCTGATGCCATCCTGGATGCTCTGATCGCACAGGATCCGATGAGCCGTGTAGCCTGCGAGACTGCAACTACAACAGGTCTTGTTCTGGTTATGGGTGAGATCACTTCCAAGGCAAATATCGATATCCAGTCAATCGTAAGAGAGACAATCCGCGAGATTGGTTATACTCGTGGAAAATTCGGATTCGATGCTGATACATGTGCGGTAATCACAGCACTTGATAAACAGTCTGCTGATATTGCAATGGGTGTTGATAAAGCACTTGAGCAGAAAGAGAATCAGATGGATGAGGACGAGCTTGACTCTATTGGAGCTGGTGACCAGGGAATCCAGTTTGGTTATGCTTCCAACGAGACAGAAGAATACATGCCATACGCAATCAACATGGCACACAAACTTTCCCGTCAGCTGACAAAAGTCCGTAAAGATGGCACTCTGAAATATTTAAGACCAGATGGAAAAACTCAGGTAACAGTTGAGTATGATAAGAATGGAAAACCAAGCCGTATTGATGCAGTAGTTTGCTCCACTCAGCATGACCCGGATGTTACACAGGAGCAGATCCATGCAGACATCAAGAAATATGTATTTGATGAGATCATCCCGGCAGACATGGTAGATGAGGATACGAAATACTTTATCAACCCGACCGGACGTTTCGTTATCGGTGGACCAAACGGCGACAGCGGTCTTACAGGACGTAAGATTATTGTTGATACTTATGGCGGAACAGGACGTCACGGCGGCGGTGCTTTCTCCGGAAAAGACTGCACAAAGGTTGACCGTTCTGCAGCTTATGCAGCACGTTATGTTGCAAAGAACATTGTTGCAGCAGGTCTTGCTGACAAGTGCGAGATCCAGCTTTCCTATGCAATTGGTGTTGCACATCCGACTTCTATTCATGTAGAAACATTTGGCACAGGTAAAGTATCTGATGCGAAACTGGTAGAGATCATCCGTGAGAACTTTGACCTTCGTCCGGCTGGAATCATCAAAATGCTTGATCTCCGCCGCCCGATCTACAAACAGACTTCTGCATACGGACATTTTGGCCGTACAGATGTAGATCTTCCGTGGGAGCATCTGGACAAGGTTGATGATCTGAAGAAATATCTTGCGTAAAATTTGGTTAAAAGAAAATGGCTTGTATTGAAGCCTGCTTGAAAATTCCATATTAAAGTTAGAGCCTGGAAGAGACTGGTATATAGCAGAAGAAGTCTTTTCCAGGTTTTTTATGTTGAAAAACTGAATATTATAGAGCTATTTTTTATAGAAAATTAAGAGATGAAATCAGAGCTTTATGCTATAATCTATATAAATCCGGTGAAGCAGCTTCATACGACAGGGAAGCTGTTGAAAATTTCCGTAAAAAGAAGAAAAAGGATAGAACTGTTATGAAGCTAAAAACAAGAATCATTCTGGGATTCACCATGATCATTCTTATGCCTCTGCTTCTGTTTGCCGCCACTTTGTATGGATTCAGCCAGTCACAGGCGCAGAAAGCACAGGCAGTGACTGAGAGCGATGGAACAGTATATGATATTTCCATAACAGACTCAGCCGACAGTCAGGGCAGGGTACATGTAATGGCCAAGGATTTGTTTATCAGTGCGTTTGTAATCCTGATCTCCGTTGCTTTGGTAGTTGGTCTTTGGGTATATCGCAGCATTGCCGTTCCATTGGTTAAATTAAAAAAAGCGACGCAGAATATAAAAGAGGGCAACCTGGATTTCGTTCTGGATGTAGAAGGAAAAGACGAATTTTCTGAGCTCTGTCAGGATTTCGAGGAAATGCGCCGCCGTCTGAAAGAATCTACAGAAGAAAAAAGCCTTATAGAAAAAGAGAACAGAGAGCTGATCAGCAACATTTCCCATGATCTGAAAACTCCGATCACAGCAGTGAAAGGATATGTAGAGGGAATCATGGATGGAGTGGCAGATACCCCTGAGAAAATGGATCGCTATGTCCGCACCATCTACAACAAGACAAATGAGATGGATCATCTGATCAACGAGCTGACTTTTTATTCCAAAATCGATACCAACCGCATTCCTTATACTTTCAACAAACTAAATGTGGAAGATTATTTTGAAGATTGTTCAGAGGAAGTTGGTCTGGAACTTGAGACCAGGGGAATTGAGCTGGTTTATGCCAACTATGTGGAAAAAGATGTTATGGTAATTGCCGATGGGGAGCAGATCCGCCGTGTTATCCATAACATTATCAGCAACGCTATCAAATATATGGACAAGCCTAAAGGAATCATTCAGATCCGAATCAAGGATGTGGGTGATTTTATCCAGATTGAGATTGAGGACAATGGAAAAGGTATTGGCCCGAAGGATCTGCCTTATATTTTCGACCGTTTTTACCGTACAGATGTTTCACGAAATTCTTCCAAAGGCGGAAGCGGAATCGGTCTTTCCATTGTAAAGAAAATTCTGGAGGACCATGGGGGAAAGGTATGGGCCACAAGCCGTCTTGGAATCGGCACGATCATGTATTTTGTACTTAGAAAATACCAGGAGGTACCAATGAAATGAGCAGAATTCTGATCATTGAAGATGAAGAAGCAATTGCAGAGCTTGAGAAAGACTATCTGGAGCTCTCAGGATTTGAAGTTATAATCTGCAACAGAGGCGATCTGGGGCTTAATATGGCACTGAAAGAAGATTTTGACCTGATTATTCTGGATCTGATGCTGCCGGAGATAGACGGGTTTGAAATCTGCCGCCAGGTAAGAGAAGCTAAGAATACTCCGATCATTATGGTTTCCGCGAAGAAAGATGATATTGACAAGATCCGCGGTCTTGGACTTGGGGCTGACGATTACATGACCAAGCCATTTAGCCCAAGCGAGCTTGTTGCCAGAGTAAAGGCACATATGGATCGCTATAATCGTCTGATCGGCTCCACCACGCAGAAGAACGATATTATTGAGATTCGTGGAATCAAGATCGACAAGACTGCCCGCCGCGTCTGGGTAAATGGCGAGGAGAAAACTTTTACCACCAAGGAATTTGATCTGCTCACATTCCTGGCACAGAATCCAAACAGAGTTTTTACAAAGGAAGAGCTTTTCAGGGAAATCTGGGATATGGAATCGGTAGGTGATATTGCTACAGTTACGGTTCATATCAAGAAAATCCGTGAGAAAATTGAGTATAATAATGCCAAGCCGCAGTATATCGAGACCATCTGGGGCGTGGGATACAGATTTAAAGTGTGATAATTTCTGAGAAAATTGAGAGGTAAAATGAGAAGACTATATAAAGAATTGGAGAACTACGGCAAATCCGACTTTTATCCTTTCCATATGCCCGGTCACAAGCGGAATAAGGCGTGCATAGAGGGGGATTTTCCTATTGAACGTGATATTACGGAAATAGACGGATTCGACGATCTGCATCATTCTGAGGGAATTTTACTTGAAGCGCAGAATGCCTTATCCAGAATGTACGGCACCAGGAAAAGTTTTTTTAGTGTCAACGGAAGTACGGCAGGAATTCTTACTGCCATTTCCGCATCTGTGAAAAAGGGTGGACAGATTCTGGTGGCCAGAAACTGTCACAAGGCTGTTTACCACGCAATTTACCTTCGGGAACTGGTTCCCACATATATTTATCCACAATCTGACAACGATTTGGGGATAAATGGTTCAATTTCCGTATCCCGTGTGGAAAGATATCTTGAGGAAAATCCGAAAATTGAAGCAGTCCTTATTACATCGCCTACTTATGATGGTGTGGTTTCAGATGTGCGCAAGATTGCGGAAACTGCCCACAAACATGGAATTCCGCTGATCGTGGATGAAGCCCACGGCGCTCATTTCAGATTCTCTGACTATTTTCCTGTTTCAGCAGCAGATCTGGGAGCAGATGTGGTGATCCAGAGCTTTCACAAAACATTGCCGGCCATGACCCAGACTGCAGTGCTTCATCTGTGCAGTGAACGTGTAAGTGAGAAGCTGATCCGCAGATTTCTTGGAATTTATGAGACCAGCAGTCCGTCTTATATACTTATGTCCAGTCTGGATGCCTGTGTAGCGAAGCTGGAAAAAGACAGCGGACGATTATTTGATGAATTTACGGAAAATCTGGAAGCCGCCCGCAGACAGCTTGGTCAGCGCAGGTATATACGTCTGTTACAGACACCGGAAGAGACTGGGGAAGAAAAGGACGAACAGGGCACAACAGAAATATTTGATTATGACCGCTCTAAGCTGATTCTGTCCACATTGCACAGCAGTTTAAATGGTCCGGAACTTGCGGGAATCCTTCGAAGAAAATATCATTTGGAAGTTGAGATGACTACAGAGAATTATGTGCTTGCGCTGGCAGCAGTTGGAGACACCAGGGAAGGATTCCGGAGGCTTTGCAAAGCTATAGAAGAAATCGACAGACAGGAAGCTGAACTGGCAGAGAAGAGCAGGAATATAACAGAGAAAATAGCTGTTGGAAATTCAGATTATGTACCGGAAGTGGAAAGGCAGAAGTGTGTTAAATGTAATTCTGAAGATTGTGAAAGATGTGAAAAAAAGGATACCCGCAGCGATGGCTTGCGAAATGAAAAATATGCCTGCAAGTGTGGTCCTATGAAGCAGCTTATGTCCATTTCCAGGGCAATGGATGCCCCATCCCAGCTTTGTCTTCTGGAAGAAAGTGCAGGGAAAATTGCCGCAGAATTTGTATATCTTTATCCGCCGGGGATTCCCATTATTGTTCCAGGCGAACAGATTACTGGACTTTTTACAAGGAATGTGAGAAGATATATGGAACAGGGACTGAATCTTCACGGTCTTTGCGGAGAAAATAACGAAACAATAAGCGTAGTAAAGGAGCAGGCAGAGGTGTAACCCCTGCCTGATACATTATGGGAAAAATATTTTACATTATGGGAAAAAGCGCATCTGGTAAGGATCATATATATGCCAGGCTGGCAGCACATGAGGGATTGGGACTTAAGAAGCTGGTTCTTTATACTACCCGCCCAATCCGTGCAGAGGAAGAGAATGGTAAACAGTACTATTTCGTGGATGATAAAAAGCTGGAAGAATTTCGAAGCAGCGGAAATCTGATCGAGGCCAGAGCTTATCATACAGTACATGGAATCTGGAACTATTTTACAGCAGATGACGGTCAGGTGGATTTGGAAAATGCTGACTATCTGGGAATCGGTACACTTGAATCTTATGTGAAAATGAGAGAATACTATGGAAAAGAGAATGTTTGTCCTGTTTATATCGAAGTGGAGGACGGAGAGCGTCTTGCAAGAGCATTGAAAAGAGAGCGTAGTCAGGAGATACCCCGCTATGAGGAAATGTGCAGAAGATTTCTTGCAGATCAGGAGGATTTTTCCGAAGAGAAAATTGCTGCTGCCGGGATTACGAGAAAATTCCAGAATGTTGATCTGGAAGAATGTGTAGAGGAAATTACTGAATATATCAGACAGGCATAATGTGCATCGCGAAGCGCGTTACTGGTCACGGAGTGAACAGTAACACATTTTTTGTTGATAAGTGAATAAATTCACAAAAAACTATAGCATGATTTTGTCGTACATGATAGAATTAAAGGGTAAATACATTTAGAGTGTATTTGTACAAAATAAGCTATGCAGGGGTGCTGACCGCAGTCTTTGACAATAGCGAAAATGATAGGGTGAGGTGATTCCGATGTTAGGGTTTAACGACATTATAGGACATGAAGAGATAATCAGACATTTGAAGAATGCCATACAGACAGAAAAAGTGTCCCATTCGTATATTTTTACAGGTGACCCTGGTTCTGGAAAGAAATTGCTGGCAGGAACCTATGCGATGACATTGCAGTGTGAAGAGGGCGGTACGGAGCCTTGTGGACATTGTGATTCCTGCAAGAAGGCGATCGGTAAGAATCACCCGGATATCATTATGGTGACCCATGAGAAGCCAAATGTGATTACAATTGACGAAATTAGGGAACAGATTATCAATGATGTGGATATTAAGCCATACTGCAGCCCATACAAGATTTATATTGTGGCAAATGCAGAGCTGATGAATCCCCAGGCGCAGAATGCTCTTCTGAAGACCATTGAAGAGCCGCCGGAATATGCAGTTATCATGCTTCTCACAAGCAATATTGATGCTTTGCTGCCGACCATTCGTTCCAGATGTGTACGTCTGGATCTGAAGGTTGTAGATGACGGTCTGGTAAAGAAGTACCTGATGGAGCATCTCCATATACCGGATTATCAGGCTGAGATCGATGCTTCCTATGCTCATGGCAGTATTGGCAGAGCGAAACAGGTAGCTACTTCCCAGGAGTTTGCAGATATGACCCAGAATGCACTCCGCATCCTGAAGAATGCAGACGGAATGGAAGTATATGAGCTTACAGAAGCAATCAAGGAGCTTTCCAATGACAAGCAGAACATCAGTGACTATCTGGATCTTTTCCAGTTCTGGTTCCGTGATGTACTGATGTTTAAGGCTACACGGGAAGTTGATAATCTTGTATTTAAGCAGGAAATAAATTATATAAGGGAACAGGCAAGCCAGCGTTCCTATGAGAACCTGGAGAAGATTCTGGATGCACTGGAGAAAACAAAAGTACGTCTTCGTGCCAATGTAAATACAGAACTTGCTCTTGAGCTTCTGTTCCTTACAATCAGGGAGAAATAGAATGGCAAAAGTAGTAGGCGTAAGATTTCGGAATGTAGGTAAGATCTATTACTTCAATCCGAAGAACTATAAAGTGAAACCGGGCGATCATGTAATTGTGGAGACTGCCCGCGGTGTTGAGTATGGAAAGGTGGTGCTTGCACCTAAGGATGTGGTGGATGACCAGGTGGTACATCCTTTGAAGGAAGTGCTTCGTGTGGCTACCAAAGACGATGATGAAAGAGAGAAGTATAACAGGAAGCGTGAGAGGGACGCTTTCAAGATCTGCCAGAAGAAGATTCGCGAGCATGGACTTGAGATGAAGCTGATTGACGCAGAGTATACTTTTGATAACAATAAAGTGTTGTTTTACTTTACAGCAGACGGCAGAATTGATTTTCGCCAGCTGGTAAAGGATCTTGCATCTATTTTTAAGACAAGAATTGAACTTCGCCAGATTGGTGTAAGAGATGAAACAAAAATTCTTGGAGGAATCGGTATCTGCGGCAGATGTCTCTGCTGTCATACTTATCTTTCCGAGTTTGCACCTGTATCCATCCGAATGGCCAAGGAACAGAATCTCTCTCTGAACCAGACGAAGATTTCAGGTGTATGCGGAAGACTGATGTGCTGTCTGAAGAATGAGCAGGAGACTTATGAGGAGCTGAACCGCAGACTTCCGGGAATTGGAGATACTGTTACCACACCAGATGGAATCCAGGGCAATGTACAGAGTGTAAATGTACTCCGCCAGCTTGTAAAGGTAGTAGTAGAAATTGGTGATGAGAAAGAAATTCAGGAATTCCCTGTAGGCGAACTGAAATTCCGTTCCAGAAAAAAGAAAGTAAAAGTCTCTGAACAGGAATTAAAGGAACTGAAGGATCTTGAAGATAAAAAGGGAGATTCCAAATTAGATGATTAATGATCTTGTGAAGGAGAATGAGCGGGTGGATGATCTGCAGAATGGCTATTATATCATTCAGGATCCCCGGAAATTCTGCTTCGGTATGGACGCTGTTCTTTTATCTGGGTTTGCCAGAGTGAAGAAGGGAGAGAAGGTTCTCGATATGGGAACGGGAACTGGTATTATTCCGGTACTCCTTGCTTCCAAGACTGTGGGAGAGCATTTCACAGGTCTGGAAATCCAGGAAGAGTGTGCCGAAATGGCAGCAAGAAGTGTGAAATACAATAACCTGGAGGACAGGGTCAGTATCAGACAAGGTGATATTAAGGAGGCTGTCAGTATTTTCGGGGCAGCTTCTTTTCATGTTGTCACCTGCAATCCGCCCTATATGATCGGGCAGCATGGACTGACCAATCCGCATATGCCAAAGGCAATCGCCCGACATGAGATCCTTTGTACTCTTGAGGATGTGGTAAGCCAGGCTTCGAAGCTTCTTGGAGACAGAGGACGTTTTTACATGGTACACAGACCGTTCAGACTGACAGAAATTATGCAGGTTTTGACGAAATATAAGCTGGAGCCTAAGCGTATGCAGCTTGTTTATCCATACATTGACAGGGAGCCTAATATGGTGCTCATAGAAGCCCTGAAAGGCGGCAATTCCCGGATTACTGTGGAAAGACCGCTGATCGTGTATGAGAAGCCGGGAGCCTATACAAAGGACATTCTGGAAATGTACGATATGATTTAAAAAGATCGCAAATAAAAAATGAAAAACAGATGATTGCAGAAGGGAGAAAAATATGAGTGGTAAATTATATCTATGTGCCACGCCAATCGGAAATCTGGAGGATATTACGCTTCGCGTGCTCCGTGTTCTGAAGGAAGTGGATCTGATCGCTGCGGAAGACACCCGCAACAGTATCAAGCTTCTCAATCATTTTGACATAAAAACTCCAATGACCAGTTACCATGAGTACAACAAAGTGGAGAAAGCCTACACCCTCATTGAGAAAATGCAGGAGGGTCTGAATGTGGCTCTGATCACAGATGCGGGAACACCTGGAATTTCTGACCCAGGGGAAGTATTGGCTGCTATGTGTTACGATGCCGGAATTGAAGTAACTTCGCTTCCAGGCCCGGCAGCATGCATCACGGCTCTTACCCTGTCCGGACTTTCCACCCGCAGATTTGCATTCGAGGCCTTTTTACCTCCGGATAAAAAAGAGAGGAAAGCCATTCTGGAAGAGTTGAAAAACGAAACCCGCACCATCATCCTTTATGAGGCACCCCATCACTTGGTTGGTACCCTGCAGGAATTGTACCAGGCTCTTGGAAACCGCAGAATGACTCTTTGCCGTGAGCTTACCAAGAAGTATGAAACGGCATCTCGGACAACAATCGAAGATCTGATTGCTTTTTACAAAGATCAGAAGCCCCTTGGAGAGTGTGTCCTGGTGATCGAGGGCAGAAGCCGAAAGGAAATGGAACAGGAGTCACAGGAATCCTGGAGAGACATCTCCATTGAGGAACATATGGCGATTTATGAGAATCAGGGGATCGCACGCAAAGAGGCAATGAAGATGGTTGCAAAGGATCGAGGTGTGACAAAAAGAGATATTTACCAGGCGCTTTTGCTGCAAAAATAGAGAAGAAACTGTTCTGGCAGGTGTTATTCCTGACAAGCAGACATATAGGGGGAGATAAGGCGTATTTTTGACGGATATCCGTTGAAAATACGCCGTTTTTTTTACATCTTGAAATGGCTTTTAACTGGCAAAAACGGGGATTTTGTGCTATAATAAATCTGTATTTTTATGCGCAAAAACAGGAATGAGATCTGGCAGCAGAAATGAGCCGTAAATTCCTGTAACTTTTTAATAGATCATAACAGGAGGAATATCATGGGCGAAACAAATACAGAATACGGAGCGGACCAAATCCAGATTCTGGAGGGTCTGGAAGCCGTACGTAAGAGACCTGGTATGTACATTGGAAGTACATCCAGCCGTGGTCTCCATCATCTTGTATACGAAATCGTGGACAATGCCGTAGATGAGGCACTGGCTGGTTACTGTACAGAAATAAATGTAGCGATCAATCCTGATAACTCCATCACAGTTGTAGACAATGGACGAGGCATTCCGGTAGGAATCAATCATAAAGCCGGCATTCCAGCTGTAGAGGTGGTATTTACCATTCTTCATGCCGGCGGTAAGTTTGGCGGTGGAGGATACAAGGTATCAGGAGGTCTTCACGGAGTAGGTGCATCCGTTGTTAATGCACTTTCTGAATGGCTTGAAGTATCAATCTGCAGAGATGGAAAGAGATATGAGCAGCGTTACGAGCGTGGTAAGACAATGTATCCGCTTAAGGAAGTTGGAGAATGTGGTGATTCTACCGGAACTACTGTTACTTTTCTCCCGGACAAGCAGATATTCGAGGAGACTGTATACGATTACGATATCCTGAAACAGCGTCTCCGTGAAATGGCTTTTCTTACCAAAGGTCTGAAGATCATTCTTACTGACAAGCGGGAAGGTATGGAAAGGGAGAAAACTTTCCACTATGAAGGTGGTATCCGTGAATTTGTAACTTATCTGAACAGAAGTAAAGAAGCTCTTTATCCGGAGATCATTTACTGCGAGGGTGAGAAGGACGGTGTGGCGGTTGAAGTTGCCATGCAGCACAATGATTCTTATACAGAGAATACTTACGGATTTGTAAACAATATTAATACTCCTGAAGGCGGTACCCATATTACTGGTTTCAGAAATGCCATTACAAACACATTTAACGATTACGCCAGAAAGAATAAGCTTCTCAAGGACAGCGAGCCAAACCTTTCCGGTGATGATATCCGAGAAGGCCTGACAGCCATTGTCAGCGTTAAAATTGGCAATCCGCAGTTTGAAGGCCAGACGAAGCAGAAACTTGGCAACAGTGAGGCCAGAGGAGCTGTAGACAGTGTTGTAAGCAAACAGCTGGAGATTTTTCTGGAACAGAATCCTGCTGTAGCCAAGGCAACTGTAGAGAAGTCTGTACTTGCCCAGAGAGCCAGAGAGGCAGCGCGTAAGGCCCGAGATCTTACCAGAAGGAAGTCTGCCCTTGACAGTATGTCCCTTCCAGGCAAGCTTGCCGATTGCTCGGACAAGAATCCGGAGAATTGCGAAATCTATATCGTAGAGGGTGATTCCGCGGGTGGCTCTGCGAAGACAGCTCGTAACCGTGCTACACAGGCTATCCTTCCTCTTCGTGGAAAAATACTGAACGTAGAGAAAGCCCGTCTGGACAAGATTTATGCAAACAAAGAGATCAAGGCTATGATCACAGCCTTTGGTACCGGTATTCATGATGATTTCGATATTTCCAAACTGAGATATCACAAGATCATCATTATGACCGATGCCGATGTTGACGGTGCCCACATTGCCACGCTGCTTCTTACATTCCTGTACAGATTTATGCCGGAACTGATCAAGCAGGGCTATGTATATCTGGCACAGCCGCCGCTGTACAAGATCGAGAAGAACAAGAAGGTATGGTACGCTTACGATGACGATGAGCTGAACGCCATCCTTACAGAGATAGGACGAGACTCCAACAATAAGATCCAGCGTTACAAAGGTCTGGGAGAGATGGATGCAGAGCAGCTTTGGGAGACTACCATGGATCCGGAGAAGCGTATTCTTCTCCGCGTTACAATGGATGAGGCAGCTACCTCCGAAATTGACCTTGTATTTACCACACTTATGGGTGACAAGGTAGAACCAAGACGTGAATTTATCGAAGAGAATGCACGCTTTGTAAAGAATCTGGATATCTAGGGGAGATAGAACAATATGGATGACAAGATTTTTGACCAGGTCCATGATGTGGATCTGGAGAAAACCATGAAAGAATCTTACATCGAATATGCTATGAGCGTTATTGCTTCAAGAGCGCTTCCTGATGTAAGAGATGGTTTGAAACCGGTACAGCGTAGAGTGCTGTATTCTATGATCGAATTGAACAACGGTCCGGATAAGCCACATCGTAAATGTGCCCGTATCGTTGGTGATACCATGGGTAAGTATCATCCTCATGGTGACAGCTCTATTTACGGAGCACTTGTAAATATGGCACAGGACTGGTCTTTCCGCTATACTCTTGTTGACGGACATGGAAACTTCGGTTCTGTGGACGGCGACGGCGCAGCTGCCATGCGATACACTGAGGCCCGCCTGAGCAAAATTTCCATGGAGATGCTTGCTGACATTAATAAAGATACTGTAGACTTCCAGCCAAACTTTGATGAAACTGAGAGAGAGCCAAAGGTGCTTCCTTCCAGGTTCCCGAACCTGCTGGTCAATGGTACTACAGGTATTGCTGTTGGTATGGCTACCAATATTCCGCCTCACAATCTTCGTGAGGTTATTAATGCTGTTGTAAAAATTATTGACAATACCATCGAGGAGCAGAGAGAAACCACAATTGAAGAGCTTCTTGACGTTGTAAAAGGCCCGGATTTCCCTACAGGAGCCACTATTCTCGGAAGAAGGGGAATCGAGGAGGCATACCGCACAGGCCGCGGAAAGATCCGTGTACGTGCAGTATCAAATATTGAGACCTTACCAAATGGAAAATCACGTATTATCGTTACGGAGCTTCCCTATCTGGTAAATAAAGCCCGGCTGATCGAGAAGATCGCAGAGCTTGTCCGTGATAAAAAGATTGATGGAATTACTGACCTGAATGATCATTCCAGCCGTGAGGGAATGCGTATTTGTATTGACCTGCGTAAAGATGCCAATGCAAATGTTGTTCTGAATCAGCTGTACAAGCATACCCAGCTGCAAGATACTTTTGGCGTTATTATGCTTTGCGTGGTACCTCAGGGCGACAGCCTTGTACCAAAGGTACTGAATCTGAAAGAACTTCTGGAGCATTATCTGGCTCATCAGGAGGACGTTGTTACCAGAAGAACCAAATATGATCTGAATAAAGCACAGGAACGTGCCCACATTTTGGAAGGCTTGCTGAAAGCCCTGGATAATATCGACGAAGTTATCAGAATCATTCGTGCTGCCCGCAATGTTCAGATTGCGAAGCAGGAATTGATGGACAGATTTGAACTGACGGATGTGCAGGCTCAGGCTATTGTAGATATGCGTCTGAGAGCTCTCACCGGTTTGGAAAGAGAGAAGCTGGAAGCAGAATATGCAGAATTAGAGGAGAAAATCCGCAAATTCCTGGCAATTCTTGCAGACAGAAATCTCCTTCTTCGTGTTGTAAGGGAAGAAATCCTTGCAATCGCTGACAAATACGGCGATGAGAGAAGAACTGCCATCGGATATGATGTCTATGATCTTTCCACAGAAGATCTGATTCCAAGGGAAAATACGGTCATTACTATGACAAAACTTGGTTATATCAAGAGAATGACTGTAGATAATTTCCGCAGCCAGAACAGAGGTGGACGTGGAATCAAGGGAATGCAGACCATCGATGACGATTACATTGAAGAACTGCTTATGACTACTACTCACCATTATCTGATGTTCTTTACCAATACAGGACGTGTATACAGACTGAAAGCATACGAGATCCCTGAGGCAGGAAGAACTGCAAGAGGTACTGCAATTGTCAATCTTCTGCAGCTTATGCCAGGTGAGCGCATTACATCTGTTATTCCTATGCGTAAATTCGAAGAAGGCAAGTATCTGGTTATGGCAACTAAGGCTGGTCTTGTGAAGAAGACACCTATGGAAGAATATGCAAATGTACGTAAGACAGGTCTTGTGGCAATCACACTTCGTGATGATGATGAGCTTATTGAAGTTAAGGCTACAGACGATACAAAAGATATTATGCTTGTAACGAAAGACGGTATGTGCATCCGTTTCAAGGAGACTGATGTAAGAAGTACCGGAAGAAGCTCCATGGGTGTTCGTGGTATGAATCTTGATCCTGGAGATGAGGTTGTGGCAATGCAGCTGAATTCTCAGGGAGATTACCTGCTTGTAGTATCTGAAAATGGTATGGGCAAACGTACAGCTATGAGTGAATTTACCTGCCAGAACCGTGGAGGTAAGGGTGTGAAGTGTTACAAGATCACCGAGAAAACCGGTAATGTGATTGGTGCTAAAGCTGTCAATGAAGAAAACGAGATTATGATGATCACTACAGAAGGAATCATTATTCGTATTACCTGTGCTGGAATTTCTATTCTTGGAAGAATCACTTCCGGAGTGAAGCTGATCAATCTGGATGAGGGTGTAACAGTGGCAAGTCTTGCCAAGGTTCGCGAGAAAGCAGAGGGAAATACGGAGAACGGCAGCAGTGAGGAGCCGACTGAGGAGACTGAGGAAGTTTTTGAAGAAGAGGATTCACAGGATACAAATGATGCAGAATAAAGGAATCTGTGAAGTATGAAAAAAAGAACCAGAATTTTAATCCTGGGTATTGCCATGATGTTTATCATGGCAATGTCCGGATGCGGCGTAAATCATAAATCGCCGGAGGGAGTAGTGGAAGCCCTCATAAAGAATTATGTAAGCGGAAGTGAGAAGAAGGTGAAGCAGTGTTATTCTCAGGAAAAGGATACCAATGAACTTCTGCAGAATGAGATTGATGCTACTTTGAAATATTTTGCTGCTCATAATCCAACAAAAGTAAAGGTAGACCAGTGCGATATTCTTTCCGAAAACGGTGACTATACTTACGTGTACATTATTTACAATCTGGTATTGGAAAATGACCAGGAGTATCCATGCGTAGGAACCTATATGACGGAGAAAAAAGATGGTAAATACTATGTAATGTCACCTTCCGAGATCACAGATGATCTGCGGAATCAGGCTGCAGATGACTATGCCAAGTTTATGACCGCAGATTCTTATAAGACTTATACGAAAGCATACAATGTATTTATCAAAAAGAACCCGGGGTATGAGGAGAAAATTGCAAATAAGCTGGATGCAGAGTAGAAGGGAGGCTGCTGCAGGATGATTGAATCTTGCAGTGGCCCTTTTTCATATCGTGATCTGATATGAAACCGAAAAAATATTTTTATCTCACTGAGGAGTTTTGCATAGAGGAAAGGAGCTTGGAAATGAAAAGAATCATTGTAATGGTACTGAAGAATATTATATTCGTACCATATTATTGGATCATGCTGAACTGGTATGCTGCGCATGTGGATAAATACACAGAGGAACAGCGCTATGCCATGTTGAAAAAAATTGACCATGCAGCTAATCGTGGAGGAAATCTTCATATAGACGGCCATGGAGTAGAAAATATACCTTCGCAAAATGGATTTATGTTTTATCCGAATCACCAGGGATTGTATGACGTGCTTGCCATAATGGAGGTCTGCCCGGTACCTTTTTCAGTAGTTGCAAAGAAGGAAGTTGGAAATGTACCGTTTTTGAAGCAGGTATTTTCATGTATGAAGGCATTTTTGATTGACAGGGAAGATATTAAACAATCTATGCAGGTGATCATTAATGTAACGAAAGAAGTAAAAGCAGGAAGAAATTATCTTATTTTTGCAGAAGGGACCAGAAGCAAAAATGGAAACCATCCTCAGGAATTTAAAGGCGGAAGTTTTAAGGCTGCCATGAAAGCAAAATGTCCGATTGTACCGGTTGCATTGATTGATTCTTATAAAGCATTTGATACCGGTTCTGCAAAAATGCTGAATGTTCAAGTGCATTTTCTGAAGCCCATGGAATATGAAGAATATAAAGATATGAAATCAACTGAGATTGCCGCAGAGGTAAAAAGAAGAATTGAAGAGACTATCCGGGCGAATGAAAATAGTAACTGTTCACTTCGTAACCAGTAAACGCTTCGCGATGCACAGAAATCATGCATTTGCATGATTTCGCACCGAAATTCTCATAAAAAATAAAAAACTTAAAAAAGATGTTGACAAGAAGTGATCTTTTAAGTATAATAACAAATGCGCTACGAAAGATGCGCAACTCCACAATTTAACATTGGTTAAGTAGTTCGGAGACTGGAGAAGTACTCAAGAGGCCGAAGAGGTGCCCCTGCTAAGGGTATAGGTCGTTAACGCGGCGCGAGGGTTCAAATCCCTCCTTCTCCGCTTTTGATTTTTTAAAATTTTAAATTTAAAAAAATCAAAAAAGTGGTTGACAAAGCTTTCTACTTGTGGTAAAGTAGACAAGTCGTCAATAAAGACAAAAAACTTCATCAAAAAAGTTTTGAAAAAACTTAAAAAAGTTCTTGACAAACAAAAAGAGATGAGATAAAATAAACAAGCTGTCGCAAAGAGATGACAGCGAAACAACCTTGATA
>OMGY01001756.1_pt1 | contig 17971 bp, 19 predicted proteins | sample 1674461 | NCBI WGS metagenome assembly OMGY01 (sample SAMN05578579, study PRJEB25193) | human gut metagenome | biome: Human Microbiome; feature: human-associated habitat; material: feces | host: Homo sapiens | place: USA:Birmingham
GAGCGCACGCCTGATAAGCGTGAGGTCGGTGGTTCGAGTCCACTTGTGCCCACCAATCAAGAATGAAAATTAATAGATAAGGAATTATCTGTTAATTTCTGTTCTTGAAAAAGGATAGAAAAAGGAAACTTGAAAATTGAATAAGAAAAGTAAGAGGAAATACAATCAAGTGAAACGACACGATTAAGAAAAATTAATCGGGTAAAAAAACTACAATGTATTAAAGAGAACTCAAAACGGACAAATGGTAAAGCTAATAAGAGCGCAGGGCGGATGCCTTGGCATTGGGAACCGAAGAAGGACGTGGTTAACTGCGAAAAGCTGCGGCGAGTTGTAAGCGAACAAAGACCCGCAGATATCCGAATGGAGCAATCCATATGAGAGAAGCTCATATATCATATACTGAATACATAGGTATATGAGGGGAACCTCCTGAACTGAAACATCTAAGTAGGGAGAGGAAGAGAAATCAACCGAGATTTCGTAAGTAGTGGCGAGCGAAAGCGAAAGAGGCCAAACCGTAATCAGCAATGAATACGGGGTTGCGGACTGCAATTAGCATTGTCAAAGCCTAGTTGAACAGGATGGGAAGCCTGACCAAAGAATGTGAGAGTCATGTAAATGAAAGGCAGAGACAGCGAGCAGGATCCAGAGTACCGCGGGACACGTGAAACCCCGTGGGAAGCCGGGGGGACCACCCTCCAAGCCTAAATATTCCCCAATGACCGATAGCGAAGAGTACTGTGAAGGAAAGGTGAAAAGAACCCCGGGAGGGGAGTGAAAAAGAACCTGAAACCCTGTGCTTACAAGCACTGAGAGCACGTCAAAGTGTGATCAGGTACCTTTTGTAGAATGGTCCGGCGAGTTATCATATGTAGCAAGGTTAAGGACTTAAGGTCTGAAGCCGAAGCGAGAGCGAGTCTTAACAGGGCGAGAAGTTACATGTGATAGACCCGAAACCGAGTGACCTAGCCATGTCCAGGCTGAAGTGGAGGTAAAACTCCATGGAGGGCCGAACCGACCCCCGTTGAAAAGGTGGCGGATGAGGTGTGGCTAGCGGAGAAATTCCAATCGAACTCGGATATAGCTGGTTCTCCCCGAAATAGCTTTAGGGCTAGCGTTGTATTAGATTACCGGAGGTAAAGCACTGAATGGGCTAGGGGCCGAGAGGTTACTGAACCTTATCAAACTAAGAATGCCGGATAATTGATGTACAGCAGTCAGACTATGTGAGATAAGTCTCATAGTCAAAAGGGAAACAGCCCAGACCCACAGCTAAGGTCCCAAAATAGATTTAAGTGGAAAAGGATGTGGGGTTGCACAGACAACCAGGATGTTGGCTTAGAAGCAGCCACTCATTAAAAGAGTGCGTAATAGCTCACTGGTCGAGTGACCCTGCGCCGAAAATTCAACGGGGCTAAACAATGTACCGAAGCTTGGGATTCTAAAGTAATTTAGAGTGGTAGGAGAGCGTCGAATAAGGGGTGAAGTCAGAGCGGAAGCGCTGGTGGACTTTATTCGAGTGAGAATGCCGGAATGAGTAGCGAGAATTATGTGAGAATCATAATGGCCGAAAGTCTAAGGATTTAGGAGGAAGGTTCGTCCGCTCCTAGTAAGCCGGGAGCTAAGGCGAGGCGGAAACGCGTAGCCGATGCACATACGGTAGAAATTCCGTAGCCTCTGAAAGATTAAAGCACAAGGACACTTGAGAAGCGTTTAGCCGGGCGTTGGTTGCCCCGGTCGTAAGGGACTCCGAATGGAGGAAGTAAATGTGGATTGAGGCAAGAAAAGTTGTGCGTATATCTGAAGAGCCCGTACCGCAAACCGACACAGGTAGACAGGAAGAGGATTCTAAGGCCAACGGGAGAAGGGTTGTTAAGGAACTCGGCAAGTTGACCCCGTAACTTAGGGAGAAGGGGTGCTCGAAAGAGCCGCAGAGAATAGGTCCAAGCGACTGTTTAGCAAAAACACAGCTCTATGCTAAATCGAAAGATGACGTATATGGGGTGACACCTGCCCGGTGCTGGAAGGTTAAGAGGAGAAGTGAGAGCTTTGAATTGAAGCCCCAGTAAACGGCGGCCGTAACTATAACGGTCCTAAGGTAGCGAAATTCCTTGTCAGGTAAGTTCTGACCCGCACGAATGGCGTAACGATTTGGGCACTGTCTCAACAGCCCGCCCGGCGAAATTGTAGTACCGGTGAAGATGCCGGTTACCCGCGACTAGACGGAAAGACCCCATGGAGCTTCACTGTAGCTTAATATTGAGTTTTGGTATTTCATGTACAGGATAGGTGGGAGACTGAGAAGCATAGGCGTCAGCTTATGTGGAGTCGCTGTTGGGATACCACTCTTGAAGTGCTGAAATTCTAACCTGCGCCCTTGAATCAGGGCGGGGGACATTGTTAGGTGGGCAGTTTGACTGGGGCGGTCGCCTCCAAAAGAGTAACGGAGGCGCTCAAAGGTTCGCTCAGCATGGATGGAAACCATGCTATTGAGTGTAAACGCAAAAGCGAGCCTAACTGCGAGACTGACGGGTCGAGCAGTAACGAAAGTTGGAGTTAGTGATCCGGCGGTATGTGAGTGGAAATGCCGTCGCTCAACGGATAAAAGCTACCCTGGGGATAACAGGCTGATCTCCCCCAAGAGTCCACATCGACGGGGAGGTTTGGCACCTCGATGTCGGCTCATCGCATCCTGGGGCTGAATTCGGTCCCAAGGGTTTGGCTGTTCGCCAATTAAAGCGGTACGCGAGCTGGGTTCAGAACGTCGTGAGACAGTTCGGTCCCTATCTGTCGTGGGCGCAGGATATTTGAAAGGAGCTGTCCCTAGTACGAGAGGACCGGGATGGACGCACCTCTGGTGCACCAGTTGTCACGCCAGTGGCACAGCTGGGCAGCTAAGTGCGGAACGGATAAACGCTGAAGGCATCTAAGCGTGAAGCCGGCCTTAAGATAAGATATCCCATTACGTAAGTAAGTAAGACCCCTCAAAGACGATGAGGTTGATAGGTCTGATGTGTAAGCATGGTGACATGTTTAGCTAGCAGATACTAATTGGTCGAGGGCTTTTCCTTTTGTTCTTGTTCTCTCCTTTTTACTTCTCTTTTCAATTACCTTTTGCCGGTGTTTATAGCGTTGAGGTCCCACCTGTTCCCTTTCCGAACACAGCAGTTAAGCTCTTCCGCGTAGACGATACTTGGACGGTCGCGTCCTGGAAAATTATTTCAATGCCGGCTTATGTTTTAACCGATTCAAAAGAATCGGTTAAATCTTCCTAAATATATATAGAATTTAAGTTTTATGAGTTTAGGTAAGATATTTTTATGTATATTATTTTTATATTTTGGTTAATATACATTATATATTCCTCAATAGCTCAGTCGGTAGAGCATGCGGCTGTTAACCGCAGGGTCGTTGGTTCGAGTCCAACTTGGGGAGCCAAAAAACACCATGCTGTATTTGCATGGTGTTGTATTATTATTTTTCATATATCCCTCACTACTTTGCGGCGGCTGAGTTCAAACCCAGTTCGTTTCTTGGTAACGGAGTAAACGACTGCACAGAAATCTCCGCAGAAAAGTTCTGAAAGAATATGAAATTGTTGATTGAAAAAGCGAAAAGCCCATCAGAGTTCGTAAGGAATCTGACAGGCTTAATATCTATTTCAAGCACACATGTACGTGTGCTAAAATAGCATTCTCACTAAGTCAATCAGATAAGTGTTGATATCTGTTTGATTAAGGAACATGTTCCGTCTGGTAAACGGTTCATATTCTGTGGGGGTGCTTTTTCTGTTTTGTATTTTAACATAAAGGAAATATTTTGTCAAGTATTATTTAAAAAAATTTTTTAAAGCCAATTTTGGGAATTTGAAAGAATCGGGATTTTTAATCTCGGTTCTTTATTTTTTTGCCTTGTCAAAAAAATTTTTTTGGACATATTTTCAGCAAGACTGCAATTTCTGTCAAAGCACGGAAATTACGGTCTTTTTTTATATTTTTCTGCTGCAATTTTTACTTAGTTTTGCATGTATTTTTTCTCAATACCCCTCTTGACAAAATAAAAAATGGTGTATATAATTGGAAATCAAATTGAGGTTAATTTTCTGACAGCACATTTTTTCTTCTCAGGATTCCGAAAATCAGACAGATTTTCGGAAAAAATATCAGCCCGCACACGGGCTGAAAATCCGGATTTAACTCACCGGCACGCCGGCAGTCAAATCCGGAGGTCTGGGTAGCAAGCAACGCCGGTGTGGACACACTCGGCAAATTTTGAAAAAATCAGCGAGACTGATTTTTATCAAAATTTATCTTTTGGGAGACCCCAAACCCCGTTAGACTTTTTTGAAAAAAGTCAAGAAAGGACAATAAAATGACTAAGCAAAGAAAACGAAATTGTTTACTAAAATTTTATGTTTCAGAAGAAGAAAAAGCATTTATTTTTGAGAAAATGAAGATAGCAAAAATTAAGAATTTAAGTGCATATTTACGAAAGGCTGCAATAGATGGAAAAATAGAAATTCATGACTATTCCGGACTTAAAGACATTAACTATAACCTGCGTAAAATCGGAGTTAATATCAATCAAATCGCTAAAAGAATCAATGAAACAAATTCGATTTATCAGTCCGATATGGAGGATATTCAAAGAAAGGTAAATGAGGTATGGCATATACTAACATTCATCCAATCAAGGTTACACTTGGAAAATCAATAAACTACATTTGCAAGTTTGAAAAGACCGGAAATGGAAAATATATTTCTTCTGTAAATTGTCAATATAATACAGCTGAATATGAATTTGAATTTACCAGAAAAGAAATGAATGACAACATGAAAAATCTTGCCTACCATTCATATCAGTCATTCAAAAAAGGAGAAGTTACTCCTGAACAAGCACATGAAATTGGTATGCAAACCATGAAAGAATTTTTAAAAGGCGAATATGAATTTGTATTGACTACTCACATTGATAAGAATCATATCCACAATCACATAATTATTAATTCTGTAAACATGATCAATGGAAAATCTTTTTCCAGAGAGCATGATAGGAAGTATGCTCCGGCGTGGAAAGAATTAAGAACTATCAGTGATAAAATTTGTGCTGAAAGAGGTTTATCAGTAATTCAAACCGATAAGGGAAAAGGCATGTCTCATTATGAATGGGAACAAAATAAAGCTGGAATTTCATGGAAGCAGCAGCTGAAAAATATTATTGATGAAACTATAAAGCAGTCTGATAATTTTGAAGATTTTCTTAGTAAGCTTTGTGCAAAAAATATTGAAGTAAAGTATCAGGATTATAAAAAGAAATCCGGCAAATGTTTAGGATTTAAAATGCCGGGACAAAAGTATTTTATTTATTCTCAAAATCTCGGTTGGTACTATGAAGAAAAGCAGTTAAACAAGAGAATTGACAGAGCAGTTGAGAGAAGAAATGAAACAAAATCCGAAGCAAGAACAAGAAGATTTATGAATCAGGATAATCGACTGAAAGAATTTTTTGACTTGTCTGACGAGCGTTTCAGTGCAGGCGGACTTAACCGTTGGGCAAGAATGCAAAATCTTAAAATCGGGTTTAAAACCATAAGTGTTCTGCATGAATACGGTTTCAAAGACGCAGAGGATTTTTTGAATAAATATGACAGTCTGACAGATGAAAAATTACAAAATGAGGAGAATATCCAAAGCCTTACAAAGAAGATAAATTTTAATAAATACCGACTTAAATATCTGAAAATTTACCGTAAATACAAGTCGATAAATGAGGCGTATAAAAAGGCAGTTTTTCAGGACAGATATTTCCGAAATCATGAAGATGAATTGCTTTTATTTCAGGAAGCCGTAGAAGAATTAAAGAAAACAGAAAAGACCAGAGAGCTTCCCAATGCAGGAAAGCTTGCGGCAGATATTAAGTCATTGGAGGAAGAAAAAAATAAGCTTCTATCCGGAAATAAAACCATAGATAAGAAGCTGAAAGAGTATGATGTTTTGAAAAATAATCTTGCAAAAATGCTTTTAGACGAACCGGAAAATAAACTGGAAAATGTGCAGAAATTACAGCAAAAACAATTTCAGAGAAATAAAGAAGATATACAGATTTAAGGAGAGAAATTATGGAGGAAAATAAAAATATATCATGTGATTTATGCGGAAAAAATAAAGAAAATAGAATATGGTATTTAGATAAATGTATTTGTGACGAGTGTGCGGAAAAAATCTCAGAAACTGTTGGAATAAAGAAAAAGAATTCACCGGAAATAGTTGATTATATTGATAAAGATCCGTGTGATGAATTTGATGAATTTTTTAAAGAACAACATGATAGTGGAGAATTTGGATGTCATGTATTGATGGCAATTGCATCAGGAATTATAGGTTATTATTTTACTAAAAAGATATATGGTATCTTGGTAACAGAAAATATGTTATTTAGCTTTAGAATAATATTGCTGATATTATTAAGTTTACTGCCGATATTGGCTGTATATCTTTTGTTTTGCTACAGAAAAAATAAACAAAATTCTATGGATAATAAAAATGAAAAAGACAGAAAAAAATGGAAGTGCAAGGGATGCATAAAAGCAGAGTATTTTGATAAATCAGAGAATACATGCAATTATTGTATACGTAAAAGTCCTTTTGGGTTTTATAGTATTTATATCGGATTGAGTGCTTTTTCGTTTGGAATGTGGGTTTATGTTGTAAGTTTTATAAATATTTTTTAGTGAAATTTTCGTGTTACTATAGGAGGATTTGATAATGACAGGCGGAAAAATATTAATAGATGTTATTGGTACAATCATAGGAATTTTAACAGGAATATTATTTGTAGTTTTATTATGTTTTTGTATAGATAAATTAGTTATTAAAACGGTTAATGACAAGGAAATTGTAGAAATATATTCTGTTGATTTAGAAGCCAACGGCAAGGGAAATTTTGTTCTTGGGTGTGGAAATTATAAGGATGAACAGTATTATTTTGTTTATCAGGCAACAGATGACGGCGGTAAAAAACTGCAAAAATACTATTATGATGATGTGACAATTTATGATAATCTTGAAGCTAATGAACAGCCGTATATGAATATTACATATTCTTGGGATGTAAAAATGTATCTTCCGAAGGATTCTATTATACAGAAATATGATGTTAATTTAAAATGAAAGGAAATAAAAATGAATAATGTACAAGAATTTTTATATGAAAATTTACCGATCAGAATGATTGAAAGTAACGGTGAAACGTGGTGGGTGTTGAGTGATATATGTAAGGTATTAGACTTATCAACACCATCAAAAGTTGCGGATAGACTTGATTTAGATGAAAAGGGTATGACTTCAATTCATACCCTTGGAGGTAAACAAAATGCAACAATAGTCAACGAAAGCGGGTTATATTCAGTAATTCTCCGAAGTGATAAGCCTGAAGCCAAAGCTTTTCGCCGATGGATTACCCATGAAGTACTTCCGGAGATACATCGAACCGGAGGATACAATGCAATAAATGCTGAAATATTGGAAGATTCAAGTCTGACAGCAGCTTCAAAAACTATATTTTTGTACTTATGCAGATGTGCGAAGGGTAAATCAGAGTTTGTAATAAGTCGTTCAAAAGTACTGAACGACTTGAAGATGGGCACAGACATGTATACAAATCATCTTAATAAGCTTAAACAGTCAGGATACATAAGCTCCGAGCCTTGCCGTAATGAAAAGGGACGTATTTGCGGTATTAAGTTTTATATTAATTATCCGAATTCACTTAAAAGGCTTGAAAATAATGGTTTTAGAAAACTGGAACATGAATAATTCGCTATACAGGGTTAAAATCAGAATGCCTAAAAGCAGGCTTAAAATTGAAATATGAAGGTAATAAGAATGGAAACTAGAGAACAAATATTACGGCGGGATTTTTCTGATGAATTTATTGCAAAAATGAAAAATGCTATTGAGGTGTCCCATTATAAATATGGATGGTGTTCTCAAACGTATCCGGAATTAGCCCAAGCTTACAAAAGTATAAAAAGACGTTTAGAGCTGTATGAGGAAACCCATAACACCGAATATCTTGTAGACGTAGCAAATTTTGCCATGATAGAGTACAAATATCCGTCATTTACTAACGCAAAATATATGCCTACTGACAGCGATAAATCACCAGGATTAACTGATGGTATTTCATACAAAGAACTTATGGAGGATTAAAATGTCATCACATAAACGGTTTTCATGTGGCGTTGAGATGCCGAATTCAGGCAGTGCTTAAAAATAATTCGCCATTGGCGAATTGAAGGGAAGCGATAAATTATGATTGAGAATCCATGCCGGAACTGTGTAGCAAGATATCCGGCGTGTCATGACAATTGTGTGAAGCACATTATTTACAACAGTATCCGCAGACGGCGTAAAGAGAAAATACAGGAAAGTATGAAGGAGTGTACAGATCATATGTATAAACCTAAAATTCGTAAATATTAAAAATTTAGAGGAAATAAAAAATGGCGAAATCTGAAATAATTGATTTAATACTATGCTTTATAAGCATAGTAGGGTTATTAGTTAATTGTTATTTATTTTATAGAAATTCAAAAAAATTTATGGAAACAGAAGATTACTCATTATCAATTTTTGCATTCTGTAATATGGGAATTGTATATGGAATGTTAGCGTTTGTATTTTATATGTTCAGCTTTATAGTTTCATCTAAAGAAAATATTGACTTTCTTCATCAACAATGTTTAATTGATTATATTTCTGAAGGTTTATTTTTTCTTATTGCAGGTGCAATCAAAATAGTTAATAAATGGCGAATGAAATATAAATCAACTAAACGTAAATGTTTAAATACAACTTAAACTAGATAGCGAAGTCAAAGATATAATAATGGATTTGTGTAATCTTATAATTTTGTTTTGTGAGGAAATAGAAAACAGTACAGGAGCACCGTCTGAGAAAACTTATCAGGTAATAAAAGCAGTGTGCGATTCTCACTTTAAAGGTACAGAAAGAATCAGAGAAAGAGAAAGATGAAAATAATTATGAACAGTTGTTTAGGTGATTATTTTTATAAAGATAATAAAAGAAGAAAAGTAAATGTTATATTAATCTTATTAATTATAATATTAGATTGTATATCTTATTATAATTATGTCGAATTTGAAGTTAATCAACATTTGCAAAATATGGAGCAACTGGATGTTAAAATGAAAAAGAACAATATGTTTCAGATTATTTTATACATGGATTTATCAGAGTATTTAATTGAAACAGATGAAGAAGAAGCTGGACTATTGATAAAGGAACAACTTCGTATACCAGAAAATTATCAAAACTCTATTAAATCAAGCCTAATTATTTTGAAACACTATGTTGATTCAGATATTTTAGATAATAAAGTAGTTGAAGAATATATGTCAAAGATAACAAATTTAGCTAATACTAATAAGGTTATATATAAAGATTTTGATTCTGAAAAAAATAAATATCTTTATTACTCTAATAAGGTAATTTATCAATTGTTTAATAAGTTAAAGACTCAGATATATCTTTTCTTTGTTTTTTTATAGTTTCTTGTAAAGATTGAGAAGTAATTTTTAATTCGAATTGATGTATAATTTTATTTAATAATGTCTTATTATTTACGTCTACATTATCTAAAAAATATGCCATATAACTTTTAGTTGAAAAAATCATTGTATAAATATAAAACTCATTATTATACCCTTTAAATATTATATGTATTAAATCAAATGATTCCAGAGACGGTGAAGAAAGATAAAAAATCAATTCTTTATTATTGAAACCAGTTACGATTAGTGGTATTTCATCATTAAGTATTATTGATTCAGACGTAATTTTATTTGTTTCATATGATACCATATCTACAACTGAGTTTTTAACATATGAAAATATAACTTCAGAATAAGAACCTGAAAACTTATTTACAGTGGGATATATTTTATAAGGTGAAAGTGTAAATGCTTGATTATTATTTTCTATTTTCATAATATCTGGAGTGTTATAATTTTCAATTGCTAAATTTAATTGTGCCATTTTATAATTAAAATTATTTACAGTATTAGATATATGGTTGGCTTGTTTTGCAACGCAAAGTGATATTATTATTGATATCACTGAAATAATAATATTTATATAGTCAAGATTATTTAAATTGTTTTTAAATTTTTCCCTAATAATTTTCATAATCGGTTTTTGTTTATTGGTCTTATGTGAATTTGTTTTTTTTCTTTTTGACATTTTAACCCCCGTCCATTTAAATTTATAGAAATATTATACCATATTTTGTCAATTAGTACAATAAAGGAAGTGAATAAAGATGTTAGGATTTATAATAGGTATATTTGCCGGAGGAGTTTTAGGTACATTTACAATGGCTTTGATGAAATCATCCGGACAAGCAGACAGAAAAATAATAGCAGGAGGCAATAAAAATGCTTAATACAGTAACAATAATGGGACGTCTGACTGCCGATCCGGATTTAGGACAGACGCCGAATAATATTTCAGTGTGCAAATTTACGGTAGCAGTAGAGGAAGATATTCCGGACAAGAACGGAAAGAGAGCAGCACAATTTATTTCAGTGATAGCATGGAGACAATCAGCAGAATTTGTATCACGTAATTTCACCAAAGGAAAGTTTATAATTGTACAGGGAAGATTGAAAAACAATAATTACGAAAAGGAAAACATAAAGCATTACGGAATGCAGGTTGAAGCAAATCATGTTTACTTTGGAGGAGATAAACCAAATAAGCCTACAACTTCACCTGTGCAGCAGGATCTTCCAGAAGAACTTTCAGAATATGAAATGCTGACAGATGAAGAACCATTTTAAAGTATAAAATTCGCCAATGGCGAATAAAAAAGAAGCCTGTAAAAGGCTTCCATAATTGACAAAATATGACCGTATATGCTATAATCAATATATGGTGACTGCATAACGGTAGGCGGTTTCTCCCGTAAGGGAGGTGATAGCTATGATGACATTTTCTGAATTGTTTCAATTCGTTACAATGCTCACACAAGTTATCTCTCTTTGCTATCTTGTATTCCACAAGAAAAAGTAAAGGTTTCTTACATATAAATTAAGAAACACCGCCCCATCCTGCAAGATTGGCAGTGTTTCTTAACACAAACATCTTGGAGAACCGCTTATCGCAGTCACCTTTTTCATATATATTATACCACATCTGCTGAAAATGTCAAGTTTAAAATTCGCCATTGGCGAATAGTTTCTGGGGAAAGAGAAAACTTTTATTTGACAGTTAAATCGAAATTATTTTCTTGTGCTACTTTTTCAAGGGCATAAATAATCAGAGCATTAGTAGACATATCCATATTTTCTGCAAGTTCTTTAATTAATGGTTTCATACCTTTTTTTACTACTACATTTAATCTATCATATGCTTTAGCATTATACTTATTTTTACTTGCAGTCGATGTTTTACCTCCCATAAAGTACCTCCAATATTTTTAAATTAATTATATAATATTTAGCGTACTTACACAAGTGGCAAAATGCATAAATAATTATATAAAAGATTGGTGAAAAAATCAATAGACAATACTTACACAAGTATGCTATAATTTAAATATGGAAAAACGCAAAAGACAAATTCGCCAATGGCGAATTAAAGAAAGGACAAAAATCGTGAGTAAAATAATATCAATAGCAAACCAAAAAGGAGGGGTAGGAAAAACTACCACAACGCTGAATCTGGGTACAGCGCTTGCGTTAAAGGGGTTTAAGGTTTTGCTTATAGATCTCGATCCTCAAGCAAATCTTTCAAGCTATCTTGGATTTGAGGGTGACGGTGATCCTACGATCAGTCACATGATGCTGAGTATTGCAAAGGGAATGAAAGTCAGTAAGGAAGATTTTGAGAGCTGTGTAAGAGTATCAGAAGCAAACAGAATCAGTTATATTCCCTCAGATATCAACCTTGCAAATGCTGAAAGTTACCTGATGAATGCACTGTCCAGAGAAACAGTTATGAAGCGTATCCTTACAAATGAAAATCTGACCGACTATGATTATGTACTTATAGACTGTTAGCCGTCATTGGGAATTTTGTTAGTCAATGCCTTGACTGCATCGGATAATGTTATTATTCCCGTCCAAACTCAAAAGTTTGCATATGAAGGACTGGGAAGTCTCATCAACATTTGTGAACAGGTTAAAGAAACAATCAATAAAAGTCTTGCAGTTTCCGGAATAATTGCTACAATGGCAGAAAATACAAAAATGAGCAGAAATACTCTTGAAATGCTTGACACAAACTATAAAGACCTTTTGTATAAAACTGCAATACATAAATCTGTAGAAGCTGCAAACAGTTCGGAAAGAAACAGAAGCTTGTGCCTTAACAAAAGCAAGCTTGGAGAAGAATACAAGGCGCTTGCAGAAGAAATTATGATGAGGTGTTAAGATGCTTGCAACATTTGATATCGGCACAATGATGTCACAGGAAAATCAGATAAAAAATATTCCGATAAGCAGTTTGGTTCCTTATCATAACCATAAATTTCAATTGTACTCCGGAGAACGTCTGGAGGATATGATTGAAAGCGTTAAGAAAAACGGTATACTGATTCCTATAATAGTACAGCCTTATGGAGAGAATTATGAGATTCTTTCCGGTCATAACCGCACAAATGCAGCAAGACTTGCAGGACTTGAAACAGTTCCGGCAGTGATCAAAGAACGTCTATCAGATGATGAAGCAGAGATGTACATGATAGAAACAAATCTCAGACAGCGTGGATTTGACGATTTGAAAATATCAGAACAGGCGGCAGTACTGGCAATGCGGCATTCAAAAATGTTCAGCGAGGAAAAGAGTCGTGCCATAAATGAGGAATTAGAAAGGCTTGACGGTAATGAGCATTCCAAAAGTAAGCTTGATATAACAGGTGAGGAATACGGTATGAAAAAGGATTCGGTAGCACGACTGCTGAGAGTTGACAAGCTTATACCAGAACTTAAACCGTGGATAGATTCAAAGCAGCTTGCAGTCAGAGCAGCCGTGGAGATTTCATATATTCCTGAAGAAGGACAAAAGCTTTTATACAGCATTATAAAAAGTCCTGATAACGGAATGCTTATAAAGATGGATATCAGGAAAGCCAAACAGCTAAGAGAAGCGTATAAAAATGTCGAAAAATTATCAAAAAGCAAAATGACGGAATTGCTTATAGGGGACTATAAAGTAAAAAAATCAGAAATGAAATCTTTAAAGCTGCCTTCTGAATTTTATTTAAAGTATTTTGATGAAGATACTAAACCGGAAAAAGTATTGATGATAATTGAAAAAAAAGAAGTCTGTAAAGACTTCCAAGGTTGACAATATATGACTGTCTATGATATAATCATCATAAGGTGATTGCATAAACGTGAAAACGAAAAGGCGGTTTCTCCCAGTAAGGGAGGTGATAGCTATGGTTACATATGATGGACTGTTCCAGTACACTTTAGTAATTCTAACTGCTATCTCCTTGTTTTATAATATTTATAAAAACAAGAAATAGTTTCTAAATAAAAGAAACACCGCCCTTCCTCCTACAGATTGGCGGTGTTTCTTTACACTAAACATCTTTGGGAGAACCGCTTATCGCAGTCACCTTTTTCATTTATAATTATAACATATTATCATAAAAAGTCAAGAGTAAAAATGAAAATTCGCCAATGGCGAATGAGAAAGGAAAAAGATAATGACAGATTGTTTTTGGCTTGAATTTGATCCTGATAAATTAGCGATGCTGAAACAGGAAGCATACGAACTGGATTTATCCTTAGAGGAATATTTATCAGAAATGCTTGAAGATATGGTGTCTTTTAACCGAGAGAAAACCGAAGATGAAGCTAACATGGATAAATACAAGACTATAAAATGGAAGGACAGGGAAGTTGAATCGTCTGCAATTGAAAGATTTTCGGAAAGGTGGACACATTTTATTAAAGATGAAATAGAAAGGTACGATGTATATCTTGAATATTTAGCTGAAGAAGATCCAGAAGCAACACCGATTGATATAATGGAATTTACATTAAATGAATGCTCAGAATATATTAATGAAGAAATGGAATTTCCTTGTGACCATCTGATAAAGGAAACAGCAGAGAGTATAATAAAGTACAGAAAATAAATGGCAAAAAATGTATGGTTTATATTGACAAAACAAAATATATATGATTTAATATATATAAAGAGATGAAAATATATGGAGGGTTTGATTATGAAAAAATTAAAAGCTTTTATATTAACTGCAATGATAACATTCATGTTCGGAACTTCGGTAATAAACGCATACGAAACATATATTCCTGTAAGCATAAGATATGAAAAAACTGACAGCAACGGTGACGGAGTTGAGGATTCTATAACAATATTGTATGATAAAACATATGTTACAGCTGAAAGTGTTATAATTCCTGATAAAATTGACGGTATGCCTGTTACAGAGATTTTACCGTATGTATTTTTCGAAAGTCAGATAACAAGCATAAAACTTCCCGACAGTCTGGAAACAATTGGAGAGTGTGCATTTATGTTCTGTGAAAATCTGAAGAACATAGAAATACCGGAAAGTGTAAAGTATATATGCGAAAATTCATTTAACAGCTGCACTGCAGCGGAAAGTATCACAATATTAAATCCTGAATGTGAAATATATGATTCATATCTTACAATGTATCAGTTTACAGGAACGATATACGGTTATGAAAACTCTACTGCTCATGAGTATGCTGAAAAGTATGAATATAACTTTTCTGCTATAGATGCAGAACCGGAAGTAACAACACCAGCAGAGACTACAGCTGTTACAACAAGTGAAGATGTGGTAACAACAGTTAGTCAGACAGAAATGACAACTCCAGAAGAAACACAAGTAAGTCAGATTGAAACATCAGTATCTCAAGTTACAACGAGTGAACCAGCAATAACAACAGTAAGTCAGGTAAGCACATCGGCTGAAACAACGGTATCAGTGGTTACAACTCCGGAGATAACCAAACGAACAGATGAACATGGAAGTATTGTAATAACAGTCGGAGATGTCAATGACGATGGAAGAGTTTCTGCATTGGACGCAGCAATAATAGCGAGAAAGCTTGCAGAGGGAAGAAGTTCGGATCTCAATAAATGGGCGGCAGACTACAACGGAGATGGAAAAGTAACAGCGCTGGATTGTGCAGAAATAGCACGTTTTTTAGCAAAGTTAAGTATAATAGAACACACAACGGCGCCGAATGAAAATAAAACAGAAACTACAAAAACCACAGTAAAGCTAAAAGAACCAAACAAGAAGAATTATGACCTGAATAAATTCAGCGGAATAAAGAAGTATGTAAATGATTGCATAAAGTATAAAGCAGCAGCAGAATACGGAATAACAAAGATTATATATGATGATACGGTAGACCCATGGGACAGTTACAGTTGGGATGCGCCAGCTGACTATATTCCAAATATTGAATATTATAAGGAACATAACGATCCTATTCTTCCGGCAGGTATTCTATGGACAGCAGACGAATTAGTTGATTCAGCATATACCAATCTCTATATGATGGTGGAGGAGCTTAAAGGAACTGGTGAATGGGAAGATGAAACCGCTTACTTAACACAACTAATAGTTACATGGAAAGAACTAGGCGGAGGAAATTATCAGTTGTATATTATGTGGCATTAAGTATATATGAAATAAAATCATTACGAGGCGATTATAAATTGTATATTGAGGTATAAAAATGAATTTAATAAAATATATTACAACAGCTGCTGCCGGACTGTTTTGTGTCGGATTGCTTGGCATTGGCGTTTATGCTGATGAACCTGATATAATACCAGATATTACAGAGAAAACTACGGAACAATTTGTTGAAGAAACTACTGTACCTGACGTATCTGAAGCATCAGATGTGACAACAGTTTCTGTTGACATTGATTCAACCATATCGACTGACATTTTGGAAGATCCGAAAACAGAAACCACTCTGCCAGAGGAAAATATGGATGGTTGGCAGCTGAAAGACAATAGATGGTTCTATTATAATGACGGTGTTCCCACAATGAAATAGACGGTAAATCCTATTTGTTTGCTCCTAACGGTGCACTTAAAACTGGTTGGCAGACAGTAAATTCAATCAGAACATATTTTGATTATGAAACTCATCAACCTGTTTACGGATGGATTTCCTATATGGGAAATGTTTATTATAACGATGAACATTATGGTAAGCTTACGGGTATGCAGGATATAGATGATAACACCTATATTTTTACGGATACCGGAATCATGCATACAGGTTTTATAAAATATCAAGGGTATATATATTACTGTAATGAAAACGGCATTGTAATTAAGGGTGATGATAGGTACACTCCAATTGGTATTGCCGGAACAAGCTACATTATTTCTCCGTCTGGAAAAGTACATACAGGCTGGCAGTATATAAATGGACTGAGGGTATATTTTGATACGGAAACAGCTGAACCTGTTTATGGCTGGATTAGTTATCATGGTAAATATTATTATACAGATGCTGAAATCGGGAAATATACAGGCGAGCATTATATTTATAATCATCCGTACAGATTTGATGAAAGCGGTATTTTGCAAACTGGACTGCAATCCTTTGCCGACGGTTCAACACTGTACTATTATGATGACGGTACATGGGCAGATGGCTTTGTAACAGTTGAAAATGACACATATTATTTTAATTCTGAGGGATTTATGCTAACAGGTTGGCAGACTGTTAATAAAAATAAATATTATTTTTCTGAAAACGGCAAAATGGCAGTAGGGTTATTTACATTAAACGGAAACAAATATTACTTCAATAAAAAAGGGATAATGCAAACCGGTTTTACTAAAATTAACGGAAATACGTATTATTTTGATACAAACGGCAAGATGCTGTATAGGTGGCAGACAATTAATAAAAATAAGTACTATTTCGGTTCTGACGGTAAAATGAGAACAGACTGGCAGTCTATTGACAAAAATAAATATTATTTCAGCTCTGACGGTAAAATGAGAACCGGTTGGCAAACTATAAATAAAAATAAATATTACTTTAATACAAACGGAATAATGTCGGTCGGATTTTTAAAGATAGGAAGTAATACTTATTATTTCGGAAAAGACGGTATAATGCAGACGGGCTTTAAAATTATCAATGGCAAATACTATAATTTCGGCGCAAACGGTATATTAAAACCGATAAAAGTATTTGTCGGAGTAGGTCACGGCGGCTATGATCCCGGAGCTGTCGGTTATATAGTCGAAAAAGAGTATACCCTCAAAACCGCAAAAATTGTCGAAGAATACCTGAAAGCCGCAGGAATAGATTATATACTAAGCCGTGATGCTGACATTGACACGACTATGCAGAGTAAACTTGAATTATGCAATAATTATGATCCCGATCTTATAATTGATATTCATTTTAATGCGGTGGGGGGGCATGGATTTGAGATTTATCATTCTATGTATGGCGGAATGTCGAAAACTCTTGCTGAAAATATAAATGCAGAGGTTTCCAAGATAATGTACAGCAATGGCTGCAAAACATTTATTAATGCCGATGGTTTAGACAGATTTACGATAATAAGGGAAACTCACGCACCGGCAGTACTTATTGAAGGCGGTTTTGTAGATAACTGGTCAGATGCAGAATTTATTAAAGCTAATTATCAAAAGCTTGCCAAAGCTTATGCTGAGGGTGTACTTAAGACCATATTATTAATTTTTAAAGACAGTTAAAAAATATTGTACGCCAATTGGATAAAAATCCTAAAGCAGAAATTATAAATTAATATTATATGGTGAAAACAAAGTAAAAAAATGTTGACTATGTAAAAATTATGTGATATAATATAAATATCAGCGAAAGCTGAAATATTATAAGAAAGCACAAAATATTTTTTCTACG
>OMGY01001761.1_pt1 | contig 17947 bp, 16 predicted proteins | sample 1674461 | NCBI WGS metagenome assembly OMGY01 (sample SAMN05578579, study PRJEB25193) | human gut metagenome | biome: Human Microbiome; feature: human-associated habitat; material: feces | host: Homo sapiens | place: USA:Birmingham
AAGCAATGTTGTTTTATTATCGCTCAATTCACTATCAAGACCAGATGGACTTAGCAAGCTATACAAACGTGAAACAAAATACCCATGGTTGTAACTAAATCGATTCCCGTCGCTTAAGTTTCTGCCTAACAAAAGAAAAACGGCAATGACAGTTAATCATTGCCGTAAGTTTTTTGGAGAGGGCGACAGGAATCCCGCGTCACAAACTTGGGTAATAACCATTATAAAGGCTTCTACTATCAGAATAGACCTTCCGCATGACTTAATAATTAATCATCTAAAAGCGGATTGTGGACCATGCGCAAACCTCTATCCAGTCCCGCAACTAAACCAAGAACACTAAGAAGGGTATTTGCCCAAGGAGGCAAGGGGAATGTTGGGAGCGGAGTGCCAAACGAAAATCCCAGCATTGTAATAGCTCCCAGCAACCCGTTAATTAGGTTAGGAATCTGAGTTATGAGCGCCACAACAAGCACCAACCAAGAAGAAGCAGCAATTGCTTTACTTACGTCCGGATGATTCTGCTCAAATAATGTCCGCTTTGCTTCAGCAGTGCCAGGAAGCGGAGTGAGCAATCGGGTGCCTTGCGGGCCAACCATACGCGCATATTTCATACCAAACAGCGCCATCGCCGCTTCAATACGCACACCTGATCCTAAATCGAATACCACAGGCGAAACCCCTTCATCAACCAGAAACCCGTCACGATAAAGACGCACCTTTTCGCTAAAGTCAAAGAAATCAACTTCGATCACATAAATCGCGTCTTCAAACTCTATTCCATACAATCCGCGCCACAATGTCTCTGCCGACTTTAATTCCTTTAGTGGATACCCTTCGAGCTTTTGTCCAGTTTTTTCACCCATTACGCCAGCAAGCCTATCTCATTCGTTATTAAAATACAAACGTATTATAATACACTTGTACTAAAATAAAAGAGCGTAAGAAAGATACGAGGAAAGACGCCAATCATGCCCAAAATTGTTGACAGTCAAGCACGCCGTGAAGAAATCGCCCACGCCGTCTGGTCAATAGCAGCACGAGAAGGTATTAATGCCGCTACCATACGCGCGGTCGCTGCAGAATGCGATCTTTCCGTAGGAGCCATTCAGCATTCCTTCAAAAGTCAAGCATCCCTCCAGCAATTTGCTATGGAAATTATCGTGCAACGCATTAGTCATCGCCTTGACACATTTAAAGAAATACAAGAAAAGCCAATACGCTCGGTAGTCGTGGCAGCACTCCTGCAATTGCTACCCCTTGATAACAAACGTGAACTTGAAGCACGGGTTTGGATTGCGTTTTTCAATGCCGCACTCACCAACAAAGATCTTGCACCCTACGCTACTGAAATCGATTCACTCATCACGCTGTTTTGTCGCAACTGTCTTGCCTGCCTTGAAGCCCCTTCCAATAACCCTGAGCCTTATAAGACAAATGCGCCATCTTTAGATGAACGAGCCATTACCTTACACGCTTTGCTCGACGGACTTACTCTGCGCATTCTTACCAATCCATCATCAAGACGTCGCAAAGAAGCGCAGCAAGCCATCGAAGCATATATTGATACGCTTTAGACTGACACTATCCATTCTGCTATACCTACTCAAACGCCCACTGGCAAGCTCATTAAATTTCGAAGAAGATTGCGCGGGAGCTTTATAAGAAGAAAGACCTAAAAGTTCCGCCCCCTCGCTCATAGGAAGCCAACTTGTCATACCACTTTCAACAAAACCATTTCTTTCACTAAACAATGCCATAGAGGCTGGATCAAGATCGGTATTTCTGGTTAAATCGACAAACACCATCGACAAACAGGTCGTGCCACGCCCTGCCAAACCAACCTTTGACCTCGCAGAAAGCTCTCATAATAATTCCGCATTATCTTGCTTCGGTAACTATCGGGAACAGTATTCTGGTTTTACTCACAGCGTTAAGGATTAGTTTTCCCATGGTGTGATAGCAACTTTTAGGCAGTTATCCTCACGACGCTCAAAATAGCGATACGCTTCCTCGATATCATTTAAGGCAAAGCGCTTAGAAATCAAACATGAGGTATCAAGCTTTCCTTGTTCGATAAGCACCATTACCTCATCAAGTCTGTCTGCATCAACACCTCCTGTTTTGAAGGTGAGATTTTTTCCATACATGAAAGGAAGCGGCAGCACTTGATTTTGCTCGTACATGGCAGAAATCACCACAGTTGCACTAGGGCGAGCAATGCGCCATGCCAGTTCAAACGTATTCTTTCCCCCTGCTGCCTCAATAACACAATCAGCGCCTCGGCCATGCGTAAGTAAGCGAACAACCGCTTCTATCATCTCAGGAGAAAGCTGTGAAGGATTGATTGTTTTGTTAGCCAACCCTTGTTCAGAGGCAAGCCGTAAACGATGATCGTCTATATCAAGCGCAATAATTTGGGCAGGATTTTCCAAGCGAGCACACATCATCGTAGTTAAACCTACTGGTCCAGCGCCTATCACCGCAACCGTCGCGCCTTCTTCAATATCGGCAATGTGAGCGCCCCACCAGCCCGTAGCAAGAATATCACCCACAAACAGAGCATCTTCATCGCTTACCGTATCAGGAATTTTGGTACAGGTATTTTGAGCGAAAGGAACGCAAACAAATTCAGCTTGGCAGCCATCAATGCGACAACCTAATTCCCAGCCGCCTTGTTCGCAGTTATTTACCCAACCATGCTGGCAGAAAAAACATTCCCCACAAAAAGTTTCGCAGCTAATTGCCACGCGATCACCTACATGCAACGATGTCACATCGCTGCCTACTTTTTCAATCACACCAACAAATTCATGGCCCAAAACAGTGTTAGGCACCGCACGCGGAACTACCCCTTTAAGGATATGCAAATCGCTTGTGCAGATAGTTGAACGAGTCACTCGGACGATTGCATCACTTGGCTGTTCAATAACAGGATTTGCGCGATTGACAAGAGAAATCACTCCTGCACCATCATGCACTAATGCTTTCATGAGCCCTTCTTTCGCTAATGTTTCTTGTGAAACACTATATGCCACAAGCGCCCTGAAATGCAGTTATCTAAGCAAGTTGATGAATAAGCGCAGGCAACTCTAAGAAATTATGAATAATCGCATCGGCACCAGCAGCACGGAAGGTTTCAGCTACCTGGTTGCACGCCGCCTCACGATCAGCATCGCTCAAGGCTTCGTATTCTTCCTGTGTCAGCAGGGATTTCAGCGCGCTGTATTCGCTTCGCCACGCCTCGTTGCGCTCGTCAAAGGCTTGCGGCAAGCCGCCCCAGCCCACATAGCGGGACAGCACTTCCTGTTCCTGCGGCGACGCCGGGCGATGCTCGCTTTCGACCATCTTCAGCACGGAAATGGCTTCGATGTTCGCGCTGAATTTCGCCTTTGCGCTGCCTTCTCCCAAATGTTCGTCCGCAATGCGGAAGTTTTCTGCCGCTGGCTGTTCAGGCGCTGGTTCGCGCTGTTCGGATGCGCTGGCGGACAAATCAAGCACAATATTCCGCAGCGCAGTTTCTGCTGCTGGCAGGAAATGTGCGTTCCGTTCGTCCGCTGCCAGCAGCCGCTCAAAGCGCGGCAGACTTTCCGCTCGGAAAATAGGATAGCGCTGGGACGGGTCGCGCAGCTGAACGCCGAACGCACTTTTTGCCTCGATCACAAAGAGCGTGTCGTCCAGATAGACCGTATCGCCGACCGCATAGGCGGTAGTTTCTGATGAAGCTGGATTTTCAGCGGCATCAGCAGTTGCGGCGCTGTCTTCGGTGGAAACAGGTTCGTCTGCTTCTTCGCCTTGCTCCGCCCGATTTTCCTCGTTCGCATCCGGCGCTGTTTCCTTTGGGAGGGCACCTTCGGCAGCTTCTTGTCTGCCACGGTCGGCGGCTGCATCCTGCGTCAGGTACTGCCCCCGGCGAATCAGCGTGTCAATGCGCGCCGCCACCTTCGTCCACTGCATTTTGACAGGCGCGCAGCCGTTTTTTTGCAGCACAATGCCCTTGCTGTCATGCGCTTCATTGCTGCCATCCGCACCGGATACCGCAGGAGAACGCCCGCCTATGCCATACTCGTCTTTGAGGAAATTCGCTTTTTCGGTCATCGAGCGTGCAGGCGTTTCGGTGAAATACTGGTAGATGCGCCGTTTGCCGCCCGACATATTGCCGCCGCTGCTGAGGATATCGTCGATTTCATCCTCCGTGATGAAGCCGTCCGGTTTGGGGACTTCGACAAGCAGGGAGTCATAGCCGCGCCGCGGAAACGCCAGCTCTTTGAGCGTGTTCAGGACAGCCTCCGGGTTGTGGAAGGGAAATCGCAGGAGGTTCCGATTTTCCCGCGCATCTTCCGCAAACTGCGCTGCTTCTGCTGTCAGCCTTGACAGAAATTCCGGGTTGGCAAGCTGCTCCGTCAGCCGCGCTGTTTCTTCGGGGAAGCTGCTTCCGCGAATACTCTTCATGGAGGGAAAATAGCCCTTGCCGTCCTTCGCCATATCGTGGTACATGTACCAAAGCCCCTGTGCTGCCATTGAACGCTCATGCACCGGGGTCTGTGCCAGCTCCATCATGCCAAGAAATTCGCCGGATTCCAGCAGCTCCCCGATGCGCCGTGCGGCATCCGCCCATGCAATCCGCTGCGCATTCGGTACATCGCGGGCGCTTTTCCCGCTGGCAATCCGAATGCCTCTTTCGTCATACCACGCGCTGTACGGTTTGCCCATGTACATCATGCCGAATCCGCCGTGATAAATCCGCGGAAGGCGCTGGGCAATGGTTTCAGGCGAAAGCTGCTTGGCAAAGTCCGCCGTGACCTTCATCCGATGGTCTGTCGTATTGCTGCCGCTGCGCAGAAACTCATCCACCACTTCCTGCGGTACAGAAAAAGCGAAGGGTGCTTGCGCACTCTCCGCCTCAAAATTGTCCACCAGTTGAATCTGCTCGTTTTCTGTCGGCAGGAAAAAACTCATCTGCTCCAGCTGCGGCGTATAACCGCTTAGCTGTAAATCAGCTCCGAAAGAATCATTTCCTCCGCCTGATGTTTCAGGCTGTTCATCTGCGCCGCCCAGCGCATCGGGTTCTCCGCCTTCATGTCCTCGGTCACGCCGCTCTGCTTCGGCAGGATGTGCATCAGGCTGTTCAGCCGATTCTGCGCGCTCTGCTCGATTTCGTGCAGGTGCGTCATCAGCCGCCCGCTCAGGAGCAGCCGCGTATACAGCCCCGGACGCTCGCTCGCCAGATACTGCTGGCGCATCATCCCGTACTTGCCCAGCGGCTGCTGTTCCTCTTCGGTCAGGTCCATTTCCGGCAGCAGGCAATCCCCGTGCTGTGTGTACTTCAGTTCGCTCATGTTCCATGCTCCTTTCCGCATTTCGGACGGTTCTTTCTATCTGGCGGAGCACCTGCTCGGCAATCGTGCTGACTGCCTTGCCCAGTTCCGCCGCGGCTGCGGGCGTGTTCCAGTCCATGACCTCTTGAAAATCCTCCCGCAGAAGCTCCGGTTCCAGTCCGCATCGGGTCTGGATGACAGCCGAGATGCTTGCCGCCGCTGCTTTTCGGAAGGACGCCCCCGCCGCAAAATCATCGTACTCCGATAATGCCGAATCGTCAACACTGTCGAGAATGTCGCGGCGGTGTTCGTTCCAGTAGGCAAGCGCTTGACGCTCGGCAAGCTGTTCAATCTGCTGGACAAGACGCATCGACGCATCCGCAGAAAATTCTTCTGCCAGCATCTTGCGGACAGCCGGTTCTGCTGCTTCCGTCAGCTGCCACACGTCTACATTCCGCGAATCTGCCCGCGTCCCCGTGTCCGACACGTCAAAGACATATCGGATGCGCATTCCGTTGGCGGTGGGGTTCAGCAGGGCAATGCCCTTTGCGCCGCGCCGGATGTAGCGGTGCATAGTGCCGTTCCAGAGCTCATACGCGGCACAGGCGCTTGCATCCGGGCGCTGCGCATAAATCATCAGCTGGTCGTGGTAGGGATATTTATAGAGCCTTGATGCCGTGGTCAGGAACGACAACCAATCAAGGTAATTTCCCGTGATTTTCAGCGATGTTTCGTCCGCCAGCTGCACATAGGCTTGTACTTTTGTCTGCATGTTTTTCTCCTCTGCGTCAGTCTGCGCCGCTCGCATACCACAGCGCGTAGGCGGCAAGGTCGGTCAGCGTCCAGTCGGCGGGCATTACGCAGTCAGCAAAATAGGCGCAGTCGAGGCTTCCGGCTTGGAAGCTGCGTTCGTCCTGCTCTATCAGGCGGCAGCGCTCGTCCGTTTCCGTGCAGAATCCCTGCCGGCAGCGCGGGCATTCCTGCTGGGCAAGCAGTCCGATGCAGTCCACCATCTGCGCGGTCATCAGGAATCGGGCAGCAGCTGCGAGAGGGCATGAAGCAGCGTGCAGAGCGCCGTCTGCTCGTCCTCCGGCACGGACTGCGCACGATGCTCCGGATAATCCGCAGGGTGTTCGCCGCCGTGCATCAGGAGTTCCTCAACGGAAACATGGAAGGCGCGCGCAAGGCGGAGAATCGTGCCCGCCTTGCAGTTCTCCAGCCGCACGCTGCCGCTGAGCAAATCGCGCAGGGTAGTTTCCGGAATGCCGCTCTGCCGGGAAAGTTCCGCCTTGGTCAGGCGCTGGGAACGCATCAGCTGATTTAGGTACATCATTGTTTTTATCGCTCCATTTCGTTCTTTTTGTTTTGGTGGGATGAGTGCTTCGGCACAGGAAATGAACAGGTGGATAATCTGTAAGTGACTTTTCTGCGTCGAAGATGAAGTTTTTCAGTTATAACTGAAAAAATCTTTTGATTCTGCTTGATTTTTCTTTATAGATGGACACATGTACCGTCAATATGATGGAATTGAACCCAGCCGCCCTTCCGGAAAAATCGGGAGGGCGGCTGGCGTTTGGGAGAAATCACGCCTCCTTTATTCCAGTACCATGCTGCTTTCCTTTGTGCCGTCGGAGAGAATCAGTGCGTACTTATATCCGCCATCCGCCGTCATCTGGCGGCAAATCCGCAGCCCATACTGTTCCGTAACGCTGCCGCGCGAAAGCGTCAGTTCAAACTCCGACTCGTTCCAGTAGCGTTCGCGGCGGGTATCGTATTCCTGAATCTCCCATGTGCCGCAGAAATCAGCGCGCGTCCCGTCTGCCAGCACCGCGCAGCCCGTCATGCTGCCATCCGCAAGGAAGGTCATCTGTTCCGCATCCACGGAGCTGCCCGCATACAGCTTCCAGCTGCCGAGGATGGCACGGTTTGCCTCGCGGGTGTCGGTAACTGTTCCCAGCAGACACTCGGTGGGGACGAACCCGCGGAAGCGGCTCTTGCCCGTACCCGCTTCGATGTACGTCCAGTCGCCCATGCTCGCAAGCGCCGTTACGCTGGTGTTTTCCATCAGGCGGGTCAGCGGCGTCTGGCTCATCAGCGGGTCATCCGTTACGGAAACGTCATAGCTGACGATGGCGGGCACGGCTTCCAGCGCCAGCGCGGGAGCAGCAGCATCTTGTGGCAGTGCGTTCCTGCCAATATATCCGATGCGGCAGTGCTCCGGGGTGATGGCATACTGCACCAGCAGCCAGTCGCCTTCCGCGCCGAACACCTGAATCCAGCCGTTGGTGCTGACCCGCGCGCGTCCCTTCGCACCGCGAATGCTTCTGCTGTCCGGCGCGGAATACACCGCATAGGTTTGCCCCGGCGTAAACGACATTACCTCAGCATTCAGCGTTCCCTGCGGAATTTCCGGTCTACTTCCAGTATCCGCCAAGGCAGCGGCAAAGCAGGTCAGCAGCGCAAGCAGGAGCGCTATGAGTTTCTTCATTTTCATCATCCTTTCATCAGTCAAAGCGCGGGCGCAGGATTGCCCTGCCATCCTTGCCGAAATCAAGATGCAGCACGGCATCATAGCGGGCGTTAGTCCGGATGGAGTGCAAACCGGTTTTGCGGACAGCCCCCTTTGTCAGCAGCGTCTTTGCTTCAGCGGCAGTCAGGGGCGTTTCCGCGTGGGCAAGGATACCGCCCTTTTTCCAGAGTGCGAATCCGCAGATACGGTTTTCGCACAGATACCCTTGGGGATGCTCCGTGATCGCCGCACCGCATTTCGGGCAGCTGCCGATTTTCTCCCGGAGCGGCGGAAACAGCGTCTCCGCATGTTCAGCGCGCTGCGGATTCACCATCAGCTCTTTGACAAAAGCCTGAATATCCCGCATGAAATCTTCGGGCTTCTCCGCACCCTGTTCAATTTGCTGCAAGCGCTGCTCCCATGCAGATGTCAGCAGGGGCGAACGCAGACTTTCCGGCAGAACCGCGGCAAGGGCTTTCCCCTTGGTCGTCGGCACAAGCACCTTCTTCCGCTTTTCCCCGACGCGCTCAATCAGCTTCGTTTCAATCAGCTTCTCCAAAATGGCAGCACGGGTGGCGGGTGTGCCGATGCCTTTTCGCTCCGCATTTTCGGGGATGTCCGCTGCACCGGCGGTTTCCATTGCGTGCAGCAGCGTGCCTTCGGTGTGATGCGGCGGCGGGGTAGTCTTTTCTTCCTCAATGGATGCACGGAGAATCGGCAGTTTCATGCCTTCTGCAAGGTCAGCCGAGATGACGTTTTCCTGCATCTTCTCCTCCTCATTCATCCGTCCGCCAAGGCTTCCGCGGAAGGTGTACCAAATGCGCTTCCATCCCATCCGGGTAATCCTCTTGCCTTTTGCCCCAAATTCATGCGCGCCGCACATCAGTGTAACAGCTGTTTCTTCATACACGAAAGGTTCTTCCAGCGCGCACAGCAGCCGGGTGCAGACGAGGTGAAACAAGTCGCGTTCGCCCGTCGTCAGGGCATTGATGCGCTGCTCCTGAGCGGGCATTGCGGCGGTTGGAATAATGGCGGGGTGGTCGCTGACTTTGCTGTCATCCACAACCCGTTCGGGATGCAGGTGCAGTTCCAAGGCGGATGCGAACGGCAGCGCACGGCACACGCGGGCAGCCAGTTCCGGCAGTTTCTCCTGCATGTCCTGCGTCAGATACCGGCTGTCCGTGCGCGGGTAGGTCAGCAGCTGCTTCTCGTACAGGCTCTGGGCGTAATCCAGCGTCTGCTGGGCAGTGAAGCCAAACAGCCGGTTGGCATCCTGCTGAAGTGTGGTCAAATCATACAGCAGCGGCGGATTTTCGCTGCGCTGCCTGCGCGCAATCTTCTGCACCACTGCATACGGCGCTTGGTTGCAGCATTCCAGCAGGGTACGGGCTTCGGTCAGGTCATCCATGCGTTCCGACTTTGCGGCAAGCGGGTCAGTTTCCAGCTTTACGGCAAAGAACGGCGTGGGGTGAAAGTCAGCAATCGCCGCTTCCCGCTGCACCAGCATCGCCAGCGCCGGGCTCATGACGCGCCCCGTCGGAAGCGGCCGCCCATACAGCAGCGAATACAGGCGCGTGGCGTTGATGCCAATCAGCCAATCCGCCTGTGCGCGGCACAGCGCCGCCCGATACAGATTGTCATAGTCGTGCATCGGCTTCATATGGCAAATGGCTTGGCGAATCGCACTTTCTTCTGTTGAGGAAATCCATAGGCGGCGCACCTCCTTCCGGCAGTCTGCCATTGCATAGACCAGCCGGAAAATCAGCTCACCTTCGCGTCCTGCATCGGTCGCGCAGACAAGGCTCGTCACGCGGCTGTCATGCATCAGGCGGCGGAGAAGCTCAAACTGCTTTTTCGTCTCTGCGACGACGCTGTACTGCCACTTGTCGGGCAGAATGGGCAAATCGCTGTAACGCCAGCGCTGATAATCACTGCGGTACGCTTCCGGCATCGCCAGCGCCACCAGATGCCCGATGCACCAGCTGACCAGCCTGCCGTTTCCCTCCCAATAGCCGTCTCTTCGCTCGTTTGCGCCGACGACGCTGGCAATGGTGCGCCCCACGCTGGGCTTTTCTGCGATATACAATTCCATGCGGCTCCTCCTTATTCCGCACTTTCGTCGTCGTCATCCAGCATAAAATCGTTGTCTGCCCGATGCCGTGCGCTGGTTTGGCGGTACTTCACCAGCACAAAAGCACCCGCGCCGCCCAGCAGCAGGATAGCGCCCAGCGCAAGCACTGCCGTCATTCGGTCGGAGCTGCCCGCCTTTTCCGGCACAGCTGGCACGGCAGTTGGCATCGGTACGGTCGTGGGAACAGGCGTTACATAGATGATTTCAGGCGACGGGGTCGGCAGTTCCTCCTTCTCTTCGTCGGACAGCAGCGCCAGCAAATCCCGCTCGTCCACCAGATTGAGGAAGTATGTCTCGTACATTTCCGCCGCTTCGTCAATGGGCTTGTCGTAGTCGATAACGAGGTAGAAGGTGCTGCCGTTCTTGCTTTGCAGGGTGATAAACTGTTTGTTGGTCGCAGCGCTGTACAACACATCCAGCGTATGGGCATTGCCGTCCGCCTTGTAGGGCATTCCCGGTCCGATAGGAACGTACTGGATGACTGGTGTCGGGGACGGCGCTTGTGTCGGCGCTGCTGTCGGCGCAGTTTCTTCGCTAACGTAAATCAGCGAGCCGCCCAGCCCGTTCGGACGCTTCGTTGCCGTCGGCTGGATGGTGATTTTCTCCGTAGAATTGGGCTGCCTTGTCGGTTTCGGCGAATTGGTCGGTGCAGCCGTCACCCGCGAATTATCTTCGTAGCAGGGATTATTGAGCAGCACAGGCTCGGAGAAGTTCCCGGCATAGTCGAAAGCGCGGATGGACAGCGTGTCGTACCGCGCCAGCGTATCATCCAGCGCAATCCGGATGATGCTCCCTGCCTGCTCGGTGAAAAGCATGCTGTTGACCTGCACACCTGCCACGCCGGAGAGGTCGTCCTGCACTTCTACCTGCAAGGTCGTCCCGGTGATGCTTGCTTTCACGGTCGGTGCGCTTCGGTCAATGACGGCGACGCGGGTGCTTTCTTCAAACGTGTGTCCGTGCGGGTCGGTGATGCGAAAGGTAAACGTACCGTTCTCATGCACCGCGATTTCCGCTTTGCCCTTGTCAAACAGCTGCTCGCAGTCCGTCCAGTCGCCTTCGTTCATCCGGTACGCCATTTGGTACCAGCCGAGATTCTGCTCATCCTTCACGTTCACCGTGATGATGGCGCTGTTGCTGCGGTTCCAGCCGCCGGAGGCTGTCAGCACAATGCGGTACGGAGCGCATTCTTCCTGCGTCAGCGCGCTTTCCGCCCGCGCAAGATGCAGGCTCGCCGCCAGCAGCATCAGCAGGCAGAGGAAGGCTGTCCATTGTTTCCATTTTCGCTTCATTCATTTTCTCCTTCGGGCAATTGGGAGGCAGCGGGGATTTCAGAGGCATTGTCCTGCGTGCCGAATTTCGTTCGGAGGAACGCCGAAAGCATTTCCGGTGTCAGCGCATACAGCTCGCAGGTGGCATTGATGGCAGTGCGGTCTGCTTCTTTCACGCGCGCACGCAGTTGATTGACCTCTTCGGTTAATCGGCGCAGCTCATTTTCCTTCTTATCCAGCAGGGCATGGAGCTTGATGCGGTCTGCGGGGTAGCGTTTCTTGGGCTCACTCATCCGGCTGCACTCCCTGCTGGACGGGCAGTCTGCCAAAGGCATAGATTTTCTTCGCCCATTTGTCGCTCTGCAAATCCGCAAAACCAACCGGGTCGCCCGCGTGAAGCATCATGTTATTGCCGACATAAATGCCCACATGGGTGATGCCCTTCACGTCTGCACCCATCGTTTTCGTGAAGAATACCAAGTCGCCGGGGCGCGCCTCGTCCCGGCTGACATCCGTGCAGAGCGAATACAGCCCTTTTGCACCCAGCCGCCCGGTATCATAGACCCCCGATTGGCGGAATACCCAGCACACGAAGCCGGAGCAGTCAAACCCGGTGGACGGCTTGCTGCCGCCGTATACATACGGATAGCCGATGTACTTTTCCGCTTCCACCATCAGCGCCAGAAAGTTTTCGTCCGCCCGGAGCAGCGTTTCCGGGATGGTGTAGCGCACCAGCTTGTTTTTCGACTTGACCCCGGCGATTTTCACATTGCTTTTGCCCTCCGAGGTGATGACGGGAATATCCGCTTCCAGCGCAGGATATTCGGTGCTGTCCGCCATCTCACTGACAATCATCGGGGATACTGCTTCTTCTGCCCGCGCCGGAATCAGCACAGACAGCAGAATCAGCATCAGCATCGCAAGCAGCACCTGCTTGGCAATATCCATTGCTTCCCCTGCGGGAATCGAACGGTTCATGTTTCTCTGCATATTGTTCTCCTTTCAAATGTGGATAAAATAGGTAGGAAAAAGGGAGCCCATGCGCTGGACTCCCCGAAAATGGTTACAGACCGGGCATCCGCCCGAACGAATGAAAGTGGCTTTTCCAGTAGGCGTCGTTCAAATTCGCGTAGCCAATGGGACTTCCGCTGTGAATCATCATGCCATTGCCGACATAAATGCCGCAGTGCGTAATGCCATCCACGCCGTCGCCCATCGTGCCTTCAAAGAACACCACGTCGCCCGGTTCTGCCTGCGCCACCGGGATATTCCGGCACAAGCTCCGCAGTCCTTTTGTGCCCAGTCTGCCCGTATTGTATACGCCGGAATTGGTGAATACATAGCTGACGAAGCCCGAACAGTCGAAGCTGGTTTCGGGTGACGCGCCGCCCCAGACATATGGATAGCCGATGTATTTTTCCGTCTCCGCCATGAGTGCGGCGAAAGTCGGGCTGCTTGCGAGCGTCTCGTCGGGAATGTCGTACAGCATGGGGTCTTTGAGCGGGGCGGCGTAAGGATTGCCGTGGAAAATGCCCTCCATATTGCCGTGCGTCGCCATGTACAGCGCGTACATGCCCATCGTGTGATGGCTCATGCTGACAACGGGCAGGTGCGACAGATTCCTGTTTTCCAGCCGCACATGACAGACTGTATAAGCATACGGTACGTGAACCGTCACCATCTCCAAGCGTTCTGTTTCCGGGTTGTACCGCTGCTCGGTCTCCGTGCGGTATCGTGTTTCTCTCGTTACGGATTCTGTCACGATGTACTGGAGCTTAAAGTATTTGTCCAGCACCGGCATAGCGGTTTCCAGCGTCCAATCCTGCCCATCGAAGCAGGCGGAGATGATGGCAATCAGCACATAGGGATCGTGCCAAATTTCGTCTGCATCCACTTGCACTTCATCATATTCCGGATGATGGCGGGCGTAATTGCTCATTTCCTCTTTGAGCTGCCTTTCCATGTCGGCATACGCACTTTCTGCCGCTTTTACGTCCGCTTCCTCCGCCGGATAAGTGCCAATCACGATGGATTCCAGCACCGACTGCGCCAGCGGCGTACAGGATTGCAGGCTGCTCATCACCGCAAGGAGCAGCGCCGCCAGCGCAAGCACCGCCCAAGCCGTCGGATGGCGGGCAAACGTCTGGCGCAGCCTTTTCTTGATGTTTTCGGCTTTGGGAACTGCATTTGCTGCTACCTTCGGCGCGGGAGCAATGTGATTGGCTGGACTGCGGGAAGATTTTGCGGCGGCATACTCCTGCCGGATGGCGCGTTTCTGCTGCCAGCGGGCATTGTGCCGCTTGGGGGCTTTCCCCGCGTGCGCCGCCGCCCGGAACGCTTCTTCCTGCATGTCGTCTGCTGTCAGCGCGGCTTGCACAGCGCTGTTCTCATCTTCATTGGCTTCTGCCGCCTGATGATGGAGCTGGGCATGGGCTGCATGAATACCTTGGTGAAGCAGCGGCGAATGGCTGCTTTCAGGCTGACCGGCGCGTACTGCCTGCATCTGTTCCTCCTTGCTGAACTGCAAGCGGGATGTGCCGCGATGGCGCTCCTTTTCCATCAGCGCCGCCCTTCCTTATGCTGCATCCGTTGATACATTTCCTCGCTCCCGTGGTCTGCTTCCGCTGCCGCACGCAGCAGCGCGCACACTGCCAGCGTCAGCACGGTGCAGAAAATGCAGCTGCCCAGCACCAAACCATATGTCATGGAATGTACCTCCTGTGTTTAATGTTCATTCTGCACTGCCTTGTCCGACAGTTTGGTGGTCATCACCTTGTACAGCATGGTATTCTTCGGGAAATGATCCTGAAATGGAAGAATCACATTGCCGTAGAACAGCAGCCCTTCACCCTCGCCGCTCTGCGTGACGTAGGATAGCTGATACGGCGAAATGCCTAACTTCTTCGCCAGAATCTCCCGGTCGCCGGATGCCTGATTCAACATGCAGATGAAGTCGGAGTTTTCCAGAATGTTCTCGACTTCCTGACTGGCCAGCAGATCCTTGACGTTCTGCGTAATGCCCGTCGGGATGCCGCCCCACTTGCGGAATCGCTTCCAGATTTCAACGGAATAAGCAGCGGTCTGCTCCTCGCGAAGCAGCAGATGAAACTCATCCATGTAATACCGGGTGGACTTGCCTTCACTGCGGTTTGCCGTCACGCGCCCCCAGACCTGATCCTGCACAATCAGCATACCGAGCTTTTTCAGCTGCTTTCCCAGCTCCTTGATGTCATAGCAGACCATGCGGCTGTTGACATCCACATTCGTGCGGTGGTTGAACACATTCAGCGAGCCCGTCACATAGATTTCAAGCGCCGTTGCCAGCGTCTGCGCTTCCTTCTCCGTCTGCTGACGAAGCGCGTTGTACAAATCTTCCAGAATCGGCACGTTTTCCGGCTGCGGGTCATTCAGGTACGGCTGATACACAATGTGGACAGCACGATCAATCACCGTTTTCTCAATGGGCTGCAAACCGTCCCGCCCGCCGACAATCAGCTCGCACAAGGACAGAATGAAATCCGATTTCAGCGACAGCGGGTTGTCATCGTCGCTGTAATTCAGGTTGATTTCCATCGGATTGATGTAATTGCTGCTGGTCGGCGAAATTTGAATGACCTGACCGCCGAACTGCGCAACAAGCGGTGCATATTCACCTTCGGGGTCGCAGATGATGACATCATCGTCCGTGACCAGCATGACATTGCTCATTTCGCGCTTGGCGGAGAAGGATTTGCCTGAACCGGGTGTACCCAAAATCAGCCCGTTGGGATTTTTCAGCTGCTTCCGATCCACCATAATCAGGTTGTTGGACAGCGCATTCAAGCCGTAGTACAGCGCTTCTGCGCCGTTTTGACACAGTTCCTGCGTCGTAAACGGCATAAAGACCGCCGCCGCCGAAGTGGTGAGTCCGCGCTGAATCTGGATTTGGTTCTCGCCCAGCGGCAGGCAGGACACCATGCCAGCCTCCTGCTGGTAGTCCAGCGGAATCAGCTGACAGTTGTGCTGCAAAGCAATGCTCTGCGCCTGCTTCACGTCCAAATCCAGCTGATGGTGGTTGTCCGCCGTGTTCATCACCAGCAGTGTCGCCAAGAAGAAGCGCTCGTTGCGGTTCTGCAATTCTTCCAGCAGCTTTTTTGCTTCGCCGCCGTAAGCAGCCAAATCAGACGGCAGAATTTCCATGTCATATCCGGCGCGGACGGCTTTTTTCTGCTCATCAATCTTCATTTGATCCAGCGCCGTGAGCTTATGCTTAATGTCCTTGATGGCTGCAGTCTGGTCAATCGCCTGCAAGTGAAAGCTCACCACAAGGGAGGAATCCATTGCGAGAAACTCCGCCAGACAGCGGTCATTGAGTTCGGACGCAAGAATGGAGAAGAAGCTGACCGCGCTCACTTTGCTGCCCATGCCGAAACGCTGCCGCTCCCCGAATTTGAAGGAAGAGGGAACGATAAAGTCCTTCGTGCGCAGTCCGGTGGGGGCAAGCCATTTCCAGTCAAACAGGAACGGTGTCTGCGCATCCAGATGAAACATGTCGTACATCAGCTTCAAGCGCTCTCTGCCATCCAATGGAGCAGCTGCCGCCCCAAGGCGCTTGAAGTGATTGAGCAAATCCGTCTCAATGCGTTCCAGACGCGGCTTTGCCGTCCGGTAGTTTTCCGATTCCACGCCGAAAGTCAGGTACTTTCGTTTGCTCAGCCCGTTGCTGCCCTTGGCAAGCTGGTTTTGCAGCATTTCCGTGTATTCGCGGCGGATTGCGTCGAAGCCGTCCGCCTTGTCGGGAAGCAGAATGCGCTGCTCAACGGCATCCGCATTCGCTGTCAGGTTCAGAAACGAGAGCTGCAAGTGCACGCTGCTGTCAAAGGCGTTCAGGAAGTCGCACCAGCCCTCGAAGATGGCGCTTTTATCTTCGTTCTGCGCCAGCTGATAGTTGATGTCCCAGAACTGCACAGTCTTAGTGTAGTAACTTGGGCTGACGCGGCAGATGCCATCCGGCCACATGCGCTCATACGGAATCGTCTCCTGCACGGAATGCGGCGGTTTCTTCCGCTGCTGACGGCTGCGCATGAGTGCCTGCAGCTGCCGTTTCTCAGCCCTTGTCAGCTTGATTTTTTCTTTGTTTGCCACGAAGAATCTTCTGCACCTCCTGCTGATTGCGGATACTCCGCTCAATCGTTTGATAGAAATTGTCGTTCTGCCAGACGCGGATGCGCGGACGCACGAATCGCGCCTGAATGAAATGCCGAATCAGCACTTCCAGCGGCTGCCCATGCCGTTCAAACATCGCCAGCAGAAAAAACGGCAGCATGAGCAGCATCATGAGCAGCACCGAAGGGCTGACACCCAGCGCATCCTTCGCCAGAAAGAAGGCGGGAACGCCTGTCAGCGCCCCCAGCCCGAAACAGACGACCTGACGCTTCGTCAGGTTGAAAAGAAACTTGGACTTGACGCGCGACAAGTCCTTAGGAATCGAGACATATGCCATTGCCTATTGCTCCTTCCTGCGGCGCATAGGTTTTGCTTCCTGCGCCGCTGTTTTCCACAGTCTTTGCAGCGCCTGTGGATTGCTTGTGGATTGCTTGTGGATTTCTTGTGGATTGCTTGTGGATGCAGTGTGGATAAGCTGTCCCAGAAACCTTTGCTGCTGTTTTGGGGATGAGAGGTCAGTGCGCATTGAAAATAGATTTCGCGACGCTGCTGGTTTTGAAGAGCGTGAAGCACAGCAGCACCGTGTAGCCGATGCACGTCCACAAGGCGGTGCCGATGTCGCCGCCGGCGCTGATGCCCTGCACGAGTACCGCATAAATCGCGACGCAGACCATGATGAGGAATGCCTGAAAACCCAGTGCAAAGAGCGACCGAAGATAGTTGCTGCCCATCTGCCCCCATTCCCGATTTACCATCGTCGCCATCGGAATCGGCGCAATGGATGTGACCATATAAATCTCAATCATACGCCCATATATGACGATGAAGATGCAGATGCTCAGCACCCACGCCAAGATGCCCATCAGCGAGGACTGAAACCACAGCCCGAACAGCGGGCCGATTTCCATTGCCATCAGCGCCTGCTCCATGTCTCCAAGCAGCGCGGCAGCATCCAGCGCGGTATCGCCGATGATGATGCCCGATGCCTGACTGACGACGTTCTGCGCAACATCGAAAACCGCCATCACGATATTCCATGTGTTGGTAACAATCAGCACTGCGGCGAAGGTCTTGAAAATCCACTTGAAGAAAAGGAAGGTGTCAAAGTCATGCAGGCTGTTTCGGTCAATAAGCATCTGAATCAGTTCTAAGCACATGATGAAGGTCAGAATAATGCCTGCAATCGGTACAACGACGTTTTCCGACAGGCTGCGAATCATCTGGAAGATGCCGCCGTGCCATGCCTGCGGCGTTGTGCCGACGACCGCCGCCGCCTCGCCCACGCGGGTGTTGATGGCATCAAACAGACCAGACAGGTTGCTGATGATGCCGCTGACCAGCAGCCCTTTCAGCCATTCCGTGATTTTATCCCAGATGAAATTCAAAGGACATCCCTCCTGCGGAACCCGCTTCCGTTATCCTCCGGAAGCGGGTGAAAGATGGTGCTTTGATCATCCGAACAGACCGGACAGCAGCGGAACAAGGGTGGTGCCAATCAGCGCCACCCCGCCGCCTGCCATCAGCTGTTTTATCCCCAATTAGGTGTAAAACTCTGCTCGATGGCGGGCGGCGGCGT
>OMGY01001762.1_pt1 | contig 17944 bp, 17 predicted proteins | sample 1674461 | NCBI WGS metagenome assembly OMGY01 (sample SAMN05578579, study PRJEB25193) | human gut metagenome | biome: Human Microbiome; feature: human-associated habitat; material: feces | host: Homo sapiens | place: USA:Birmingham
ATCGGTTTGGCGAACCGCTTTTTGGATTAACGCATCCGTTACAAAAACTGCCGACCGTCTTTTATTGTAAGCATTCGATTAAGCAGGTTGAAACCAGGTAAGGCTTTCGTGTAACTAACCAAAATGAATTGCAATAAGTGTAGATGGATACGATTACAGAGTAAAAATCAGGAGGTTCAAAATGAACAGCGTAGGAATCGACGTATAAAGGGAAAAAAGCACAGTATGTATTCTCAGACCGTATGGAGAAATGATTATGACTCCGACTGAAATAGTACATACGGAAGAAAGCATAAACGATCTGATAAAATTCATAAAAAAGCTCGACGGAGAAACACGCATAGTCATGGAAGCAACCGGAGCATATCATTTTCCGCTTGTAGAAAAATTTCTGGAAGCCGGATTGTTTGTGACAGTTATTAATCCGTATGTGATGAAAAAATATGCCTGCGCTGCGGTAAGATGGGGTAAAACGGATAAGATGGATTCAGTTCGCATAGCCAATTACGGAATAGACAATTGGTTTAAGCTTCAGGAATTTAAACCGTCCGATGGAATATACGAAGAACTTAAAATACTTGGCAGGCAGTACTCTCACTACATTAAAATGAAAATTGAAAGTAAACAAAATCTTACTGTATTGCTGGATCAAATAATGCCCGGAATTGAGAAACTTATTTCCAGTAAACGTTCGGAAGAACCGACAAAAGACAAGCTTGGTGATTTTGTGGAAAAATATTGGCATTATAATAATATTGTCAAAATGTCAGAAAAAAAGTTTTGTGAAGATTACAGTAAATGGACTAAAAAGAAAGGATACCATGCCAATGAAACCAAAGCAAAGGATATTTATGCTATGGCGAAATCCGGTATTACGACAAACCAAGGAATTACCGGAATATGAAACCGTAAGAAATATGCCGGGTGTCGGCAATATACTTGCGTGTAAACTGATTGCTGAAATAGGAGATGTCAGACGGTTTCATAACGCAAGCGCATTGATAGCTTATGCGGGAATAGACGCACCGCCATATCAATAGGGTAATTTTCGGGAACTAACAGAAAAATATCCAAAAGAGGATCAGCGCTGTTGCGTAAGATTGGATACGAAGTTATGAAGTGTTTAAAAAGCGTAAAGCCAAAAGAAGATAATGCAGTTTATCTTTATATGCTCAAAAAGGAAGAAGAAGGCAAAGCAAAGAAAGTCGCAAAAATAGCGGCTCTTAATAAATTTTTGCGTATTTATTACGTAAGAGTAAAAAATGTATATAATAAAAGAATATTTTTAGATTTTGAACCGGAGGCGAATACTGTCACCGCCAACGGTGGCTTGCCCTTTACTGTTGATAAAAAAGCGGTAAAATGTTCTTAGGCAATGTGAGAAGAATCGGCATATTTTTGAGTTTCTCACCATCGGCATAAATAAAATACCGCTTTTTTAGAAACTGTCAAGGGTAACAGTTTGTACTGCTTATTTTTAGGCTGAAAAAATTTTTTCACTTTTTTCGGCCTTATTGTTATGCAATTTTCTTTGATATATATATAATTTTAGTAAATTTAAAAAAAGCCAGGAATGGATTTTTCATTCTCGGCTTTTTTTCATTTTTGTGCATTTTGTCTATTGATTTTTATTAGCAGGTTTTTATGTCGTAAAAGCATAATAGATTACAACGACATTGAAATATATAAGTATGGATTTGAAACGCTTTGTTCAACGCTTCTTGGATTTATTATTACGATTATTATCGGAATAATTTTTCAAATGTTTCTTCTTTCAATTATGTATTATATCATGTTCGTAACAATACGTCAATTCACAGGAGGATATCATGCAAAATCATATTTCAAGTGTAATCTGACATTTAGTGTCATAACAATGCTTGTCTTCAGTTTTACTAAAATAGCAGTATATACAAAAATGTATATGATGCTGTATCATATTTTATTTTGGGTTTTATCATTTATGATTGTTTGGCATTATATACCAGTCGAAAATGAAAATAAACCGTTGGATCAAGAACAGAAAAAGAAAAACCGGCATATTGGTATTGCATTAACCGCAGCGGTGTCTGTTGTAAGCTGCGCCATTTATCCGATTTCTGTTCAAACGTCTATTCTAATGGCATTTACACAGTTGTCAATAGCCGTGTTAATTGTAATAACTCATCATGAGAAAGGAAGTGAAAAAGATGGAGAAGATGAAAAAATCGATACTTAAGAAGCTTGCATCAGCAAGTAAGTTTGCAGCTGTAAAGGCAGCAGGTTCGACATCATGGGGCGGCTGTCATCAGCCGAAAGAACCCGAAGCAGTAAGAAAGCTTCGCAAGTCGTAAAGACAAAAATTAAGATAGGCAGATCGATGAGAATGCTGTGGGAGAAAATACTATTTTGAGCGGCGTTTTATGCGGCATTCTTTAGATTTGCCAGTCAGAAGAGGAGGAAATTGATGAACAAAAAAATCAGTAGGATAATCTCCGGCGTGTTGTCGGTGATGTTCGTAGGACAAGTCATGGTCTACGGCGATGGCAATTCTCAGGGCATAGCTCATGCGGAAACCATCGGAGCGATCAAAGAATCTCTGCAGCTTTCCGAGAATGCTGACGAGCTTCAGAAAGAATTTGAAAATGCTGTTGACGGTCTGGGGGAAATCGACTACTTTGCTTCGCCGGAATCCGGCATCATGATGATGAACGAAACTGCCGACAGCAAAGCGGTAAAAGCAAATGGACTGACAATATCAGGAAAGGTAGAAAAAGGCGGTCAGAAAACAGCAGATGACACGCCTATTTTTGTGCGTATTTTCAATGGAAACTGGGAGGAGATCAACAGTGTAGAAGTTGCTGACGGCAATTACTATACGGTTTCAGCAAGCGGTTCCGATGTATATCATGTAAAGTTTGAGTGCGACGGATATCTGCCATTTTATCTCAAAGATTTCGGCACAGGAAAATTTCAGGTTGGTTCAGGTGACTCACAAGATACAGTGACACTCGTTCCCGGAGATACTACATGGAACGAGGATAACGCAAATCAGTGGAGCGACGATGTGATCAATGCTGCCGATTTGGCATATGTGCAGAGTTGCCTTGGAGAGACCCGCGGTGACAGTGATTTCAATCCGAGTATGGACGCTGACGGAGACAACGTTGTAAGTCAGGCTGATTTGAATGCATTCTGTGCATTTTATGAAAATCTTGATGAAGATGAATATTATGAGCTTCCGCAAAGCGTACAGGATCTTGATATCAATTTTGACGGAGTTATCAATGATACGGATTATGAACTTTTAGAAGCTTCAGGCGCAAGCGAGGAAGAACTTGCTGAATTCAGAACGGAAGTTGACTCCGCAAGAACCGTAAATTCATGGGTTTACATATACAACCATGAAATGACAGGAGACGTAATCGTAAATAAGGAAGATTACGAACAGGGACTTGCAAAAATAAATGCGGATGCACAGAAACGAGGCCGTTCCGAAAATTATTTTGAATACATGGACAAGGACAACAACGGTACAATTGAAAATGCTGATGTTTCGTGGTTTACAGCAGCATATTCAGCTTCCGGAAATCTTGACTGGGATCATGCGTTCAAGAGAAATCTGAAGGTTCTGGCAAGCGGAGCATTTCCCTACAGCTTCAATCTTCACGATACAAATCTCGACCTGAACGGAAAAACAATTTATGTTGCGGACTGCATGTCGTTCACAACCGATATGCCGCAGTTCTGGTCCGGTAACGGAGCAACTCTGGACATCAACGGCGGTAAGCTTTTAATTCAAAATAATTTTGTATTCAGAACAGCTTCCCCTGACGGCTGGGGCGGCAGCACAGGACAGCTGATGAGCTTAAACGACGGCGAGGTTTACATCGGCAACTGCTTCGATTTCGGTCAGGCGAACTGTTATGATACAATTTTGATGACCAACTCAAATGATTATCTGGAAGTTGGCGGTAACTGGACATACATCACTCTTCAGGACATGGAAGGCAAATGGACTAACGGAATAATTCGTTTTGCAGGACCTACCTGGCAGGTCAACGAGCTTTCCGGCGATAAATCAATCTATTCCTCCGGTCAGCATATTATCATTTTCGGCTATGAGGGTGGAAAGCAGACAATTCTTTGGGACAATCCGGAAACATACATCGATAATGAGGACGGCAGCTACAATACGGAACGCCGTTTAAATTTTGACTATGAATACGGAATTCTTGTAACAAAGGAATTTACCGAAGAAAATTTCTGGTTCAGACCATGGTGGAGACCATACGATCTTCCCGATTATACACTCTACCGCAAGGGCTGGGAAATCGGTGACGGCGTACATATTGCAACGGGTAACTACACAAAATCATTCACCGATCTGAGCATCGCATCACCGGGCGTTAAGTCTGATTTTGTTAGAACCTACAACTCAATGAGCGATGAAGAAGGCTCATTCGGTATTGGCTGGGATTTCAATATTGACGTAAGTAAAATCGTGATTCCTGCGGCTGGTTACTATCAGGTAGTTCTCCCCGACGGCTCTAACACCACGTTTAAGGACGATGGAAACGGCGGATTCGAGTGTCTGAACGCTCACAGCACAATGACAAAATCGGGCAATGAGTATACAATTACGAACGCTGCTCAGTCTCAGTATCACTTCAATTCCGACGGCGAGCTTGACTGGGTAAAGGACGCAAACGGCAACACTTTGACGATTTCCGCTATGTATAACAATCAGAGAATTGTAACCGATTCCACAGGCAGAACATACACAATTCAGTACAAAGATGTGAATGGACATAATCGTATTGAAAGTATTTCTGATGATGATTCCGAAAGCAACAGAATTGTGACTTATGATTACAATGACGATGCACAGCTGATTTCTGCAACAAGCGTATCCGGAGGTACTGAGTATTATGAATACGACGGAAACGGCAGACTCTGCAAAATCACAAACTGCTATGACGAGGTTACAGATACGATCGTTTACAACGATAACGGTTCTGTAAACTGGCTGACAAATTCCGCAGGACTGAAGCAGGAATACACCTATGACAAGGGACAGAAACAGACAGGTCTAAAGGAATATGACGGTGATAAGCTTGTTAAGACTTTTAAATATGACTACGATGAAAAGTATGCGGTAAAGACAAATACAGTTGAAACGGACGGTCAGACATATGAAGTCGATAAGATCACTTACAACATGGTTGACGGAAAGAACAAGTATGACGAAATGTCCGAAAGCGTTGACATCATGGGAAATACCACTAAGTATGACCGTGATGACAACGGCAACGTTATCAAGACTACCAACCCTGACGGCACATATACTTTAGCACGCTACAATGATAAAAATATGCCGCTGGTTCAGGTTGACGAGAGCAAGAATGTTGTTATCTATGAGTATGACGAGTCCGGCGTCAATGTTCTGAAGCAGTATCAGAGCCTTACTCCTGTTTCTAATGAAGACGCAATTGCACAGAGCAGTTACAATCTTGCAAATGTAACTTATTCCGATTACGCAATGACCGTTTACACATATTATCCTGCAAGTCAGACCGCTTCAATCGCAGGTCTTGTCCGCACCATTACCGACCCTGAAGGGAATGTTACGGAGTACACTTACGGCACTTCCGGCAACGCAAAGGGACTGCCCATCAAGAAGGAAATCAAGGACGGAAATACGGTTGTAAATTCGGTTGAATATGAGTACAACTCACAGCTTCAGGTCTCGAAGGAAACCACAAGCGTTGACATTGCAAACAACGTTTACGCAGTAAAGGAATATGAGTATGACAAGTTCAACAACGTCACAAAGGTTAAGGATTTCGGAACAGGCTCCACAGTTGCTGTTACCATCTCGGAATACGACAAGCTCAGCAGAAAGACAACCGAATATTCGCCTAATTATTCTGCCGACAAGAGTCACGGAACGCACATCACATATTACTCAAGCGGCGCAGTTAAAACGCAGACCGACGCACTGGGCAATGTAACCTCGTTCACATACGACGCTTACGGAAATATTACTGAGAAAACCAATCCCGATGGCACGATCAATATCGTTGAATACGACGGTTTGCAGCGTGAAAAAGCAACGTATTTCAAAGCAAATTCTGAAAGCGCAAATCAGATTCTTACTTCTACGGAATATGAGTTTGTAAAGAATCACGGCTTTGATATTTACACAGCTCTTGACAGTTCTTCTTCCCACTCATGCAGCGGACTGAGAACGATCAAAACCACATACATCACGGCTGAAAAACAGGTTGTTACTGAAACCCTTGCCGATTTCAGAGGCAATCCTGTTGAGGAAAAAACAAACGGAGAAACCAAGCGTACAAGCGCATATTACGCAAACGGTCAGCTTGCAAGACAGACTGACGCTCTGAACAATACCACAAAATATGAGTACAACAAGCTTAACAAGCTGACTAAAACATATGCTCCGTTTGATACTGAAAACGGCGCTGTAAGATACTCCGTTACAGAAAATCAGTATGACAAAAACGGAAATGTAATCAAGACAATCCAGACTGTTGATACAGGCAAAAACAGCGTTACTCAGAATCAGTACAACGCTATGGGTCTGCTTGAAAAGGTGATTCTCAGCGATGGTACTGTAACCGGTGAGAAGAATATTTCAAAATATTTTTACAACAATGCCGGAGTTCAGGTTAAAATGTACACTGGTATGTCGTCTGAAAGCGATACTTCATATCTGACAACAGAGTATGAATATGATAACTGGCTGAGACCGGTAAGAACAACCGACAGCACAGGCTACAATTCAGGCGCTATCACATACGACCTCAACGGCAACGTTCTTACAAATACGGACGCTAACGGCAATATTACTACAAATACTTACGACGCACTCAATCGTGTGCTTACTTCAAATACGGTTAATCCGAGCGATTCTTCAAAAAATGTTTCAAAGTCATATACTTATGACAATATGGGAAGAATCACTCAGACAGTAAGCAACGGTCTTACGACAACAACAATTTATGATTCACTTGGAAGAAAATATACAGAAACAGAATATGACGGAAATGGCTACTCCATTTTCAGAGGATATTTCTATGAAGGCGTTTCGCAGTATGTAAGTAAAGAACTTACAGGTCAGTATCATCTTCTGTTTTATTCTTCAAAGACATATGAATATGATAGTGAAATGCGTATTGTAAAGGTCAAGGAGAGCGGCTCTGAAACTGTTTCATATACCTATGATGCAAACGGTAACAAAAAATCTGAAACCCTTGCAAACGGCGTGGTTTCGACTTACACCTACAACAACGCAAACAGAATTACAAATATCGTAAACAAATCCGGCAATACTGACATATCAAGCTACGAATATTCGTATTATCTTGATGGTTCTGACGCTTGCAAAGTAACAGAAGAAAATGGTATAATAGAAACTACGGAATACGAGTATGACGGTCTGAAAAGGCTGACAAATGAAGAAGTCAAAAAGGGTAACACTACAGACACCTATGCATACGAGTATGACGATTATGGAAACCGTTCTAAGATGACGGCAACAGGTACTGAAGATTATGTAACTGAGTACAATTACAATAACGCTCAGGGCAGTTATACAGCACTTCTGCAAAAGGAAGTCAAGACTGTTGAAAAAGAAGAAAATCCGCTTGATTTGAACAGCAATGTTAAGCAGACGGTTTACACCTATGATGCTAACGGTAACCAGATTACCAAAACTGCTGAGGGTAAGACTGAAACTAATACTTATGACGGTCTGAATCAGCTTATCGGCTTCACTGACGGTGAAACGACTGCAAGCTATAAGTACAACGCAAGCGGTCTGAGATATGAAAAGACTGTTGACGGCGAAACTATTAACCACGTCTGGGACGGTAACCAGCAGATAGTAGCAGATGTAATTGACAACCAGTTCTACGAGGCTGACTGTTATATTAGAGGAACAAATCTTGTTGCAAAGTATAACTATTGGAATGGTGATAAGTCCGAGTATACTTACTATACACAAAACGCTCACGGCGATGTAGTAAATCTTACTGATGAAGATGGGGAAGTCATCAAAAGCTATAGATATGACGCTTTTGGTGTTGAGAAGAACATTGATGAGAATGATACCAATGCCTTCCGTTACTGTGGCGAGTATTACGACAAGGAAACTGCAACGATTTATCTGAGGGCTAGATACTATAATCCAAGTACAGGTAGATTTACGCAGAGGGATAGTTTTGCTGGTAAGAATGAAGATCCGCTTTCACTGAATAATTATACTTATTGTCATAATAATCCGATTATTAGTATTGATCCTAGTGGTATGGCTAAATCAAATCCATGGGATACATTGCCATATCCAGGTTATATTCATAATGCAGTGCAAAATGAATATCTTTTAAGTTATCCGGATATGCAAAAAGAATATATAATACCTGATACTAAAAAAAGGATAGATTTATATCAACCAACTACAAAAGAAGCTTGGGAAGTAAAACCATTCGGTTCATATGCTAAAGGTGTTTCACAATTAAAAAATTATATTGATCTTATGGATGGCAGAGCCATTCAGGGAGAGAAATTAAAAAATTTTGAATTTCATGTTGATATTTTTACAGTTAATACATATAGTTATTCTGGTGGTATGATTATGTATAATTTTTACATTGACCCTAATGTTGATACATCACAAATAGTCAAATATCTCAAAAATAATCCTAAAGTTTCTGCTAAATCTATTTATGCTGCTATGTTAGAACCATCAGAAGTATATGGTCCAGTTACTTACGATTCTAAAATGAAAACAGAAATGGGGAAACAAGATAAAAGTGGCGATAATTGGTTAGATTATAATACTGATCTTACAAGTATTGATGACTTATACGGATATGATTTATATGGTAAGGATTTATATGGATATGACAATAAAAGTAATTTTGGAAATGATATTCTAGTTCCTTCTATAGTTGATTTTGGATTAGCATTTGGATATTAAGCTATAAATAAGTTTTAGAAAGGTAAAATATGACTTATGGATAATATAAAAGAAGTTTTACTTCAATTAACCCATAATGCTGAAGTAGAAATAAATAAATTAAAATTGCCATTTGAATTTTCGAAAATTGGCTTGCCAATAAATCCTTTCAAAAAGTTTTCAGGAGATATTTCTCAATATGTGTATAATTATTTTAAGAGTGAAGATTATGAAGTTGAAGTGGTAAATTCCTTGGAAGCAATAATTCAATATGTAAATATTTATGGGCAAAAAATTAAAATATCTATTTTATTTTATGAGCCATGTTGGAGACTTGAATATATATATCGTATTTTTTATGGTGATATAAAAAATTGGGTTAGTTACTATTGCAACTTTGAAGAAATTGTTGAAATGGAAAAGGCGTTTGAAAATATAGTTTTTGTTACAAAGTATATTCAGCATCAAGTGGATGATAAATTTAATACATGGTTAAAAGAAAATGGTAAAGTTTTGTAAATAAAAAAGATTTGTGAAACAACTGCAAGCTACAAGTACAATGCAATCGGTCTGAGATATGAAAAGACTGTTGACGGTCAGACGATAAATCATGTTTGGGACGGCAGTCAGCAGATTATTGCAGACGTTATCGACAATCAGTATTATGAGGCAGATTGCTATATTCGTGGTACAAATCTTGTCGCTAAGTACAATTACTGCAATGGTGAAAAGTCGGAGTATACCTACTACACACAGAATGCTCACGGCGATGTTGTAAATCTTACCGATGAAGATGGCGAAGTCATCAAGAGTTATAGATATGACGCTTTTGGTGTTGAGAAGAACATTGACGAGAATGATACCAATGCGTTCCGTTACTGCGGTGAGTATTACGACAAGGAAACAGCAACCGTTTATCTGAGGGCTAGAAATTATAACCCAAGTACGGGTAGATTTATCAGCCGTGATTCATACGCAGGAAGAAGATCTGATCCGCTTAGTTTGAATCTTTATACTTATTGTAGAAACAATCCGATTAGTTATGCCGATCCGAGTGGGCATAGTTATGCTACTTTGCCTAATGGTAAAAGAATGTCAATTAATAGTGCTTCGGATGCTAAATTGTTTAATGAATTGAAATCTGGTAAGTCACAATCATCTCAAGTTAAAACTACTACTCCTATAATACAAGATTCTCCTATTACAGGCGGTATAACAACACAACAATCAACCACAACTTATACTACAATACAAACAACGGAACAATTTTATGCTTCACAAAAAAAGAACACGGATATATTTTCACAAATTAATAAGGGTTTAAATTGGTTTGATAAACATATTACTACTCCTTTTATTGATAGTACTGTAAAGTTTGGAAAAGCAGTTTATCATTCTACTAGTTTGGAAATTGGAGGTGGATTTGGATTTGGTGCTGAAGGAAAATTAGGAGCTGTTAATGGTTCATTGCTTGTAGTACCTATTAGAGATGAGTATATTATTGCTGATGACTGTAAAACGAATATGACTTCTAAATTTTCGGCTGGTGTTGACTTAGGCGAAATATTTGGTTTGAGTGCTGAAGCTAAATGTCATGCATATAATGGAAATGGGGATGGCATATCATGGATGATGCCAGGACATGAATGGGAATGTCAATTTGGATTGATTTCAAAAAATAGTGATTATAGTATAAGTAATCAAGAAGTAGATCCACACTTTACACTTAGTGTAGGAGGAAGTATTTATTTGTTTGTTGGTGCAGATATATCTCTATCTTTTGATGTTGATAAATTTTGTGAATGTTTAGGATGGAAATAATGAATAAAAAATTTTTTATTATATCAATTGTTATATATATATTAAATTATCTGGCAATTAATATATTTGATATTAATGCTCATAATTCATTGTGGTCGGGTATATCGTTTATTATATTATTAATACCTTTAAGTATAGGATGCATAATAAATTCTATTATATATAATAAAAAGGATTCACCACTTAGATTCCTATTTTATTATTTTTCATTTATGTGTTCGCTTGGTATTTTATTAATAGCTATCTTATCTCCAATTATTTTAAAAAGTACAAAAGATTGTCTGATAATTTTGCTTATTTTCGCTTTATTAAGTTTAATATCATTAATAGGATATTTCATTCAAAGGAAACTTGGTTATCGTAATAAAAGAATATTTGGATATTTTACAATTCTTTTTTTCTTATCCTTGATGATAGGCTTAATACTAACAGTTATATTTAGAATATAAACTGCAATTTTAAAATCATATTTTCTTAATGAAATATGATCAATACCCAAGATTTTTGTCAGTTCATATCCGAGAAAAGACCTATGAAAAGTCAAGATCTTGGAATCTTAAACTCATATTTAGACCAATTTGTAAAAGGTAGTATTGTGTTGTTTTTATATAGTATATGATATGAGTGATTCACGAAAACTGATTTAATAATTTAATAATTCTTAAGGAGCAAAATTTTTTTGCTCCATTTTTTTTATACATAATTCAAGGGTAAATAATAAAAATAGCTGGTAAACGATTAAAATATATAAAAAACTAAAAAGAAACACAAATCTACAAAAAGCAAGTAAAAAAAGCAATATAATAAAAGGAGTAACAAGCTTTTAAAGCATTGTTAACTCCTTATTTTTTTAATAACTCTGTTCCGCTTTAAAGGCGGGATGGAGCTTTTTTATGCCTGTTTTTAAGTGGCAATGCTATATTGCCGAATATCCGTAGCCTTAGGTCTGATTAAAAAATTATCAGATCGGAGGTGAAAGGATGAATAAATACATAATCAGCGTTAGAAATACAGCTAACGGTAAATACGAAAATGTTGAAGTATCTGAAGAAGTATACACAGCATATATGAGAACAGGCTGGAACATCAAGGATAACGATGAATCGTTCTTTAAGCATCAGATACAGTTTTCAGCGCTTTTAGGAAATATTGATGACGCTGCGGAAAATTTCAAGGAATTCATTAACGCAGTGGAAGATGTGGCAGAAATAACCGAGAAAAATTTAATATCGGAAGCTCTTAAAAAAGTATTGAAACAGCTTGATCAGGATGAACGGGAATTAATATTCCTTATTTTTTATCAGAACAAAACAGAGGTTGATTGTGCTGAAAAATATGGTATAAGTCAGCAATTTATAAACAAAAAGAAAAAGAGGATTTTGGATAAATTGCACAAACTTTTAAAAAGTTATCAATTTTAGGGTTGTTAAACCCCTTGCTTCTACCCCTATACAAGTGTAAGGGAGAAAAAGTCTCTTTCAAAAGGTAACTTGAAAATAGAATAACAGCATCGGGAATACATTAATCCTGCGGCCGGTATAAAATCACGGCAGCCAAAGAAGCCATACGCCACGATCTCGAAAGAGCGAGCGATAAATATGAAGCTTCAAAATCCGGAACAGCTTTTCGGAACGGCGATGAAACACAGGAGGATAATGATACTTCCGCTCAGTCACAGCACCGAGTGAAATCGGAAACAAGCAATGAGGGCGGCTCTGGGAGAACCTCAGAGGGATGAAAGAGTTCCATGAGATGAATAAGCTGTTCATCGTTTCCGATGTTCCGCCGTGACGGGTATTGAGAATAAATATCACGGAATCGTCTGAGACAAAGGCAAAACGTAAAGTTATTCCGAACTGCTTTTGCTGTTTTTACAGAACAAATCTATGCAGTGCGGATATAACGCAAGTGCAGGAAAGAGCTTTCCTGCATTTGCGCTATATATGTATATATAAATTAGGAGCGTGATAGATTGAAAGAAAACTTAAGCTGGAATGAAATCAGAAATTTGATTTTGAATATAAAATCAAGTAAAAAGAAACATTACGGCAATGACTGCCGAAAATGTATCTGGTCAGATACGGAATCCGGTAAAATTCTGTGTTCAAGATACAAATGCATAAAGGAGGAAAATCAAAAATGAACAAGTGCGGACAAGTCGAATACGCCTATGTAATTATGAAAATGATAGCAGAAAAGTTACTGTCAGACGGAACTTTGAATGAGCAGCAATTCAAACAGCTGAATACGCTGAACAAAGAGGATTGCTTTCATCAGTTCTGCACAGCTTTGGCAGCATAATTTCAGTGGGTTTGATGATACCAATTTTAACAAGAAAGTGGTATTGTATGTAGTGAAAAAATCAGATTGGAGGTACTAATGTAAATCCAAATGTAACGGTAATCCATCCGACAATTACAGCGGAACAGGAGCAGAAAATTCGAGTTGCAGCATATTGCAGAGTCAGTTCAGATTCCGCTGATCAGCTGAATTCGTTCATTGCACAGATGCGGTATTACGAAAATTTCCTTGCCGTCAGCAAAACAGAAACGCTTGTTTCCGTCTATGCAGACGAGGGAGTGACCGGTACTCGAATGGACAAGCGTGAGGATTTCCAGCGAATGCTCAAAGACTGCCGAAGAGGCAAAATCGACCGTATAATATCGAAGTCAATATCCCGTTTCGCCCGAAATACAAAGGAATGTCTGACTGTATTACGAGAACTGAAATTCCTAGGAATTACGGTTCTTTTTGAAAAGGAAAACATCGATACTGCAGACATGTCCGATGAAATGATGATAACTGTTATGGGAGGTCTGGCGCAGGAGGAATCGACTTCGATTTCAAAAAAATTAAAATGGAGCTATCAAAAAAGAATGAAATCAGGTCAATACATAACTTCCTGTGCGCCATTCGGATACAATTTAATTGACGGTAAGCTATATATAAATGAAAGTGAAGCAAAAATAGTATCTGAAATATTCGACTATTTTCTAAATGGACATGGCATACAAAGTACAACTGAATATTTTAACGAAGTGTATGCACACATTAAAAAATGGATCTCAGTATAGAATACGAGGGGCATAACTATAAAGGCATAAATGACTATACATATGATTTTAGTATTACCGACATGATAATCGAAGATATGTGTAGTGTAGATTTCAAAGTGAGTACAATAACCGCAGAAAGCACTCTTTTTTCAAAAGGCGATTCTGAGGAATTAAAATCGTTTCCTAAGCTTATGGGAAGTATACTAAGCAAAAGAAGGAAATAATGATGAGCGATTATTATCTTGAAAAGTTTGGTATAAGCAAAGAAAATATCATTGGAAAAAATATTTCTATTTATTATATGAATAACTGTATAATGAAGGATTATACAGTTTGCGGCGTGATCGATTCAAATATATTTTATCTTCATGGTAAAAAGAATTATTCCCAGATATATATTTCCGATAAGGACACACTAAATAATTTCAGTTCTGCAAACAAAAAGCTTTGTATTTACAGTCAAGATTTTCTGGAGGCTGTCAAAAAAAGAGATGAGCTTATTTCGGGGATCTATAATCTTGAAGAAAACGATGCGGTGGTATTATATTCGGCAATATAAACTGAACAAGATATGATAATAAAAGCTTTTGGCGGTTTGTGTGCGGCACTGCTTATTACAACTGTTATAGTTCTGAAAGGGATAATAAAAAACAACATAGTAATAAGGCACAAATATTTTATCATGCTTACAAACATGGGAGTAAGGCGTGAAGATGTAAAAAAGATGATATTTATGGAATTATTTATTAAAATAGTTCTTTTTGCTTTCGTTGGCAGTATAGTTGTATATCCGCTGCTTATATTTACGAAGAACATGATATATTATGCTGTGTCACAGCAAATAACTGTAAATCCTTTAAGTGTAGTTTTAAGTTCAGTGATCGCAACGATTCTTTTTTTGATAATAACATTTTTTGAAACTTTTACCGTCTCTAAATTGATTACTAAAGAAAAGGTAAATCATTAGGTCTTTTTTAACAATATAAGCTTTTCCCACTTCGCCACCAAACTAATAGCAGAGCACTGATAAAATAAAAAATTCAATTCAAAGTCTTGCGAGGAGATTATGTAACAATCAATTCGAATGCAAAATCCGGTGGAAACGCCAGTAAGAAATAAAAATTATATATTCTGACTTAGTACAGACACCACATATATGTGAAATATAGAGTAGGAGTTTGACAAGCAGCTTTTGAAGTTATTGTCAACTTCTGCTCTTTTTTTATGCCATTTTGCAGTTTATGGCAATGCTTTATTACCTAATATCCGTAGCCTTCGTTTGATTCTAAAAGGGCAGAACAGCACGTTGGTATCTTTTGTACACCAGACACAACGATAGCACGGATGATATTTCGGCAAGACACAAACGGCATGCGACCGCGCATATGTTTTATTTTTTCTTTCATTTTTTCACTCCCAGTATGTATAAACTGCGTTCTGACAAATGCAGACCGCAGTAATAACTCTGAATATTTACAGATAAGCTGGATAAAAAAACGAAAAACAGAATTTTAACAGCAGAAATACAGAAGATATTTATAGAAAGTTTTCGTCCTCAAAGGACACGGTGGAAGGGAGGATTTAAATTGTTGGGATTTATCATCGGATTGATAATTGGCGGTGTTGTAGGAATGTTTGCAATGTGCCTCTGTGTAGCAGCAGGACATGCGGACAAACGTAAAAACTGCACAGGCTCGGAAAAATAATTTTATTGAGTTTGGTAATACCATTCCGGCGAAAAAAATGGTATCCTTGTTGGTAAAATGAAGGTGAGAGTATGCCGACAGTAACGGTAATACAGTCGACAATGGCAGAAGAAAAAAATACAATGCTTCGCTGTGCAGCATATGCAAAGCGGCAAATATAAAATTGCTCGTCCGCCGTTTGGGTTTGATATCATAAACGGTAGGCTTGAAGTGAATGAAGAACAGGCACGAATTGTCAGACAGATTTTTGGTTGGTATATCAGCGGACATGGAACAAATAAGATTGCCGATACGCTTAATAAACATAATATTCCGAGTAGCTAAAAACAGAAATTATGGACAGCCGATGTCGTGAATACATTCTGAAAAATGAGCGATATACCGGCAATGCATGTTTCAGAAAAATTATGTAACAGAAACTCTTCCTCATATTAAAAAACGTAATTACGGTGAAAAACAGAAATATTATGTTTCGGATACTAACCCGCCGATTATCGAAAAAAGTGTCTTTGAAACTGTTTAGAAGATTTTGAAGGAACGGTACAGGCCGTATTCAAATAACGGGCATTTGCTGTCCGGCAAGATTTTCTGTGCAAAATGCGGAGCGACATATAAGTTCAAAAAATACGGTGATAAACATTACTGGACTTGCCGTACGCATGATAAAAAATCGGAATTGTGTGAAAACGGTAGGATTGCTGAAAATAATATTTATGCAGCTTTTATAAGACTGTACAATAAACTGATGTATAATTATAATGGTGCTATACTAAAAAAGAAGACAGCCAAAGGTAAAAGATGGTATAATAATAAAAAAGGATAGAAACACATGGAAAACACCCTTCCTGGTGCAGTTTCATTGTCTATTGATGCCAACGGCGGCAACGAAAATTTCTATGCCGACAATGGTGTATACTATGTCATCAATAACAATTCCGGAGAAGATTCTACTGAGGTTAAGACAGAATCCTTGTCTCTGACAGCGGCTGCACTCCCGACAGGCTTGGTGAAGGCGAAAACCTGTGAAGAAACAGACGAAACCACCTACAACAACTGGTACAAGATGCCGTATAATCCAGATACATCTGTGAAAACTACGACAACGACTACTACAACAAAATCGTAAAGGGGTGATTCCATGGCAATCAAGAAAAATATTCTGGTGGACGGTATAGAAGTACCGTTCAAGGCAAGCGCTGCGGTACCAAGATTGTTTCGTCTGAAAGGATTTTGCTGCACTACAGAAATTTGTATCCGAAGGTGATGCGGATAACTCCGGACTGGACATTGAAAGCCTGGAGGTTTTTGAGAATATTGCTTATGTGATGGCTCGACATACAGATTCAGAAAATGTACCAGATTAACCAGATGCGTGGCTGGAACAGTTTAACACTTTCAGTATCTATGAAATTCTTCCTAAGCTCATTGAACTGTGGGGTCTGAATATCGGTACCCAAGGGGTAGGCGATCTGGATTTATTGACGATTGGACTTGTGAATGATATGTTTACCGAACGGGAGAATGATGATGTGAAGTATGATTATAAGGCACAGCAGTCTGACTTCGATTAATTTTAAGTTAAATTCGCAGTAAAACTTGATGTTGACTTTTGCGTGAAAATTGGTTATAATAGAAGTAACCTAAAAGAAAGGGCGTGTTTCTATGCCGACTATTAAACCGATTTCTGATTTAAGAAACTATTCCGCTGTTTTACAGGATGTTGCTTTCGGCGCACCTGTTTATCTGACGAAAAACGGCAGAGGTTGCTATGCAATTGTTGATATCGCTGAACAGGAAGAATATGAAAAGACAAAGGCTGCCCTTCGTCTGATGTGCGAGCTGGAAAAAGGCAGAAAAGCCGGTGAAGAACAGGGATGGCTATCATCCGATGATGTAAGGGAACATTTCAGGAGAAAAGCAAATGGCTGAGATACATTATTCCCCGATTGCACTGAATGACCTTGATGAAATCTGGGCATATATTTCTCAGAGCCTTTGCAATCCTATTGCTGCACAGAATACGATTGACGGTATCATGAATGTTGTGGATATGCTGGCAGAGCAACCTGAAATTGGTACGCCGCTTTATTTTCTTTCTGGATTGAACAGCGGCTATCGCTATGTCATCCACGGAAAATATATGGCATTTTATCGCACAAACAGAACTGATGTATATATCGACAGAGTCCTTTATGGCAAAAGCGATTATATGCGTGTTCTTTTTAAGGACGAAGAATAAACAATTTTATCATTATAAAAGCATCGCTCCGGCGGTGTTTTTTTATATACATTCAAGAGCCGAAACAGGCTGGCTACCTTAAAAACTTTGCACAGAAGTTTGATGGAATGCTCCTTTGAAAGCCGGGTGATAAGTTCTACTCTTTCCCGGATTCCCT
>OMGY01001770.1_pt1 | contig 17861 bp, 16 predicted proteins | sample 1674461 | NCBI WGS metagenome assembly OMGY01 (sample SAMN05578579, study PRJEB25193) | human gut metagenome | biome: Human Microbiome; feature: human-associated habitat; material: feces | host: Homo sapiens | place: USA:Birmingham
ATCCAAGAATAAAGAGCTATCTGATTTCTGTTAGAGAAGTCAGATAGCTCTTTTTGTCTGTTTCCTTAACTTTTACCCTTCAACCTTGCAGTTTCCCGCATAGGTGAACGCAATGTAGGACTTACCGCGATTGAGCTGCAACTCGTTGCCGTTCGCGTCAAAGAACTTCAGCGGGTCATACATACCAGCCTTAGACCAAGTAATCGGCACCATTTTGCCCTCGGAAATATAGTAGCCCTTTGCATTTTCGCCGCCTTCCCAGTCGACATACTTCAAGACGCTATCTGTTGGATATGGTGTAATTTTTGTTTCCAAGATAATAAGATTCTCAAACTGAAGCTGCTCATTCGTTTTACTGTCCATATGCGGCTTATTCTGGTAGTTTTTCATGTACACATGCTTGTCTGCATCATAGCTGAATGTACTGTAATTCGCGCCAAAGTCAACACGGATATTTTTTGCATCCTCTCCGCTCGGAGCAGCATTTTTGTCCATCTCAACGAACTTAAACGCTGTGCCCATCTTATCTTCCTTCAAATCGGTACGAACATTGTTAGCTTCCAGCATTTCCGGCACTTTTGTGCCGTAGAACACGCCGGTATGTTCCAGTGCATAGCCAGCACTGAGACGATCTTTATCACGCCCAAAGTACTTACCAGATCCGTAAGAATCGCCATCAAAATGATCAATTTCCATGCTATTAATTGTATCCACAGCAACAGTAGGATTGATTCCCCAATGCACATAAACCGCATCAAACCCAACCGCCAAAATCGGATAATAGTATCGGCAGCTGCGAATGGAACAAACCTCGGGAATTTGGGTATAATCCCCATAAACGGCCATCAAACGGGTCAGGTCGTATTCCACCGGTAACTCAAAAATAAGATCTGCGGCGGAGATGCCATATTGCGGCAGAGCGGCGTCTACGTTATTCACCATTACGGCGACAGGGCGTTTACCGATGGCGCCGTCCGTCAAGGTCGGCAGGCCGGTGAGCAGGTTCACATTCGCCGGTTCCGTGGAAAGTGCTTCCGTGGGTTCCGCGGTGCTCTCTGCTGCGGAAGATTCCGCCTTTGCCGTCGGAGCAGCCGTGGCAGTCGCTTCCGGCTCGCTTGCGGCGCTCTCCTCCGTCGGTTTTGATCCGCAGCCCGCGAACACAGTCAGGCTGAGCAGCAAGGCGCTGCACAACGCAAATATTCTCTTTTTCAATTTTATCAACCTCCATTTGTTGATTTCTGCTATTTATTATAGTCCGAAACGCACCGAATTGCAACAAAAAATGCACGAAAATTGTCGGGCAGCGCCAAAATGCCGATACCAAGCTGCACAACGAGCGCAAAGTTGAAAATGTAAAGAGCTTATGCAGCAAAATATCCCCCGCTCTGTTCAGAACGGAGGATACTTTAAACTTTCATGTGTTTAGTCTTCAAACATGCCTTTGATCTTGCCGAAGAAGCTTTTCCGCTTCTGGTAGTTCTTTTCGTCGGCATTCTGTTCAAATTCCTGCAAAAGCTCTTTTTGGCGCTTGCTTAGGTTTTTCGGCACTTCAACGGTTACGCGCACGTACTGGTCACCGCGTCCTCTGCCGTTGATGTTCTGAATACCCTTGCCCTTGAGCTTGAACACGTCACCCGGCTGCGTGCCCTCATGCACGGTGTAGCTCACCTTACCATCGAGCGTCGGCACCGTGACTTCCGCGCCGAGTGCAGCCTGCGTGAACGTGATTGGCATATCGCACCAAACGTCGTTGCCGCGGCGCGTGAAAATGGCATGCGGACGAACTGTAATGTATACGTGCAGGTCGCCGTTCGGACCGCCGTTGGAGCCGGCATTTCCCTTGCCGCCGACATTCAGAATCTGATCGTCATCGATACCCGCCGGAACGGAAATCTCGATCGTCTTCTGGCGGCGGATCTTGCCCTTGCCGTCGCACGTTTTGCACGGGGTATCGACAATCTGGCCTCTGCCGTGGCAGCGGTCGCACGTGCTTGTGGACTGCACCACGCCGAACGGTGTGCGCTGGTTGATGCGCACCTGGCCGGAGCCGCCGCAGTTCGGGCAGGTCTTGGGGCTTGTGCCCTTAGCCGCGCCGGAGCCGTTGCAATCCGGGCAATTTTCGATCTGGTGGTAGGTCACATTTTTCTTGCAGCCCTTTGCCGCTTCCTCAAACGAAAGGGTGACGCTTGCCTCTACGTCACTGCCGCGGCGCGGTGCGTTCGGGTTCGCACGGCGTCCGCCGCCCCCGAAACCGCCGCCGAAGAAGCTGTCGAAAATATCGGTAAAATCAAAACCGCCTGCACCGCCGGCATACGGATTTCCGCCGCCCGCGCCGCCACCGAAGTTCGGGTCTACACCCGCAAAGCCGAACTGGTCGTAGCGCGCCTTCTTGTCTTTATCAGAAAGTACCTCATACGCTTCGTTGACTTCCTTAAACTTCGCTTCCGCATTTTTATCTCCGGGATTCAAGTCCGGGTGGTATTGCTTTGCAAGCTTGCGGTACGCCTTTTTAATCACATCGTCTGTTGCGCTCTTATCGACCCCAAGCACTTCATAATAATCTCTTTTGTTGTCCGCCATCCGCTGTCATCTCCTCGCAAACTCCAAAAGGCAAGGGACGCCTTTCGGCTCCCCTTGCGCTTTTGAACGTGTCATTTATAAAACTTAATCAACGTCCTTGTAGTCTGCGTCGTAGACGTCACCGTTCGGGTTCTGGCCGCCCTGCTGCGGGTTTGCGCCCGGGGCTGCCTGCTCACCCTGCTGCGGTGCACTTGCCTTATACAGCTTCTCACTGACCGCGTAAATCGCCTTCTGCAGCTCATCCATGCCGGACTTAATCTCCTCGACCGTGCCGTTCTGCATGGTGGTCTTCAGGGCTGCAACCTTGTTGTTCACTTCGGTCTTGTCCGCCTCTTCCAGCTTGTCGCCGCTCTCGTTTACGAGCTTCTCCGCCTGGTAGCAGAGGTTCTCTGCATTGTTCTTCGTCTCAACCTCTTCACGGCGCTTCTTGTCTTCCTCTGCAAACTGCTCAGCCGCCTTAACAGCCTTATCGATGTCTTCCTTGCTCATGTTGGAAGAAGAAGAAATCGTGATGTGCTGTTCCTTACCGGTGCCGAGATCCTTAGCGGAAACATTTACGATGCCGTTTGCGTCGATGTCAAATGTAACTTCAATCTGGGGGATGCCGCGCGGAGCCGGAGCGATGCCGTCGAGCTTAAAGAGACCCAACTGCTTGTTATCGCGTGCAAATTCACGCTCGCCCTGCAGAACGTTGACCTCAACCTGCGTCTGACCGTCAGCCGCCGTGGAGAAAATCTGGCTCTTCTTGGTCGGGATCGTGGTGTTTCTGTCGATGATCTTCGTCATCACGCCGCCCATGGTCTCAACACCGAGAGAAAGCGGAGTAACATCAAGCAACAGCAAGCCCTGAACTTCGCCGCCGAGAACGCCTGCCTGAAGTGCGGCGCCGATTGCAACGCATTCGTCCGGGTTGATGCCCTTGAACGGCTCTTTGCCGATAAGCTTCTTAACTGCTTCCTGAACAGCCGGAATTCTGGAGGAACCGCCGACCATGAGAACCTTGTTGATCTCACCGATGGAGAGGCCGGAGTCGCTCAGTGCTTGACGAACCGGGCCCATGGTCTTCTCAACGAGGTCTGCGGTGAGCTCATTGAACTTTGCTCTGGAGAGCGTGAGGTCAAGGTGCTTCGGGCCGGTCGCATCCGCCGTGATGAACGGCAGGTTGATGGAAGCGCTCGTCATGCCGGAAAGCTCGATTTTTGCCTTCTCTGCCGCTTCCTTAATACGCTGCATAGCCATCTTATCGCCGGAAAGGTCGATGCCGTCGGAAACCTTGAAGCTGTTGATGATCCAATCCATGACGCGCTTATCAAAGTCGTCGCCGCCAAGGCGGTTATTGCCGGCCGTAGCCAGAACCTCCTGTACGCCGTCGCCCATCTCAATGATGGAAACATCGAACGTACCGCCGCCGAGGTCATAAACCATGATCTTCTGGTCGTCTTCCTTATCGATACCGTAGGACAGTGCTGCTGCCGTCGGCTCGTTGATGATACGCTTTACATCGAGGCCCGCGATCTTGCCTGCGTCCTTCGTTGCCTGACGCTGTGCGTCCGTGAAGTACGCCGGAACGGTGATAACTGCGCTCGTAACGCTCTCGCCGAGGTAAGCTTCCGCGTCGCCCTTCAGCTTCTGGAGGATCATTGCGGAGATTTCCTGCGGGGTGTAGCTCTTACCGTCGATCGTCACCTTGTGGTCTGTGCCCATCTCTCTCTTAATAGAGGAGATCGTGCGGTCCGGGTTCGTAATCGCCTGACGCTTTGCGACCTGACCGACCATGCGCTCGCCTGTCTTGGAGAATGCCACGACGGACGGGGTGGTTCTTGCGCCTTCTGCGTTTGCGATAACGACCGGCTCGCCGCCTTCAATAACCGCTACGCAAGAGTTTGTTGTACCAAGGTCAATACCAATTGTCTTTGCCATATCAATTACCTTCCTTTAACTCAAATGAGTGTGTGAATTCTGAATTACTATATAAATGGATATTTGCTGATTTAGTTTGCTACCTGTACCATGGCGTGTCTTACGACCTTATCGCCCAGCATGTAGCCCTTCTGGAACACTGCCGAAATGACGTTTTCGCCAAGCTCATCGCTTTCAATGTGCGCCACCGCGTTGTGCAGCGCCGGGTCAAACGGCTCGCCAACCTGACCGACTTCTCGGATGCCAAGCTTTTCAAAGCTCGCCTTAAATTGGTTTGCAATCATCTCAACGCCTTTTTTCATATCCTCTGCGGAGACATTTTCCTGTGCCAGTGCACGGTCGATATTATCGGCCACCGGCAAAATCGCGTTGATTGTATCGGAAACGGCGTTATTGTAAACGGCGTTCTTTTCGTTTGCGGAACGCTTGCGGAAGTTATCGTACTCGGCAAGCACGCGCAGGTGCTGCTGCTTGTGGCTGTCGAACTCCGCCTGCAAGCGGTCGTAATCCTCTTTCGGAATCTTCTCGCTCTTCTTTTTCTTTTTCTCCTTTTCCGCAGCCTTTGCAGATTCCTCTGCCGGCTCGGTATTCGCTTCCTGCTCGGGTTCCTGAACAGGCTTCTTTTCCTCTGCCATCTGGCAACGCTCCTTTCTCTATTCTTCCCGCATGATACGCGTAAGCATTTCGCCTACACGATCTGCGACATATGCTGTTTGTGCCGCGACGTGTGCGTACTGCATCCGCATCGGGCCGATCACGGCGACCGCGCCGGCATCTCTGCCGTTCACGCTGTACCGTGCGCAAATGACCGACGATTCCGCCAAGGCGTTCTGCCCGGTCTCTGTGCCGATCTTGATCTGCGTGCGGTTCTGCTTGCCTGCAAGAAGTTCTGTCAAAAGCTCCCGTCTTTCCAGAATATCCATCACCCGGCGTGCACCGCCAAGCTTGTATTCCGGGTAGAACAGCAGGTTCATCTGACCGCTTACGGAAATTTCCGTCTGCATCGTTTCAAGCGCCACTTCCAAAAGCGCCGCCAGCGCCGGCGACATCAAAATTGCCATATTCCCCAGCGAAATCGCAAGGTTTTGCACAAACGCCCGGTTGATCTCCGCCACGTCGCGCCCTGTCACGCGCTCGTTGAGCACGCGGAAGAAAATGCGCATAATCTCGTTTGAAAGATCAAAGTCGCAGTGAAACACCTTGTTTTTCATGGTACCTGCGCTGCTCATCATAATGAGCATTGCGGTGCGGCGGCTCGTCTGCACGAACTGCACCGCCTTGATCTTTGCATCCGCGCCGCTCGGCGTGGTGCTCAACGCAAGGTACCGTGTAGAAGCCGCCAGCGTTTTCGCCGCGCCACGCAATAATCGTTCTGGGTCAAACGCGCTCTTTGCAAGCATCGCGTCTATCGTAAGCTTTTCGGCTTCCGTTAACGTTTCCGGCTGCATCAGCGCATCTACGAACTCGCGGTAGCCCTCCTGTGAAGGCACACGCCCCGCGGAGGTGTGCGGCTGTTCCAAAAGCCCCAGCTCCGTAAGTTCTGCCATCTCGTTGCGCACCGTTGCGGAAGAAACACCTGCTTTTTCCGCAATGGACTTGGAGCCCACCGGCTCGCCCGTGCGAATGTATCCGTCTACGATCGAGGCAAGTATATTTTGTTTGCGTTTTGTCAGTTCCATACTTGCACCTCTCAGGTTTTAGCACTCTATGTTCCCGAGTGCTAACCCTTGTCTATACTATACTGCAAAGGTCAGGAAATGTCAACACCAAAATTTGTAAATACTTTGTGAATGTGCGAATTCTTCCCGGTCGGCATCCGTTTTGAAGCTGATTTTAGCATTTCCGGCTTCACAGTGCCAAATTCCTGTTTATATATAAAGATACCAAAAAGCGTCTTCGCCATAACTTTACTTTTTGTAATAGAATTTCAGGATTTTTTGTGCAAATTATTGACATTTTATGAAAATTGTATTAAACTGATAGCCCGTGTTTCAGTTTCTGTGTTCGCTTTAGCCCGAAAGTCCGTACCGTTAACGGAAAAGAGGAGTAAACTATGATTCAGGCAGAGCATTTACAAAAGACCTTCCGCGTGCGAAAACGAAACGCAGGCTTTAAAAACGCCGCAAAAGCATTTTTCAGCCGCGAGTACGAAGAAATTCACGCTCTAAACGACGTTTCGTTCCGTATTGAAGACGGCGAGGCCGTGGGCTATATTGGCCCGAACGGCGCCGGAAAAAGCAGCACCATCAAAATTCTCTCCGGCATTTTAACGCCGGACAGCGGCACCTGCGTCATCGACGGGCGCGTGCCGTGGAAAGACCGCCGCGCGCATGTTTCGCAGATCGGCGTTGTGTTCGGGCAGCGCAGTCAATTATGGTGGGACGTGCCCGTCATCGATTCATTCGAGCTTATCCGCGACATTTACGCCGTGACCGAAGATGTTTACAAGCGAAATTTACGGGATTTGACCGACCTTCTGAATTTATCGGAGATCTTAAAGACCCCGGCGCGCAGTCTGTCGCTCGGACAGCGTATGCGGTGCGAGATCGCCGCCTCCCTGCTGCACGACCCGCGCATCTTGTTTTTGGATGAACCCACCATCGGGCTCGACGCGGTATCGAAGATCGCCGTTCGCGAATTCGTGCTTGATATGAACAAGCGCCGCGGCACCACGGTCATTTTAACGACGCACGACATGCAGGACGTGGAAGCCTTGGCGCAGCGTGTCCTGCTCATCGGCAAAGGGCGCATTTTATTAGACGGCACACTCGACGACATTCGGCGCGGCGGCAGCGGGCAGATTGACGAAACGCTCGCGGCGCTCTACAAACAGTTTGATATTTGAGGTGCGCCGTGAAACTTAAAAAATACATTTCGTTTTTCCGTCTGCGCTGTGTGACGGGCTTGCAGTACCGCGCAGCGGCATTGGCAGGCATCTCCACGCAATTTGCGTGGGGCTTTTTGATCATCTTCGCCTACCACGCGTTTTACCGCAGTGACCCCACCGCTTTTCCGATGACCTTGCAGGCGACCGTCAACTACACATGGATACAGCAGGCGTTTTTAGCTATGTTCGCCTCATGGGTCTTGGACGGCGACATTTTGGAGGAAATCACCTCCGGCAGCATCTCGTATTCGCTGTGCCGCCCCGTCGACCTCTACGCCATGTGGTACACGAAATCTCTCTCCGGTCGTATTTCCAAGGTTGCATTGCGTGCCGTGCCAATCTTAGTCGTTGCGGCGCTTCTGCCCGTAGGCTATAACTTGACCGCGCCCACAGATTTACCCACATTCTTTCTATTTTTGCTCACCATGGTGCTGGGCGCATTGAACAGCACGGCGTTCACGCTGCTCATCTATGTCCTCACCATGTATACCCTTTCTTCCACCGGGTTGCGCTCCCTGCTGGTCACACTGGCAGATTTTCTCTGCGGCGGCGTAGTGCCGCTGCCGTTCTTCCCGCCTACGCTGCGCAGAATCTGCGAGCTGACCCCCTTCGCTGCCACAAGCAACGTGCCGTACCGCGTGTACAGCGGCGATATTGCCGGCACGAACGCCGCTTTCGCCGTAGGCTTACAAATCTTCTGGCTGCTCGTCCTGGTGCTTGGCGGTCACACCCTCATGAAAAATGCGCTGAAGCGGGTAGTGATTCAGGGAGGATAAGCGGAACGACAAGTCGTTCCGCTGCCCGGCAAATCGTTCGTGTTTTGCAGTATACAAAGAAAGGGGTCATCTATGAAACTATACTTTGAATTTCTGTCTATCCACATCAAGAAAGCCATGCAGTACAAGGCTTCGTTCTTGCTTTCCGCACTGGCGCAGCTATTTATACCGCTCACATGCTTTTGGGGCGTGCAGTTCATGTTCATGCGATTTAAGCAGGTGGACGGCTTCACGTACACCGAGGTTTCGCTCTGCTACGCCATCGTGCTGTTATCCTTCTCGCTCGCGGAGCTGTTCTTCCGTGGGTTTGATACGTTTAACCGCATGATCGGGAACGGCGAGTTCGACCGCGTTCTGGTGCGCCCGCGCAACGAGGTTTTCCTCGTCCTGTGCAGCCGCATGGATTTAGAGCGCTTCGGCAAGGGCATTATGGCGATTTTCCTGCTGATCTGGGCGCTTCAAAACTGCCCAATTGATTGGTGCGCCGCGCGCGTTATGACGCTCATTTTCATGATTTTAGGCGGCATCGTGCTTTTTGCAGGCGTGTATTTGATCTTCGCCGGGCTATGCTTTTTCACATTAGAGGGACTCGAGTTCATCAATATTTTAACAGACGGCATGCGCGAGCACGGGCGCTACCCGCTTTCCATCTACGGCAAAGGCGTACTGACGTTCTGCACCTACATCGTCCCCTACGCGCTCGTGCAGTATTACCCGCTGATGTACCTCATTGGCCGCCACAACGATGCCCGCGCGATGCTTCTGCCCGTCATCGCCTGCGTGTTTATTATCCCGTGCTATCTCTTCTGGAAATTCGGCGTGCGCCATTACCGCTCCACCGGGTCGTAACAATATTATGAAATGAGGTTTTCCCATGCCCTTTGATTTTAAGAAAGAATACAAAGAATTCTACATGCCGAAAAACAAGCCGGAGATCGTCACTGTGCCGCCTGCAAACTACATTGCAGTGCGCGGCACCGGCGACCCAAACGAGCCGGACGGCGCGTATCAGCAGGCCATCAGCGTTTTGTACGCGATCGCCTACACGCTTAAAATGAGCTACAAGACCGACCACCGCATCGAGGGCTTTTTCGAGTATGTCGTGCCGCCGCTTGAGGGCTTTTGGTGGCAGGAGAATACGGACAGCATCGATTATGCCGATAAATCTGCTTTCCACTGGGTCTCCGTCATCCGCCTGCCGGATTTCATCACGCCGGATGATTTCGCCTGGGCCGTGCAGACCGCCGAAAAGAAGAAAAAGCTTGATTGCAGCAAAGCGGAGTTTTTGACGATCGACGAGGGCCTTTGCGTGCAGATCATGCACCACGGCGCGTTTGACGATGAGCCCGCATCTGTGGCGCTGATGGACACGTTTCTCGCCGAAAACGGCTATATAAACGACTTTACCGCCGCGCGCCTGCACCACGAGATCTACCTCAGCGATGCCCGTAAGGTCGCGCCGGAAAAGTGGAAAACGGTCATTCGCCATCCCATCAAAAAAAGCGTAAAGGAGCACACCACATGAAAAAACTCATCACCCTGCGCGGCAACAGCGGCAGCGGCAAAACGACCATCGCAAGAGCTTTACAGGAAAAGTTCGGCAAAAACACCATGCTGCTGTCCCAAGATGTCATCCGCCGCGACATCTTAAAGACGAACGACGGCGCGGGCACCCGCGCAAACGACGTGCTCATCATGCTGCTTGAGTACGGCCACGCGCACAACGAGCTCGTCATTTTAGAAGGCATTTTGAACAGCCGATGGTACACCCCGCTTTTCGATGCCGCAAAAGCGCTCTACGGCGAAAACATCTGCGCGTACTATTTTGACCTCCCGTTTGAGGAGACGCTCCGCCGCCACCAAACGAAGGACAAGCGCACGGAGTTCGGCGAAGAGGAAATGCGCAAATGGTGGAACGAAAAGGACTACGCCCCCGCATTAAACGAGCAGACCCTCACGCCCGACATGATGCAGGACGAGATCATCGACCGCATCTGCGCCGATTTAGAGCGCCTCGATACATAAACCATACATATAAATTCGGAAAGAGCGAGGTTCTCCCCGCTCTTTTTTGTATATTGTGTTATATTCTGCCCGAATTTCTATCGATGCAAAAATAATTTTATAGCATTTTGTTCGTATCTATGATAAAATAGACACAGTGATAATTTTTGTAAAGCTTAGAGGGACACAATGGACAAAGAGGAGTGCATAATTTTCCTCCCCTTTACAAACCGACATCACGGATTTAACAGGGCGGCGCTACAATGTAAGACCGAAAGCACGCACCTGATTTTAAAAAGAAAGTAAGGTCTTCACATGAAATCAATTTTTCACGCACTCAACCGGCTCAAGGTCTTCCGCGGGCTGACGGAACAGGAATTCGCATGGGTGCTCTACGACGTGGGCAATTCCGCGTTCACCATGCTCTCCTGCTCGCTCATCCCTATCTGGTTCAAGAGCCTCGCCATCGGCACTGCGCCGGGGCAGATCAACTCGCATCAGGCAACGGCGTATTATTCCATCGCCGTGGCGGTCGTCACCGTTATCGTGGCGCTTTTAGGGCCGATCTTCGGCGTGCTCGCCGACCACAAAGATAAGAAAAAGGTGCTGTTCACCACCGCGGCAAAGCTCGGCATTTTCGGCTGCATTTTAAACGGCTTCATCACCGGCTGGCTGCTGTTCCTCATCATTTTTGTGTTCACGAAGATTTGTTACAGCGCGTCGCTGACCATCTATGATTCCATGCTGAACGACATCACCAGCGAAGAACGTATGGACGAGGTTTCGTCCTACGGCTTTGCATGGGGCTACATTGGCTCGTGCATCCCGTTCCTCATCGCGCTCATCGCCTATGTGCTTGGACCCGATATGGTCGGCGTGCTGCCGGATATTCTCTCTAAAGGCATCGGCTTCACGGTGACTGCCGTGTGGTGGCTGCTCGTCACCATTCCTCTCATTCGCGGCTTTAAGCAGCGCAACTATGTGGAAACCGAGGGACACGACATCCGCAAGGCATTCGCGAAAATCTTCCACACCCTCAAAAACATCGCGACGCACGACAAAAAGGTGCTGTTCTTCCTCATCGCATTCTTCCTGTACATAGACGGCGTGGGCACCATCATCGATAACGCCATCAATATCGGCACAGACCTGAACCTCAACACGGTCGGTCAGGTCGTCTTCCTGCTCGCAACGCAGGTCGTTGCGTTCGGCGGCTCGCTCGTTTTCGCAAAGCTTTCGAAAAAATGCAACACCGTCACGCTCATTCTCGTTTGTATTGCGGGCTATTTCGGCATCGCGCTGTACGCGCTCATGCTCAGCAGTCTCCTGCACTTCGCGATTCTGGCGTTCTTCATCGGCTGCTTCCAAGGCTCCATCCAGTCGCTCTCGCGCTCGTATTACTCCAAGATCATCCCGGCGGAAAACTCCGGCGAATACTTCGGTATCTACGATATTTTCTCAAAAGGCGCGTCCTTCCTCGGCTCTGCGGTCATCGCGGCCGTAAAGCTTGCAGGCGGCACCATCAACGTGGCGGTGGCATGTCTCGCAGTGTTCTTTGCGCTCGGCTTCATCTTCCTGCGCATTGCCGATAAGCAAAAAGCCATTCGGTAAGGAAGCCCTATGCTTTACACCGTTCGCTCTTCACACCCGTGAAATATCGCTGTAAATTTTAATAGGACATGCAAAAAGGAACGGCGTACAAACCGTTCCTTTTTCCTTTACTCTTCATAAACCGGCTCAAAATCATCCGTTCCGTGCCCGCACAACGGACATGCGTAGTCCTCCGGCAGCGCGCTGCCCTCATACACATACCCGCAAATTTTGCACCGCCAGCCGACGATCTTCCGCTCTCGCTCGACCTTCTCCGACTTCGGCTTCAGCTTATTCTGGTAATCCGCATATGTCAGCGGAGCGCGGTCGCTGCACACCTCGGCTTCCGTCACCTCTGCAATGAACAGCGTATGCGTGCCGAGGTCAACACTGTGCGTTACCTTGCCGCTGAACCGCGCGCAGGTGCTCCAGTTCAGATACGGTACGCCACTTTCGTCTGTCGGCATCGGCAGGCTGTCCAGCTTATCGACGTCGCGACCGCTCTGCATACCGAAGTGCTTAATGGTCTCAAACGAGCAGCTGTCATCCAACGCGCTCAACGTAAACCGCCCGCTTTCCTTAATAAGCGCGCAGGTGTAATTCGTATTCAGCACGGAAACCGCCACACGCACAGGGCTCCCCGCGACCTGCACGCCGGTATTCACAATGCAGGCGTTCGCCTTTTCCTCCGCTTTTGCCGCCAACAAAAACACGCCGTATGTCAAATTATAAAACGCTTTGTTATTCATTTTGCTCCTCCTATCAAAATAATAATAATTACTATTTTCATAATAACGGATAGAAAGCAAAAAGTCAAGCGTTATTTTCGGTGTATGCAAAAAGGAACGGTGTACAAACCGTTCCTTTTTAGCTTTATATTCTATTTCTAAAGGCTGGCGAAAACTTTTAGCCACGCTTCCCGGCAGAACGGTGTTACTTCACGCTTTCCGAATCGCTCACATACGGTGCGGCATGTTCTCTTTCGAGCCTGCGGAACATTCGCACAAGCACGACAACGGCGATGGTACCGAGGATCAGCTCTGCGACGAACTGCGCATACGCGAGGCCGTACAGCGGGAACAGCCAATTCAGCACAAACAACGCGGGAATCTCCAGCACGATCTTGCGCACAACAGCAAATATGAACGATTTCATGCCCATAGCGCCCGCCTGGAACACGACCAACGCGAGGAAATCGATGCACAAGAACGGCAGCGCAAAGCAGAAGCCGCGCTGGAACGCCGCGCCGTACGCGACGATGCTCTCGTTCTTCATGAACATGGAGATAATCGGCTCCGCCGCAAACACGAACGTCAGCATCACGGCCAAAATAAAGCCAAGCGAAATTTTCGCCGTGAACATAAACGTCTTTTTCATGCGTTTGATATTGCCGCTCGTGTAGTTATAACTGATCAGCGGCATAATGCCCTGCGAAAAGCCCATCGCAATCTGGAACGGCACGATGTTGACGCGCTGCGCGATGCCCATAGCCGCCACCGGGTCAGAGCCATACGCGGACGTAAAGTTGTTAAGAATGGTCATGCCGGTCACATTCAAAAGGTTCTGGATGGAAGCCGGGATGCCCACGCCGCACACGCCCTTGACAATCTGTTTCGATGGGCGGAACATGGAGGGCTTGATGCACACGTATGTCTTGCCGCGCTTCACGAACAGCAGCACGAAGAAGTAGAGGCATGCAACCGTGTTGGAAAGGCAGGTCGCGCAGCCCGCGCCCGCTGCGCCGAGGTTCAGGCCCCACGGCAGAATGAAAATCGGGTCCAGCACAATGTTCAGCAGGCAGCCGCACATGGTGCCGATGCTCGCGTGCAGCGAAGAGCCCTCCGCGCGCACAAGGTACGCCAGCACGACGTTCAAAATGGACGGCGCGGAGCCGAGCAGCACAGTCCAGAACAAATAATCCGCCGTTGCCTGTATCGTTTCGGCATTCGCGCCGAGCATCACCAAGATCGGCGACTGCAATACGCCGTACAGCAAAGAAAACAGCAGGCTGCAAATCAAAGACGCGTAAAATCCGAACGCCGAGCTGCGGTACACGGTATCGTAGTCTTTACGTCCGAGTGCGCGGCTCATCATGCTGGAGCTGCCGATGCCGAACAGGTTGTTGACGGCATTGAACGCCAACAGAAGCGGTGCCGCCAGCGTAACAGCGGCGTTCTGCACCGGGTCGTTCATCATACCGACAAAGAACGTATCGGCAAGGCTGTAAATGACCATCACAAGCGAGCTGATGACCGACGGCACCGAAAGCGTTACGACCGCCTTCGGGATCGGCATCGATTCAAACAGCTCCGTTTTGGAATTATCCATTTCTCCCTATCCTTTCCGTTCTTATCACGCAAGGCTGTCCAAAAGCAGCTTGCAGCAGCCGTAAATGCCGGCGTCGTTGCCGAGCACGGCCAAGTTGAACCGAACGTCGGTGTTCGGGTAAAATACGTATTTCAAGAAGCCTTTCTTCACGCCTTCTACGAGCATCTCGCCCGCTTTCGAGACACCGCCGCCGATGACGACGACCTCGGGATCTGCCACCGTGCACACGGCAGAGATGGTGTAGCCGAACGCATCGTACACATTCTCTAAGATTGCGTTTGCCGCGCCGTCTCCGTTTTTGGCGGCATCGAACACGTCTTTCGTTGTGAGCTTCTCGACACTCCGCAAAGCGCTTTCTTCCTCATGTTCGGCAAGGTATTTTCGTGCCAGTCTCGCAATGCCCGAGGCCGAAACGTACTGCTGCACGCAGCCGCGGCGGCCGCACGCGCACGTCTCCGTCTCCGCGGGGTTGATCGTCATGTGGCCGAACTCACCCGCCGCGCCGTTTGCGCCTGCCACCATGTGTCCATCTGAAATGACCGCGCCGCCGACACCCGTGCCGAGCGTGATGAATACCACGTTCTCGCTGCCACGGCCGCCGCCTTTCCAGGCTTCACCCATCGCCGCAGCATTCGCGTCGTTCACGACCACAACCGGCAGTCCTACGGTCTCTTCCAGCGCCGTGCGCACATCAAATACGCCCCAGCCGAGGTTCACGCAGCGGTGCACCACACCGTCCGCCGTCACCGGCCCGGGGATGCCCGCGCCCACGCCCAAAATGCCGTCTGCGGGAATGTTGTGCTTTTCCCTGCACTTTTGAATTTCCGCCGCAATATCACGCAGCACCGCCGTGCCGTCGCCCTCAATCACGGTCGGAATCTCCCACTTTTCAAGCAAAGCGCCGTCTTCCTCAAATAAACCGAGCTTCACCGTCGTGCCGCCGATGTCGGCGCCGATGACATACTTTTTGTTTTCCATTTTTATAACTCCTCTCCGCGCGCGGTCTCCCACGCGTTTAATACGCATCTATATAAATTCCCTTTCGGTCTAAACCGTAAATTGCTTATTAATATAGTATACCATATTTCGCCGCCGATTGCAAGGGAAACTATGGAAAACTCCGTCTTTTTGCAGCCGCCTTGCAAACAGGGGAATTTTGTGGTATTCTTTAACGTATAACCCAAACGGCCGCCTGCCGATGTACCGCCATTACGCGGCCGCTGTGACCAAATAGCCCGGGAACCCCCCGGCGGCGCAGCGTTCTTCCGAAAACGGACAGAGGCAGACGGCAACATAGTCAATATAGATTCTTTCTCGCGTATTCTGCGCAGCGCATGTTTGCGTAAAACCCAGGAGCGCCGGAGAACCTTTCGCGCTCCGTAAAAAGAAAGGATTGAACAAAAATGGAGGGAACTTCTTCCAAAAAAGAAAGCAAAGTCAAGGTGTATCTGCACCGCTACTTTATCGATGCCATGAGCGCCATGGCACAGGGGCTTTTTGCTTCCCTGCTCATCGGCACCATCATTTCCACGCTCGGCACACAGCTTAACATTCCGCTGCTCGATGAGATTGGCGGGTATGCAAAGTCCGCAGCCGGTCCCGCTATGGCGGTCGCCATCGGCTACGCGCTGCAGGCGCCCCCGCTCGTACTGTTCTCGCTCGTCGCAGTCGGCGGCGCGGCAAACGCGCTCGGCGGCGCAGGCGGTCCTCTCGCGGTGCTCGTGCTCGCCATCATCGCGGCAGAGTTCGGTAAGCTCGTCAGCAAAAAGACGAAGGTAGACATCATCGTCACGCCGCTCGTCACCATTTTTTCAGGCTGCGGCCTCGCGTACTTATTCGCGCCGTACATCGGCACGGCGGCTTCCAGCGTGGGCAACCTTATCATGTGGGCAACCACCCAGCAGCCGTTCCTCATGGGCATTCTCGTTTCCGTCATCGTCGGCGTTGCATTGACGCTGCCGATCTCCAGCGCGGCCATCTGCGCAGCGCTCGGTTTAACGGGCCTTGCGGGCGGCGCGGCCGTTGCAGGCTGCTGTGCGCAGATGATCGGCTTTGCGGTCATCAGCTTCCGCGATAACGGCTGGGGCGGCTTCTTTGCGCAGGGCATCGGCACTTCCATGCTGCAGGTGCCGAACATCATCAAAAACCCGCGCATCTGGCTTGCGCCTACGCTTGCTTCCGCTGTGACGGGCCCCATCGCGACATGCATTTTCGGCATGCAGATGAACGGCGCACCGATCTCCAGCGGCATGGGTACCTGCGGCCTTGTGGGTCAGATCGGCGTTTATACCGGCTGGCTGAACGACATTACTGCCGGTGCCAAAACAGCCGTCACCGCTATGGACTGGCTGGGCCTTGTGCTCATCTGCTTTGTGCTCCCGGCTGTGCTTTCTTTTGTCTTTGACCTCATCTTCCGCAAGATCGGCTGGGTCAAGGACGGTGACATGAAGATCGACGCATAAAAATCTCCGTTTTCCGGCAAACGCCTAAGGCTGAAACGCTTTAGGCGTTTTTCATTGTGCTAAGTGCGGTACTGCACGACGTTTTTCTTGTACGGAATTACCCTTGTTTTTCCGTCCTTTCGCCCGTATAATCAAATAGAAAAGTCTATTCTCGATTTGGGAGGTACAAAATGCAGTTTCAATATCTTGGCACCGCCGCCGCAGAGGGCTGGCCTGCCGTATTCTGCCGCTGCAAATATTGCTTAGAGGCGCAGCGCCTCGGCGGCAAAAACATCCGCACACGCTCGCAGGCTATCGTCAACGACGATCTTCTGCTCGACCTGCCGCCGGATACCTACATGCACAAGCTCATGAATCATCTCGATCTCAGCCGTGTGAAGTATCTGTTCGTCACGCACTTTCACATGGATCATTTCTACCCGCAGGAGCTCACCGTGCGCGGCTCCGTTTACAGCCTTGAGATGATCAGCCCCGAGCTTGAAATCTACTGCGCACAGGAGACCTACGATTATTTCCGCCGCTGTGCCGATTGGGAAATTGACGAAAAAAGCGACAGCGCCATGCACTGGCACATCTTAAAGCCGTTTGAGACCGTGGAAGCCGGTCCCTACCGCGTAGCGCCGCTGCCCGCAAACCACATGAACCCCTCGCACCAGCCGTTCGTGTACCACATTGTCGATACACGCGAGGATAAATCTGTCTTCTATATGCACGACAGCGGCTACTATTTTCCAGAGGTGTGGGATTACCTCAAGGCGCAGAAAAAGCCCGCCGATCTTTTCAGCTTCGACACTACGCTCGGCTATGAAGACTGCGGCTTTAAAAGCACGCACATGGGCGCGCCGGAGGTCATCCGCCTCAAGGAGGAGCTCGAAGCGCTCGGTATTGTTGACAAACACACCCACTGCGTGATGAACCACTTCTCGCACAATGGTCATCTTCTGTATGACGAGCTCGTGGAGCTTGCCGCGCCGCACGACATCGAAATTTCCTACGACGGCATGAAACTGACACTTTAAACTCTACTTGCATGCAAAAAGCGGAGACGCCCCGGTTTTTAAGGGCATCTCCGCTTCTTTCTTTATGACAATAACAGGAACAAGTAATATAAAAACTCACTGATTGTACTTTTGTGGCAACAACTATTGTCTTTTTTAAAAATCCGTTCCGTCAATTTCGCTTCTCATTATATCAAATTTGCATATAATTATATAATTCTGTATATTCAGGCGCTTTCCGGTCGAATTCTTGTAAAAAAGAAAAAGGTCGATTGTAAAATGAAGTTGGACACCTGAAAAAAAGGAATCCATAGTG
>OMGY01001771.1_pt1 | contig 17853 bp, 14 predicted proteins | sample 1674461 | NCBI WGS metagenome assembly OMGY01 (sample SAMN05578579, study PRJEB25193) | human gut metagenome | biome: Human Microbiome; feature: human-associated habitat; material: feces | host: Homo sapiens | place: USA:Birmingham
TGGCAAATTCCGGTGCACCAAAGGTTTTTACAAGCTGGGAAGATAAAGTTTCTTCGCTGGTAAATGCCATGAATGGATTATAAAAACGTACCTTGCCGGAAGTGATATCTTCCACGTTATTTTTGATATTTTCCGCGTAGGAGGTTACGATCGGGCAGTTGTAATGGTTGTTGGAATCCGGAAATTCATTGCGCTCATAAGGTACACATGGGTAGAAAATAAAGTCTACATTCTGATGGATCAGCCAGGTCACATGTCCATGTGCAAGTTTTGCCGGATAACACTCGGATTCACTTGGAATTGAGTCAATGCCGAGCTCATAGATTTTTCTGGTGGACTGTGGTGACAGTACAACGGAAAATCCGAGTTTTTTGAAAAAGGTAGCCCAGAACGGGAAATTCTCGTACATATTTAAAACTCTTGGGATACCTACTGTTCCACGCAGGGCTTCTTCCGGCTTTAAGGAAGGGTAGTCGAATAAGCGTTTATTCTTGTATTCAAATAAGTTCGGAATATTTTCTTTGTTTTTTACGCCGCCGACACCGCGCTCACAGCGGTTTCCCGTGATATACTGGCGGTTTCCGGAGAAACGGTTGATCGTCAGCAGACAGTGGTTGGTACAACCCTGACATCTTGCAAGTTTGGTATCAAAAGTTAATGCATTGATCTCGTCGATGGAAAGCATCGTTGTCTGATAGTCAGCTTCATGTCGTTCTCTTGCGATGAGAGCAGCTCCGAAAGCACCCATGATACCTGCGATATCCGGACGGACACATTCACAGCCGGAAATCTTTTCAAAACTGCGGAGCACGGCATCATTGTAAAAAGTACCACCCTGTACGACGATATTTTTTCCGAGCTCACTTGCATCGGAGAGTTTGATAACCTTAAATAAAGCATTTTTAATGACGGAGTAGGCAAGTCCGGCAGAGATATCTGCTACGGAAGCTCCTTCTTTCTGTGCCTGCTTTACTTTAGAGTTCATGAATACAGTACAGCGTGTTCCAAGATCAATCGGGTTTTTGGCAAATAAAGCTTCTTTTGCGAAGTCCTGTACAGAAAAGTTTAAGGATTTTGCAAATGTTTCGATAAAAGAACCACAGCCGGAAGAACAGGCTTCGTTTAACTGGACACTGTCTACCGTCTGGTTCTTGATCTTGATACATTTCATATCCTGACCACCGATGTCTAAGATACAGTCTACCTCAGGATCAAAAAATGCCGCTGCATAATAATGTGCTACCGTTTCTACTTCACCATCGTCTAACATCAGCGCTGCTTTTAAGAGAGCTTCACCGTAACCGGTAGAGCAGGAGTGTACGATATGTGCATTTGCCGGAAGTTTTTCATAGATCTCCTTGATGGAACGGATCGCAGTGGAAAGCGGGCTTCCGTTGTTGTTGCTGTAAAATGAATACAACAGGGAACCGTCCTCGCCGACGAGAGCGATCTTTGTTGTTGTGGAACCGGCGTCGATACCGAGATAACAGTTGCCTTCGTAGGTGGAAAGATCACCTGTCTTTACATTGTGTCCGTCGTGGCGGGCACGGAAGGTATCGTATTCTGCCTGATCTTTAAATAACGGATCAAGACGTGCTACCTCGAATTCCATATGTATATCAGAGTTTAATTTCTCAAGCATGGAAGAGAGAGTGGTATTCTGTTCCGGTTTGCAGTTTAAGGCAGAACCGATCGCTGCATAAAGGTGCGAATTGTCCGGCGTGATCGCATGCTCATCATCTAAGTTTAAGGTGCGGATAAATGCAACTTTTAACTCAGATAAAAAGTGGAGCGGACCACCTAAGAATGCAACGTGGCCGCGGATCGGCTTACCACAGGCAAGACCACTGATCGTCTGGTTTACCACCGCCTGGAAAATAGAAGCAGAGAGATCCTCTCTTGTGGCACCTTCGTTGATCAGAGGCTGGATGTCTGTTTTGGCAAAAACACCGCAGCGGGCTGCAATCGGGTAGATTGCTTTGTAATTTTTCGCATATTCATTCAGACCGGAGGCATCTGTCTGAATCAGGGAAGCCATCTGGTCAATAAAAGAACCGGTACCGCCTGCGCAGATACCGTTCATACGCTGTTCAACGTTACCGCCCTCAAAATAAATAATTTTTGCGTCTTCACCGCCGAGCTCGATCGCTACATCTGTCTGCGGAGCATAGTCCTGAAGAGCAGTAGAAACAGCAATAACTTCCTGAACAAAAGGAATGTTAAGGTGTTCGGAGATCGTTAATCCGCCGGAACCGGTGATCATTGGAGCAACCTTCCGGTCACCGAGCTGATCGAATGCTTTCTGGATCAGAGAAGAAAGCGTTTCCCGTATGTTGGCAAAATGCCTTTCATAATCGGAAAAGAGCAGATTGTCATGCTCGTCGAGCACAGCAACCTTTACGGTGGTAGAACCGATATCAATTCCAAGTTTGTGAAGCGTATTATTTTCCATAATTTCCTCCAGTCAGTAACTCCGGAAAATCCGGATAATATATAAATAAAGTGGCTGTTTCTTCTTATTAAAAAGAATGCCGGGCAAAAGCCAAGCAAAGTACATTATACGACATGATTTTACAAAAGACAATGTGCAAATCGGGGAAAAATATAAACTTTTTATGAATAAAATCAGCCTGGATTGACAAAGCACAGGCATACGGATATACTGAAAAAAGTAGTGTTTTCAAAGAAAGGTTAGGGTTTTATCCGATGAACTGGTTAAATAAATTAGAACGTAAAATTGGTCGTTACGCTGTTCCAAACCTTATTATATGGCTGATCGGAGCCTATACGATCGGCTATGTATTCGGAACCGTATCGCCTGGTATTTTAAGCTATCTGACACTCAGTCCCTATCATATTTTACATGGACAGATCTGGAGACTGGTGACATGGGTGTTTATGCCGACAGAGTCCAATCTGATCTTCTTACTGATCATGGCATTGTTTTATTACCAGCTTGGCATGGCACTGGAACGTACCTGGGGAACCTTCCGGTTTAATGTCTATATTTTCGGTGGAATGATATTTACCGTGATCGGTGCATTTGTTCTGTACGGTATTTATTATGCAATGAATGCATCTGTAATTTCGCAGATGCCTGCACTGGCGGCACAGTTATCTTATTCGATTGCGTCGGGATTTTCCACAAACTATATCAATATGTCCATTTTTCTTGCATTTGCCGTGATGTATCCGGATATGCAGGTAATGCTTTACTTCATTATCCCAATCAAGATGAAATGGATGGCGATTGTTTATGCGGTACTGACGCTTTATGAGTTTATTGTCAGTGGATGGGCCGGCAGAGTGGCAATCTTTATGTCCCTGCTCAATTTTATCATTTTCTTCTTTTCAACGCGGAATTTCAAACGTTATTCGCCGCATGAAATACACAGGAGACAGCAGTTCAAGTCCCAGATGCGTCAACCCAGACCGGGTTCCGGCATTACCAAGCACAAATGTGCGATTTGTGGCAGGACAGAACTTGATGATCCGAATTTAGAGTTCCGTTTCTGTTCAAAGTGTGACGGCAATTATGAATATTGCCAGGATCATCTGTTTACACATAAACATATTAAAAAAGGTTAAATAATATGACAGGCCGGATGGTATTTCAAAGCGAAATATCATCCGTTTTTTGAATGATGGCACAAAGAAGATTAGATTTTAGGTGTGATTTGTTTCAGGTTCTGTCAGAATAAATGCAGATAAAGGAGAAAAATACAATGATTCAGGATATATTTCCGATGCATCTTAGTAATGAATATCACAAAAAGGTACCACAGGCAGACAGTTTTCTTATGATCTTTAAAGATAACTATATTCTGGCAAAAAATGATGGTCAGGTGTGTTATCTGACCTATAAAGAACTTTCTGAAATCTGTCGTTGGATGGGAAAGGAAATCCCTGTATGCGTTTATCTTTTTTCCATCGGGGAGGATGATTATTTTCTGACAGATCCGGGGGAAGGGATAGAGGTGCCGGGATTTGTATACTATAAAATGTTTGAGACACGCACCATGCAGCCGAAAGAGCGGGTGCTTGCAGCTGCGACCGCATGGCATCTGTATGTCTGGTACCGCGATAATGTTTATTGTGGGAGATGTGGGCATAAACTGGTACATAGTGAAAAACTCCGGATGCTTTCATGTCCGGACTGTAACAACATGGTTTTCCCGAAAATAGCACCGGCAGTGATCGTGGGCGTGACAAACGGCAGAAAAATCCTCATGACAAAATATGCAAACCGTGAATATAAAAGATATGCACTGATTGCCGGATTTACCGAAATCGGTGAAACTGCGGAGGAAACGGTGGCGAGGGAAGTGAAGGAAGAGGTTGGGCTTTCCGTAAAAAATATCCGTTATTACAAGAGTCAGCCTTGGGGATTTGACAGCAATCTTCTTCTTGGCTATTTTTGTGAACTGGATGATGAGGGAGATGCGATGAGACTGGATGAGGAGGAACTTGCCTGCGCAGAATGGGTTGATTTTGAGGATGTCCCGGATGATTCGGAGGGACTTAGTCTGACACGGGAAATGATGCTCTGTTTTCGGGATATAATGAACGCAAGTGAGTCAACATGCTTGCATGATTGACGAACGGTGAATTGGATCATGTGACGGTTTTGCACATGATACGATGAAAGAATACGGTAGATTCTAAAAGACAGGGAAAACTGGTATGCAAAATTATACCAAATACGAAAAATGTCTTGACACTCCAACAAAACTACTGTATTATTACAGTAATACAAAAAAGAAAGATTTACGGATGGAAAACTTAAGATTTCTTAATATTTGCTTAAGTGCCTTTTTTTGGCAAATGGATAATGATACAATCACCGTAAATCGAATTAAGAAAAGGGAGAAATAAAAATGGGTGACAAGACAAAACCGAAAAAGGGAAAGAAAAAAGTAGTTATTATTGTGCTTGTGGTTCTGGTCGTTGTAGCTGCGATCATTGGAAGTTCAGTAAAGAAAATGACAAGCCAGGTAGCAACAGCAGTCAATACAGTAGAGGTGGAGCCGGTACAGAAGAGAGATTTATCTGATACGATTTCATTAAAAGGTACTGTATCGGGTATCACGAAGAATAATGCAACTTCAAAAGCGTTAGCAGAAATCACAGCAGTTAATGTTCAGGTCGGAGATATTGTAAAAGAGGGAGATGTATTATGTACATTAGATTCCTCTACGATTCAGGATCAGATTGCGGATCTCGAAAAAAATATGTCTGATACAAATGCGACAGACAGTATTAATTCACAGCAGACAGCAGAAACAGTCAGTCGTGCAAAAGAAGATCAGCAGACACAGCTTGCAGCTGCACAGAAAGCAATTGATGATGCAAAGGATGCTTATAACGCACAGAGTATTATGTGGGATAAGAGTGAAGATAAATCGGATGCAGAATTTCAGTCTTTGTTAGCTGCACAGAAAGCAGTTACTACTGCTGAGGAAGATTACCAGAAAGTATTAGAGACCACGAACCGTACGATCGAGGATGCACAGCGTGCGGTAGAACTTGACAAGTATAAAGGATCGGATTCATCTTCCAAAGATAAACTGACAGATTTAAAAGAACAGTTAGAAGATTGCAATATTACAGCACCTTGCGGTGGAGTTGTGACGGCAGTCAATGTTTCTGTCGGAGATGTTAATGCAGATTCAAAAACACCACTTGTAACGATCGAAGATACCAGTTCTTTAAAAATGGTGGCAACTGTGGAAGAAGCTGATATTTTAAAGATTGAAGAGGGAATGAAAGCAACTGTAACAGCGGATGCCATGGGAGATGAGACCATTAATGGAACTGTGACCAGAGTGGTACGTGTCAAAGGACAGTCCACGGGATCTGACGGACAGACAACATCCGGAGGATATTCCGTAGAGATATCTTTAGATAACAAAGAATTACTTGTCGGTATGGAAGTAAAAGCAAAAGTCATGATCAAGGAAAAAGGTGAAGTATTAGCGATTCCTTATGATCTTGTCAAGACGGATGATGACGGAAATACATACGTACTTGTTGCAGAGGCAAATGCAGACGGTTCTGCTACAGCGGTGAAGAAGAATATCACAGTTGGTGAAGAAGTAGATTACTATACGGAAGTAACCGGTGGAGATCTGGCAGAAGGAGATAAATTAATTTATGATTACTCCGGAACGGTGACAGAAGGACAGCAGTTTACACCGGAACAGATGTATTCCGAGCAGGATATGGGAACAGGCGCATCTACAGATGAAACCTCAGATGCAGAAGGTATGAGCACCAGCGTGGAGGGAAATGAGTAGTGAGTGAACCAGTAATCCGAATGGAAAATATCGTTAAGACATATTATTTGGGAAAACCAAATGAACTTGAAATTTTACATGGAATCAACCTTACCGTAAATAAAGGGGAATTTGTTTCCATCGTCGGTGAATCCGGTTCCGGTAAGAGTACACTTATGAATATTATAGGAGTCCTCGACCGCCAGACACAGGGAGATTATTATCTGGAGGGACAGGATGTCAATGGAATGTCGGATGAAGTACGGAGTGCGATCAGAAACCGCAGGATTGGTTTTGTATTTCAGAACTTTAATCTCCTTCCGAGAGCCAATGCATTAAAAAATGTTATGGTTCCATTACTATATGGAGAAGAACATTCCAAAAACGGAAAAGAACATGCCATGGAAATGCTTAAAATGGTAGGAATGGAAGACCGTGCGGATCACAGACCGAATGAGCTTTCCGGTGGTCAGAAACAGCGTGTTGCAATTGCAAGGGCAATGATCAATGATCCGGCGATCATTCTTGCGGATGAGCCGACCGGAGCACTTGATTCTAAGACAGGACATATGGTCATGGACTTATTCCATAAGCTTCATGAGGAGCAGGGAAAAACAATTGTTCTGATCACACACTCCCAGGAACTCGCGCAGGAGACAGAGCGTATCGTTACTCTGTTAGATGGACAGATCGTGGCAGATAATGGAGGTGAACATTAATGTTTTGGGAAAATATCAAAGAGGCAATCACGAGTATTTCCAGCAACAAGATGCGTTCGCTTCTGACGATGCTTGGAATCATCATCGGTATCAGTTCGGTGATCATTATCACGACGATCGGTGGTTCCATACAGAGTACGCTGACGGCAACCATGAATTCACTTGGTGGAAATATGGTACAGGCGTATGTCGAGGCACGTTATCCAGAAAATGATGAAGACTGGGCTACCTGGGAACAGCCGGATATGACAGACAGCGATTATGTCACACAGGATATGATCGATGGATTGATTGAAAAATATCCGGATGAGGTAACAGGTGTTGCAGCACAGAACTATCTTGGTTCAGGAACCATTAAAGATGATGCTGATTCCAAGAATTATGCAAATGTCAATATTGATGGTATCACACCGGAATATTTAGAGTATATGAAACTGGAAATGCATGCCGGAAGAAATCTGACAAAGGCAGATAATCAGGGGAAAAAGAGAGTATGCCTGATTGCAGATACGATGGCAGAGAGATACTTTGCAGGTAAAGATCCGATCGGTGAAACACTTTCTGTTGCAACATCGGATGGCGGAATTTTTGATTTTGTTGTAGTTGGCGTTTATGTATATAACCAAGCATTATTTGGAAAAGTGGACACGTCCATACCGGAAAAAGACCGTGTAACAGAATTGATGATCCCTCTTCAGACCTGTTTTAAACTGCAGGGGACTGACAGGACTGGTTATGATTATTTTAATCTTATGATCGATCCTCTTGCAGATGTCAATCAGGCAACAACGGATGTTTTATCTTATTTTGATGAGATGTATGCAAACAACAAAAATTTCCACGTCAGTGCATACAATATGGCATCTGATCTTGGCATGATCAATACGGTACTCAACGTGATCACGATCGCGGTTTCCGGTATTGCAGCGATTTCACTGATCGTGGGTGGTGTCGGCGTTATGAATATCATGCTGGTGTCCATCACGGAGCGTACAAGAGAGATCGGTGTCCGTATGGCGCTTGGTGCCAAAAGACGTACCATCCGTATGCAGTTTGTCATAGAGGCGATCATGCTTTGTCTGATCGGAGGTATCATCGGTATACTGATTGGTATAGGAATCGGGGCACTGCTTGGAAAAGTGGCAGGATTTGTCATTCAGAATATGTACTCTCAATATGCAAATTATATTATTATGACGGTGCATCCTTCTGTAACGGCGATCATGCTTTCACTGTTCTTCTCTATGCTGACCGGTGTATTTTTCGGATATTATCCGGCGAACAAGGCTTCAAAGATGGAAGTCATCGATGCATTGCGCTATGAGTAAGGGCAAAGAAAAGATTTGCATTGCAGTCTGAGCAGAGAATTTTTAAAAGAATACAGATAAGAAAAAGTATTGTATGTGACAAAAATAAAAATGTCAGTATACAGTACTTTTTTTGTAACAGATTTTCCGGATCAATATTTCCGGGCATGGTACATGCGCCTTCCCACATAGAATACAAAAAGAAATATTGTAAAGTATAGCATTCATGCATGATAGCGATGCGTAGATGTTATGCAATATCAATAATCGGGATGGAAGGGAAAAACATGAACCATAACAAAAAGAAAATTTTAAAAGTGACGGCACTGTTTGTTTTTATGTTCTTTTTAGGCTGGGGCGCAGGTTCGCTGCAGAAACAGCAGATGAAAAAAACAGTGGAGGCAGTGTCTGTCCAGAATCAGGCAGATAACTGGGGACTGGGCTTTGGAGCGGAGGGAACCCAGCCGACCGGCAATGTGACAGCGGATGAATTAAAAAAATACAACGCATGGTATGTGGGCGATAAAAATAAAAAGACGATTTATCTGACCTTTGACTGCGGGTATGAAAATGGAAATACAGTACCGATCCTGGATGCATTAAAGAAACACAATGCAAAAGCGACCTTTTTTGTCGTGGGACATTTCCTTGAGTCAGCGCCGGATATCGTAAAGCGCATGACGGAAGAGGGGCATGCCGTTGGCAATCATACTTATCATCACCCGGATATGTCATCCATATCGGAGCTGGCTTCATTCCAAAAGGAAATCGATGATGTCGCATCGTTATACCAGTCGATCACGGGAAAAGAAATGATCAAATATTACCGTCCGCCACAGGGAAAATACAGCACGGAAAATCTAAAGATGGCAAAAGAACTCGGATACAATACATTTTTCTGGAGCCTTGCCTATGTGGACTGGAATGTCGATAACCAGCCGACGAAGGAGGAAGCATTTGATAAACTGCTGACCAGGATCCATCCGGGAGCAATCGTTTTGCTGCACAGCACTTCAAAGACGAATGAGGAGATCTTAGATGAACTTTTGACCAAATGGGAGGAGATGGGATATACATTTGCACCGCTTTCGGAACTGATCGCAGAATCCTGACAGAAAAGATCGGGGAAAAATACAAAGGATATGGTGGATAAGACTTGTTTGATGACGAGCGGGAAGGTATAATGGACATAAAGTGCCATGAAAAATGAACAGTTTTCTTAAAATCAGGGAAGAAGATTGTGACTGATAAATGAGCGGCAGGTAAGGATAAGGATGTTATGAAAAGAGCAAAATTAAAAATAGAAATATTGACGGTAATTTTTTGCAGTCTGATATTTGCATTTTCAGAAAAAAACAACAGCATTTATGCGGATGAAGTCCTAACGGATATGGAATTGCCGACAGGACGGCTTTTATTTGAGGAAGATGGAAGCGATTACTTTTATGATCAGTTATCGGACGAAGAAAAAGCGTACTGGAATGCCTTAGATGTCATCTGTGAAAAGTACCTGACGACGGAAACGGATGCTGTGACGACAAAGTCGGGGGCATATCGGATGCAGGCAATTTCTGGAAGCACACTTGCGAAGGCACAGCAGAAAAATGTACTGTTGATGTTTCGGTATTCAAATCCACAATATTATTTTTTGAATGCGACAGTTTATACAATTTCATATTCAAATGATACAATTTCTCTGGTATTCGGTATTTATCCTGCGTTTGAAAACGGTACAGACCGGATGGAAAAGACGGAAAAAGTAAAGGAACAGGTGGATGCCTGGCAGGAGCAGATCGATCAATGCAGTAAAGATTATGAAAAGGTTAAAAAGATACATGATCTGATCTGTGAAAAAGTGTATTATAATCAGGCTCTTGTGAATAGCGATTTTGCAACGGAGAGTACAGAATATTCACAGTCTGTGTACAGCGTTTTCTGTACGGATAAGACTGTCTGTGCCGGATATGCCCAGTCATTTGCAATGATGTGCAATGGCTCAGGAATCGATACGGCGGTGGTGACGAGTTCCAACCATGAATGGAATAAAGTAAAAATATGTAGCTCCTGGTATAATGTGGATTGTACATGGGATGACCAGAGTGATGGTTATTATTATAATTTTTTTGTGAAAAGTGATGAGTTTTATGATACATACAGCAGCTGGTCGAAAACATGTCATACAGAAGAAGATTATTGGGAGGGGTATTTGCCGGTATGTACATTAGATAGTGGAGCTACGCAGACAGATCCTGGAAAAATCCCGATAGAAGGTCATACAATTGTGACAGATGCAGCGGTAGCAGCATCCTGTGAGGCGACCGGTCTCACAGAGGGAAGCCACTGCAGTGTCTGTGGGGAAATATTGACAGAACAGACAGTGATTCCGGCAACAGGGCATACACCGGTAAAAGATGCAGCGGTAGCAGCAGCCTGTGAGACGACCGGTCTTACGGAAGGAAGTCATTGCAGTGTGTGTAAAACAGTGCTTGTGGCACAGAAAGTAATTCCTGCAGCCGGTCATAAGTGGAGTGAGTACAGAGAGAGCGGAAAAGTGAAACGGAAATGCAGCGTCTGTGGAAAGACGGAAACGGTACGAACCCTTCTGAAAGTAAAGACGGTTCAGCTCTCAAAGACTTCCTACACTTATGACGGTAAGTCCCATATGCCGACTATAAAAGTGACAAATACTGCTGGAAAGAAGTTAAAAGAGGGAACGGATTATAAAATAAAGAAGCCGTCCGGGCGGAAAAATGCCGGTATCTATACGGTCACGATTGAAATGAAAGGTGATTACACCGGAAAATACCAGAAAACATTTCAGATCATACCGAAAGGAACCGCTATTTCCGGTGTAAAGGCAAAGAAAAAAGCATTTTCGGTGTCCTGGAAGAAGCAGGCAAAACAGACAAGCGGTTACCAGATCCAATATACAGTGGATGCGAAATTCAAAAAGTCGGTTGTGACAAAGAATGTCAATAATACCAAAAAGGTAAAACTGGATGTCACAAAATTAAAAGCAAAAAAGAAATATTACATACGCGTTCGCACCTATAAGACTGTAAAAATGAACGGAAAATCCAAAAAGATCTATTCGGGCTGGTCTAAGGTAAAAGCAGTCACTACAAAGAAATAACAAAGATATACCGATCCATTTTACAAAATGTGATATAAGTATAAATAAAAAACGGGAGAAAGAGAAAATGGCAGACAACAGTTTAAAAATCAGTTACAAGATATATTTAGAGGCGGAGGATATTTCGCAGTCACGGATTTCTTCTACGGCATCTTATGTAAGCAATCTGTTTAAGAATTGCACCAATTCCTATTTACAGAAAGCGGAAGTGGACAATGAGAGCGACATGGATGATTTTACGCTTCGTCTGTATATTGACGAAAAGGTAGAGGAAGAAGAGTGCAGTTCACCGGAATGTGCAGAAGGTTTTCTGGAAAATATCGCAGAATTTTTAGATGCGGTTGCAGCAGCACATTCCTATCTGGATATGGAGGGAAGTTTTTCCATTTCCTATCATGGAGTAGAGGATACATTCCGGTTCCGTTCTGAGGCAGGAAGCGATCTGTGCGATATTGAATAAAAACCGAAATAAGAAGGATATAAAAATACCGGCTTGCAAAATCAGATAAAATCTGAGGCTGCAGGCCGGTATTTTTATATCCGTTTCTTTCTATTGTTTATTGTTTGTCTGATTCATCCGGTGGAAAGTCCGGTTTTTTTATGTAAACTTTCTCAATCCGGTTTTTGTCCATCTGTTCGACGCGGAGAAGCACATTGTCATCTGTGATGATGATCTCATTTTTTTCCGGCAGATGATCTAAGAGACCGAGCAGATATCCGCCGATCGTATCATAATCTTCGGAACTGAAATTAAGATCTAACTCATCGCAGAGATCCTGCAGGTTGGTGGAGCCGGAAACGATAAATTCGCGGTCATTAAGCGGCAGGATCGGATCTTCTTCATCCGTGTCGTATTCATCACGGATCTCACCCACGATCTCCTCTAAGAGATCCTCAAGCGTGATAAGACCGGCAGTTGCACCGTACTCGTCGAGTACGATTGCAAGGGAGATAGATGACTTACGCATCTCAATAAAAAGTTCTGCGGTATTTTTGTGCTCAAAAGTAAAATAAGGTTCACGCATGATATCCCGCACGGAAAAATGCTCCTTGTCCTTGCAGAGGAGAAGATCTTTCATGTTCAGGATACCGATGACGTTATCGGTCGTATCCTCATAGACAGGAAGTCTGGTAAATTTGTCTTCCTGAAAAATATCAATCAGTTCGTCATAAGTATTATTTACATTTGCAAAAGTCATATCAGGTCTTGGAATCATAACTTCCTTTGCCTGCGCATCACCAAAATCAAACAGATTGTTGATCATCTCATGTTCTTCTGATTCGATGACACCGTTTTCTTTGCTGACATCCACGATGGTACGGAGTTCTTCCTCTGTCATCTGATTGTTGTTTGCCTTTGGATCCATATGCAGTAAAAATAAAAAGCCCATGGAAAACTGATTTACCAGAAAAATCACAGGAGGCAGTATTTTCATAAGAAAACCGATGATACCGGAATAGGCGATCGAAATCTGATCCGCATAAAGTGTCGCAAAAGTTTTTGGAGAAATCTCACCAAAGACGAGGATCAGAAACGTAAGGATACCGGTTGCAATACCTGCGCCGACGCTGCCCCAAAGCTTGATTGCAAGCGTGGTTGCCAGTGAGGAGGCGGAGAGATTGACGATATTGTTGCCGATTAAGATCGCGCTGAGCATCTTGTGGGAGTCGTCGGTAATACGAAGTACCTGTTCGGCGCGTTTGTTTCCGTCATCTGCGAGTGTACGCATCCGGATTTTATTTACGGTCGTAAGAGCTGTCTCTGCGGATGAAAAAAAAGCAGAGAGAATCAATAAAATAATTAGAAAAATAATCTGTGATATGGCACTTGCGTCCACGAAAATTCACCTCATTAAAATATAAAATTTTCCGGCACTATAGCAAAAATAGCGCCGGAATGTTTAAAATTTACCATATATTATATCGGAAAGAGGATTATTCGTCAATACTGTAATTCGGAGCCTCTTTGGTGATGTGAATGTCATGTGGATGACTCTCACGGAGAGCTGCTGCGGAGATCTTAACGAATTTGCTCTTCTCTTTCAAGTCCTCGATGGTCGGGCAGCCACAGTAGCCCATACCGGAACGGATACCGCCGACTAACTGGAATACAGTGTCTTCCACGGAACCTTTGTATGCAACACGTCCTTCAACGCCTTCCGGAACCAGTTTCTTCGCACCTTCCTGGAAGTAACGGTCTTTACTGCCGTTTTCCATGGCTGCAAGAGATCCCATACCGCGGTATACTTTGTATTTTCTTCCCTGATACAGTTCAAAAGTCCCCGGAGCTTCGTCACATCCTGCAAACATGCTGCCCATCATACATACATTGGCACCGGCAGCGAGAGCTTTTGTCATGTCTCCGGAATATTTGATACCACCATCTGCAATGATCGGAACACCGAACTCTTTTGCAGCGTTGTAGCAGTCCATGATAGCGGATACCTGAGGAACACCGATACCTGCAACGATACGGGTGGTACAGATAGAACCAGGTCCGATACCGACTTTGACTGCGTCAGCACCTGCTTTGATCAGATCGCGTGTTGCATCACCGGTAGCAACGTTTCCTGCGATGACCTGCAGATCCGGGTAGGCAGCTTTGATCTTTTTGACTGCCTCTAAGATATTTTTGGAATGTCCATGTGCAGAGTCAACAACGATCACATCAACGTGCGCTTTTACTAAAGCTTCTACACGTTCCATCATGTTTCCTGTGATACCGACACCGGCACCGCAGAGCAGACGGCCTAACTCGTCTTTGGCAGAGAGCGGATATTTGATCTGTTTTTCAATATCTTTGATCGTGATCAGTCCTTTTAAGTGGAAATCCTTATCTACGATCGGAAGTTTTTCTTTTCTTGCTTTTGCGAGGATCTTTTTTGCTTCCTCTAAAGTGATGCCCTCCGGAGCTGTGATCAGATTCTCGGAAGTCATGCTTTCACTGATCTTTTTGGTAAAATCTGTCTCAAATTTTAAATCACGGTTTGTGATGATACCGACTAATTTGCCACCTTCGCAGATCGGCACACCGGAGATGCGGAATTTGCGCATCAGATCTTCGGCATCCTGTAATGTATGATCCGGGGAAAGGTAAAATGGATCCGTGATAACGCCATTTTCAGAACGCTTTACCTTATCTACCTCATCGGCCTGTGCCTGGATCGACATGTTTTTGTGGATAATACCGATACCGCCCTGTCTTGCCATTGCAATGGCCATTCTGTGTTCTGTAACGGTATCCATGGCAGCGCTCATCATAGGAATATTTAAAACGACCTTTTTTGTAAGATGCGTTGTCAGATCAATCATGTTTGGTGTAACTTCTGAATACTGTGGAACTAATAACACATCATCAAAAGTAATACCTTCACCAATAATTGTTCCCATTTTATTTTCCTCACTTTCTTCTTATTGAATTGTATGAAAAAGATATATTAGTTTCTGTATCATAGCAAAAAAAAAATACTCTGTCAATGAGATATAAGTGTGAATTTATAAAAATAGATATATATTAGAAATAATAATAAAACGTGCGAAAAAACCTTATAGAAATTATGGTTCACAAATGATTTGATGTGTGATATGATGGCTTTAGGCGACGGGGCCAGAGCACAGGCATACGTCGCCCATTTTTTACCTAAATAAAAGAGAACATCACAGATAAAATACGTTATTCTGTGAAAAAAGAAGAGAAGAAAAAGGGGGAAAATTATGGAGTTTCGTCCCTGTATCGACATCCATAACGGAAAAGTTAAACAGATTGTTGGTGGAAGTTTAAAGGATGCCGGAGACCAGGCAGCGGAGAATTTTGTGGCGGAGCAGGATGCCGCTTATTTTGCAAAGCTGTATCAGAAAGAAGGAATCAAAGGAGGGCATATTATTCTTTTGAATCCGGTGAGCAGTGAGTATTACAAAGCGACGCGTGAACAGGCAGAACATGCACTGCGGGCATATCCCGGCGGACTTCAGATCGGTGGTGGAGTTACAGCGGAAAATGCAAAAGAGTTTCTGGATGCCGGAGCGAGTCATGTGATCGTTACTTCGTATGTGTTCCGGGATGGAAAGATCAATTATGATAATTTAAAACGCTTAAATGCTGCAGTGGGACGGGAGCGTTTAGTGCTTGATTTAAGCTGCAGAAAAAAAGAAGATACCTATTATATAGTGACAGACCGATGGCAGGAGTTTACAGATGAAGAGGTCAGCACCGTACTATTGGACGAACTTTCATCCTATTGTGATGAATTCTTGATCCATGCTGTGGATGTCGAAGGAAAAGCAAAAGGGATTGAAAAGGAACTGGTAAAGATGCTCGGCGAATGGGGAAAGATACCGGTCACTTATGCCGGGGGCGTTGGCAGTTTTGAAGACCTTTTGGAACTGAAGAAACTGGGGAATAACAGATTGAATGTGACCATTGGAAGCGCACTCGATTTATTTGGAGGGCCGATGGCTTACGATAAAGTGTTGCAGTATATGAAGAAGGAGTGATTTTTGATGAGCAGGTATACGAAACAGGATATTTTTAATATGGTAGAGGAAGAGGATGTGGAATTTATCCGTCTGCAGTTTACGGATATGTTTGGAACTTTAAAGAATGTGGCGATCACGTCCAGTCAGTTAGAGAAAGCATTAAGTAATGAATGTATGTTTGACGGTTCGTCCATTGAGGGATTTGTCCGTATTGAGGAGTCGGATATGTATCTGTATCCGGATCTTGACACGTTTGTAATTTTCCCGTGGCGTCCGCAGCAGGGAAAGGTTGCAAGGATCATCTGTGATGTTTATACATCGGAGAGAAAACCTTTTGAGGGTGATCCGCGTTATATCTTAAAGAAGGCAGTGGAAGATGCAACGCAGATGGGATATCGTTTTGATGTCGGACCGGAATGTGAATTTTTCTTGTTTAATCAGGATGAGGATGGGCAGCCGACCACGATCAGCACGGAGCGTGCCGGATATTTTGATCTTGGACCGATCGATCTTGGTGAAAATGCGAGACGTGATATGGTGCTGACGTTAGAGGATATGGGATATGAGATTGAAGCTTCCCATCATGAGGTTGCACCGGCACAGCATGAGATCGATTTCCGTTATGATGAGGCGGTCAAAACAGCAGACAATATCATGACATTTAAACTGGCTGTCAAAACGATCGCAAAACGTCATGGAATGTTTGCAAGTTTTATGCCAAAGCCGAAATTTGGAATCAACGGTTCCGGTATGCATGTGAATATGTCACTCTGCAAGGACGGAAAAAATATTTTTGACGATCCGGACGGCGAGTTAGGACTCAGCAAAGAAGCATACTGGTTTATCGGCGGTCTGATGAAACATGTATACAGCATGACTGCCATTACAAATCCGCTGGTAAATTCTTACAAACGACTGGTGTCCGGATTTGAAGCACCGCTTCATATTGCGTGGTCTGTAACAAACAGAAGTCCGCTGATCCGTATTCCGTCATCCTTTGGCAGCGGCACACGAATCGAACTGAGAAGTCCGGACAGCGCAGCCAATCCGTATCTGACCATTGCATTGTGCCTGGCAGCCGGACTGGATGGCATTAAGAACAAAATCACACCGCCGGAAAATATACAGAAAAATATTTTCCATATGACAGAGGAAGAGAAAGAGCAGCTGCATATCAAATCCCTGCCGACGAATCTGTACGATGCGGTATGCGCTATGGAAAGGGATGCTTTTATCCGTGAAATCCTGGGTGAGCATATCAGCAACGTATATATCGGTTCCAAAAAGGACGAATGGAATCGTTATTGCAAAGCTGTAACGGAATGGGAAGTGGACACATATCTCGACAAATTTTAAAAAGGTGGACGGTTGAGTTTTGACAAGGATAATTGTTGCATTCCCGAAAGTGGAAAACGGGAAAAATATAAAAAATGTACTCGTCAGAAACGGCTATCAGGTGGTCTGTGTCTGTACCAACGGTGCACAGGTTATTCAGGAAGCAAACGGTCTGCAGGACGGACTTGTGCTTTGCACTTATAAATTGTCAGATATGATTTATCAGGAACTGGCGGAATGTCTGCCGCCGGGGTTTGAGATGATCGTTATTTCCACAAAGGATCAGTGGAACGAGAACGGTACGTTGGGTTTAGCCGGTCTGACTGCGCCGAGCAAAATCCATGAATTGCTGACCACGGTGGAAATGGTATCTTACAATCTGGAACGGAAACGCCGGAAACGGCGGAATGCTCCGCGGAAGCGTACAAAAGAAGAGCAGGAGCTGGTGGACCGTGCAAAGGCCATTCTGATGGAACGAAATCAGATGACGGAGGAAGAAGCCCATCGTTATCTGCAGAAGACGAGTATGGACAATGGAACCAGTTTTACCGAGACGGCACAGATGATCCTCGGTATGCTGGATTCGTAACTTGTCTGAAGTGGTAAAA
>OMGY01001780.1_pt1 | contig 17826 bp, 19 predicted proteins | sample 1674461 | NCBI WGS metagenome assembly OMGY01 (sample SAMN05578579, study PRJEB25193) | human gut metagenome | biome: Human Microbiome; feature: human-associated habitat; material: feces | host: Homo sapiens | place: USA:Birmingham
TCCTTTAGAAACCTGTTGTAGCTGATCCCCAGTCTTTTCGACTGTTTGCAATCGCACCACCACTCCAGTGCAGATTGGCAGTTGGGATACTTTTTAATCAGCGTCTCGTAGGGTTCATCTTCCCATTGGAAAGCATGTTTTTGTAAGCGCCACATGAAGTCGCTTACCTTCTTTGACAGAAACGGCTGACCACACTGTTTACATGCAGTCGTAACCGGTTTTTCCGGTCGCTGAATCATGATTGATATGCCATATTGCTTTTCAAGCTCATGCAAATGATCCTTTGTTGCCTGATATTCCAGTCCGGTATTGTACCAAACGTAAGTCACCTTCTTGTCCCTGTCGCATCTCCAGATGATATCTAACATGATGTCACTGTCCGATCCGCCGGACACTGAACACAAAATAGACGAATACTGGGGATTGTTAATAACTGACCAAGCTTTCACAAGGCCGTCGGTGATCACACTGTTTGCAGAGCAGGTCTGTAATGCTGAACCTACCAGCTCATCCTTCCAACTCTGCAACAAGTCCTCTAATGAGGTTGCCTTTCTCTTTTCCATGTACACTTTCCTCACGAACGATATTTCGTTTTTCGTGAGGCAAAGCCATACTTCGCGAGTGTCCTTTTACGCCGCTATCGCATCCCTTTTTCGAAAAAGAGATCTCAACGATTCAGATTCTTTTTCTTGCGGCAACCTTTAAACGCAAAGGTCGAAGCGTACATTAACCAAGCTGGAGCACAGCATCACCAAGGCGAATGATGGAATCCACATGTGGATTGATCATCTTGTGATGTGGATTTTCTGCATTGTAGTCTCTGATGAACATCTCAACCCAAAAGTCAATATATTCATCGTCGTCACCACTTTCCATCACCGTATACTTTTCCGTCTTTCGAAAGTTTCCGGATTCTGTCTGAAATGAAATGGTGATTTTGTAGACCGGCAATGCAATCTGTGTCTTTAAGAAATTTTTCGGATGAACATTTTTCAGTTTTTCCTTCAAATCCCCGTCATACACTTCCACAACATCAATGCCTGTTCGGATGCTGCACTCCTCAAAAAATTTCGATGGGTGCATAAGTTTCCTTTCTCGTTCAACAAAAAAAGAGCACCGCAATATTGGTTTTGTCCAATACCTTAGTACTCTTTTTTCCTACCTCTTATTATTACTGTAAATGATATTGCTTGAGGAGCTTATCAAGATAAGCTTTATCATCAAGTTTTTCAATATCATCCGCTTTGCCTTTAGCCAAAAGGATCTTGACTAATTTTAATACTTTTTCTCGGCTTTCGTCAGCAGCCTCTTCACGCTGCACACGGATATCATTTTCGTAATTATACTCACTACTTAACATACCAACCACCTCACTTTCCTTTCTCAACAAATACTCTTCTAAGATACCACCCTTGATACACTCTCGAATTGCGACCTCTACGCGTTTTTCTGGAGTACCCAAAGTATCTTGTTTTGTGTATTTTCGAACAATATCAATCATCTGACTGTACTGATTAAGTACAGTACATTTTCCCAATATTGCATGTTGCTTCGAGTGGTTGATGTTAATCACTCGGACAATAAGCTCCAGATTTGGATCTTCTGTTTGCTCTGCGTATGCATCGGAAAGCCGTAATTGATATTCTAATGACTGTTCTTCTGTGCCATTGTACAATACAAAAAATCTTGGCACGGGTAATGGCAAACACTTTTTGTGGAACTTCGCATCTGAACCATATTCCTTATTAAGATACTGATCGTATTCTTTTGCGATATACTGCAACATACGAACTGGCATATTATAGTTGATTGTGCTTTGATGTTCACACAAAACAATCTGTTTCTTGCCAATCGTAAAAGCAACATCGTTTTTCTTTCCAATCAGCAAAGCATCCTCCAATCTTACTTTTCTGAGAACTTCTGTGCTTTTGTATTCGGTACCCAACAATGCATTTGCTAATTCCAATAAGTTGCTCCTTGCAGACTCGTCAGAATAAAACAGATCCGTAAAAACGGTATCCTTATATTTCTTGTTAACCAAAACTCCTCCTTTTGCCGTATACCTTATTGTACACAACATTTTCTCTTTTTTCAATAGTATTCTGTCAAGAAAGGACACACAAAATCATAATAGTATGCATGCCCTTTCTTTGCGACGTCAATTAAATGGCAAGCCTTCATCCTCTACCCCATCCGGGATGCTCATGAAGCCGTGTGCATCTGCCTTTGGCTTTGATGTTTGTGCCGGATTTGGTCTTGCCGTAGCTGCTGGTACCTGCTCATTGCCTGCTGCCTTACTTTCTGCAAACTCCTGCTCCTCAACAATGATGTCGGTGGTATATACCTTCTGACCATCCTTGTTTGTGTAGCTTCCGGTCTGGATACGGCCTGTGACAAGCAGCTTCGTTCCCTGATGGAAATACTTTTCAGCAAACTCCGCTGCCTTATCAAATGCTATGCAAGGCAAGAAATCAGCAGTCTGCTCTCCTGCAGTTGCATTGCGTCCTCTGCGATCTACCGCTAAGGTATATCTTGCAATTGCCATCTGACGCTCGCCCTGTGAGTAACGCACTTCCGGATCTCGGGTAAGTCTACCCATTAAAATAACTTTGTTCATATGAACTCCTTTCTTTTTGGCACAAAAAAAGCGCTCCTATGACAATTTGTCAAAGAACGCTAATTAGTGCAATTAATATGTTTTTTACGGTATCTGTACAAAAAAAGGTACAGCAAACAAACCCAGCTTACTCCGGGAGTTTTGCATCTAGCGAAGCACCCTCTGCTCCGCTTCCTTTTTCGTCGTTACCTGTACACTGACAGTATAGCAGAGTAGCCTAAAAAATGCAAGCACTATCAGCGTTTAACTATAGGTTGTTGTATATAACAACCTAGTATTGTAGCAAATTAAAAAGGCAGAAACAGATTGCTCTGCTCCTGCCCTCTTCCTTTTCTCAGTTGCTACATATCACTTACTTGCTGCCTGCGAGATTATGGAAATATAGCCATCCTTTTTCCATGTTAATCTGAGCTGCAATGGTAAGCTCCTGCTTACTATTTGCCCAAACCTTACGTAAATCGTCGAAACGATTTACACAACCATATGCCGTACACTTTGACGGCTCCTGCAAGAGAGCTTCGTATCGGTTCTTGTAAAACCAAAGCGTAAACTCTTTGCCATCAGTTGTCTTAACAGGAACATAGTACGAACCATTTTTTCCCTCTGCCATCACACCATTCGGCTTGACCTTAAAAATCTCCGATTTTTGTGGCTGAGTCGTTTGGTTTTGACTTGTCTGTGGCTGCTTCTGTTGCGGTGTTTCCTGCTGTCTTTGGCTCTGCTGTGATCTCTGTGCCAGTTGACCAGATGTCTTTGGTTCAGAAGCCGTCTTATTTTCCGCATGGGCTTTTTTCCATATCTTGTAGATATCGCCCCCTATGCCAAATTCCTCACAGCAATCCTTGAGTCCAGCTGCTTCTGCCTTGCCAAGATTTAACTGCATGGAAGAAGCTCCGAGGAGTTCTGCAATTCCGGGCTTTTGAACTTCGAATGCCACTGTACGCAAATCATCCTCAAGCAATTGTAACTTAACATCTACCGTCAGCAAGTCGAAACTGCCGTGCTTTTGGTTCTCTGCATGCTGCACGAGCAAATTCGTAACTATTCTGCGATATCCTATGCGGCCCAGCACCTTATCGAGTCTATCAATATACATCCACCTAGGTGCATATGGGCGCGCCTCTTCTGGTGATGTTTTTCCCACATACTTGCCCTGTTGTCTTTTTGTGTCTGCAATATCTGCATTGAGATCACGCAGATATTTTGCGTCAAAATCAACGGACAGTTCTTTGAATACTTTTTCCCAATCTCTCATTTCTCTTTCCTTTCTTCTTGATAGGAGCCTTTGTATCAACTCCTATCATTTCTGTCTCAATAAATATAAAATATAGCAATCGGACGTTGCTATTATTTATCCGCGTCTTTGTAGATGGCGCAGTCAGGTTTTGCTTGGCTTGATACACAAGCGTGTACCGAATTTTCAGACAATGGAGCATTCGATACTACGCTTATTATCACAAGATACTTGTCCTCATTGCAACCTCTTCCATAAATTTCCTTGTTAGTGATTGTCAGTTCTTGCTGGCCGTCTCCCACAAGTGTAACCTCTGGAAAATGCACAGTTTTAAAATCATCGCTCCAACTTGGATAATCCACCTCAATGATATACGTCATTGAGTATACCGCAGTAGGGAGCGTGACTAACAACGTATTTGTTGTTGCGATGAGTTGTTCCGTCTTCTTTTCCTTCCGATGTATAACGGTGGCTCTGTCCCCATCCCATATGTCACGGGCTGCAAGCAGATTAAGTTCAACCTCGTCCAATTTCTGGTTAACGTAGGCTGGGTTGTTCAGCTCACCGTCTGCCAATTTCTGAGGTAATGTCGGATTTGGTCGCAAGGATTCGTCCGACATAATAAATGCGCCACCCATGAGCAGCGCAACCATCATTGCTAGCACGACATATCTAAGCATTCTCTTCTTCATCATTTTTCTCCTTCTGTCGCCTCTGCGACAAGCAATTAATATTCTACCACAACCTTTGCTTCGTGCCTACAAACAACTGTTGATAGTTGCTGCAAGCACGAACAAACTGTAATCTATTGCAAGTACACATCCTTTTCTATCGTGTACTCCGGATGGGAGCCACTGCTGATCAAAACATGCACCTGATCCGTCGGCAACGGATCTTTTGAGCTGACTGTGCATGTCACCAGAAATGAATTCTGGCGAGAACTGCGCCCAAATTCCTGCGTCCGCAGAAGGGTCACATCACCATCACTGGCAACTTTGACTTCTGGTAAATGAGTTGCACGCAGCTCATTATCCCAGTCCGGAAAGTCAACCTCAAGAACATATGTCATTGAGTACAACTCCGGCTGGATGTATGGCATCCTCAAAATTGATTTCTTAAATGCCTCGGCCCACAAGTCGTTTGCCCCTCGCAGTGTTACGGTGACTTCCTCCAACTTGTTACATACAAAAGACGCGTCTTTCAACGCGTCCTCGACTGTCTCTGTCTGCGCAGCCTGCTGTACTGTTGGCTGAAAGCCAATAAACACTGCAAGCATTGTCACGGTAACTACGACGATAACTCTTCCGATTTTTTCCTTAATTTCCATAATTTCTCCTTTCCAACCGCTTTGCGGTAAAAAAAATTGGCAATACCACCAGAATTTCGATCTAGCAATATCACCACTCTTGTTTAGGGATTTCTCCCTTTGCATCAAAAAGGTGCAACCTTTGAAACAGGTCACACCTTTTGTTCTTTGCTACAACGTCTGCCGTAAGCAGTTGCGCCGGCATTGTTGCATCAGCATAATTTGAAAACGTCAGCCGAACTTACACTGACGGTCTTCCAGTCCATTTGTGCGCAGCAAGCGACTTCAACCTCGCTTCTGTCCAGTCTACCAATGCAAACATACAGACCTGGATAGACGGCACTTCTGAAGTCCTGCCCCGAAAAAAACGCAGGCATTGAATTGTGGGAATGCACTTCGCAAAACAACGCGGCATCTCCACTCAATGCTTCCTTCGGCTGATCAGCATCCTCGAACTGAACAAAATCGAGGGATTGTACCGTCGGTGTCAGATGATGCACAAAAAAAGTTCCGTCCCTACGAATGTACACTCTTGCGGCATCCTCAAGAGGCATTGCCAGACGAAACAATGCAATCAGCTCTCTAAGAATTTCCTTCGGCATCTTTTGCGACAAAGAAAAATGCAACGCCTGATTTGGATACTGTACAAATGTTCCTGCCGGAACTCTCTGTACTTTTCCAAACTCATCACTATCAGCCACATGAAAACGGGCAGCGTCGCCACCACCATCATCCAAAAACGCCTCGGCCTCCTGTCTACTGTCGAAGGTAGGAAAAAAAGCCCCCTTACCCTGCATATAGACAAGAACCTGAATGAGATTCTCTGTCTTTTCCGTTCCTGCCACTGGGACATTTTCCATGTAACAGAAGTCGGTTTTCACGTCTTTCAGTGCCGTGTACTTATCAAGGACAATGTCCTTAATCTTCTGCATCGGCACCTCAGATGCCCCGTCAAAATCATCAGGCGTCAAGATTGCCGGCATTGCGCCAAAGGTAAAGCAGATCTTAACAGGCAGTTTAACCTTTTTCTCTGCCTTCACCGCTGTCTTTGCCCCAGCCTTTTGTCCAGTTCCCTGCACACTCTTCTTGTAAAAGAAGTGTGGTCTGAAAGCTCCCTCTTTAAACAGTGCCTTGACAGTCAGAGGGAAGGTTTTCGCGTTAATTCCGGACAGTTCAGGAATAACCGTCAATGCCGCCAGTGGGTCTTTTACGTCTGATGGAATTGGGTAATCTACATCATAGAACGCCCATGCCATTTGCACCTCTTTCTCGCCTTTTGGAATTGGTGCATACAATCCATCGGCCAACTTGACCACAGAGCACTGCTCGTATTCTGGATACGCAGACACGAATATGTCACGCAGATCCTTAATACAATAGTTTCCATCATCAAGAGGTACAGAAACGCTATCACCCTCTCTGACCATCTGGTCCTCTGGTGACACCTCCGCAGTTTCTGGCTCTACAGTTGAGTACGGCAAAGCCGCAACAACTGCTTCACCAAACTTGAAAAAGACGAAGTATTCTGCCTCCAGAAAGCTCTTTTCCTTCAGCAGTTCCTTCAGCTGCGCTACCGACTTGTTTTCGATATCGAAAACAGCTGGCGGGCAAAAAAGTTTGCCCTTCGCAATCACGGTGTCCTCTGCCAAAGGACTAACCTCTGGCTTAGCAGCCTTCTTTGCTGCTTCCTGTACCGGCTTAGTCACCTTTTTTGATGGCTTAGCCTCCTTCTTTGTTTCCTTCTTTTCAGGCTCGAATCCTAAGCCCTCAAGTGATAACTGACCAAATAATGCCATAATTAATCTCCTTCTGCCGCCTCTGCGGCTAAAAACATAATATTAAAAGGCACCAACGAAACGTCGATACCCTTCTTGCAACTTAAATTTATCACGAGTCCGAGACTATTCCTCTCCTTCGTCCTCTTCCTCTCCCAGTGCCAGTGTCATGCGCAAAATCTTTGCAGGATCTTTGTGATGTCTCTCTGTCAAAGTCTGCAACAACTCACCTGCATGCACCAGTGCGGTAATATCCACGTTCTGATACTTACCGGACTCTCCCTGCGTACATACGCATTCAATGGAAACATTTCTTAATGCCCGGTATGCGTACTGAAGCGCTGATATGATTGCAAACTGTACTGTTGTACTGGCGAAATGTAAACAAACATACAAATGATCACCATCCTCCAACAGTGGAATCAGCTTTGTCAGTAGTTCAAGGGAACCATCTGCCGCTGAAAAATCAACTGCAATCATTGTCACTTTTCCAGAACGATTCTTTTCTCGTTCTAATAAGCTCACATTGAATTCGGATCTTGCATCACCTGTTGCAGTGATAGCAATGACCTGAATTTCTTCATTGCTTTCCGTATACCCCGTTAGCAGTGGAGTCAACGGGAAACGAGTTGTATCCTTATTGAAAAGTTGCTTATTTCCTACTGCCTCATATACATGAGACTCCAGAACGCTTGTAGGCATGATACAAATAAATTTTTTCATTTTTTCCCTTTCCGGGCTTTATGCCCTTAAAACAGTTAAGAGGCAAACTGCTATGCACTTACCTCTACAAACTACTACAGAGACACCGACAACCGCCGATGCCCCAAACAACAGATTACGATAAGAGAAATACGTTTACATACAGGCGCGCATGCGCAACCTGACGATAAACACTATATCCCCTTTCGCGAGCATATTCCACGAACTCATCATCTAACGCTAACTTGCATAACACACGCGCCAGACGATTCCATTCGCCAACATACTCCACATCTTCCCCCTTTCCTCCGTAACATAAGAGCCAGGCATCCAATGCCTCGGCAAACAGTACGTTTTTAATTTCCATATTTTTCTCCTTCCGCCTTTGTCGGCTTATAATATATAAAAAGCCCCTATATGCAGCTGCTCTAGCATCCACATAAAAAGGACTTTCTTTCAAAACAAGATATTTAGGGCAATAAAAAAGCACCAAAAATCTATTTGATTTCCAGTGCTTAAAACCCAATTAAACAATACGACTTCTCTCCTATCTGTACGTAAAAATCGTACAGCAAACAGACCCAGTTTTATCCGGGAATTTTGCATTTAGAAAAGCAAGCGTCTGCTTTTCTCTCCTTAAAATCGTAATCGTTATCGTATGTTTATATGATAGCATACTCTTTTTCAAAATGCAAGCAAAAAAATAAGGACACCGACACAATGCCGATGCCCTCTATTTTTTTCTTGTTTTCTTGAAGCCTTATTTTCAACTGTAAACCTGTCTCATGACAAGGAATATATCCGGGTTACCTCGCCCTCAGAAAAGCCCCAAAGGGAGATCTCTAACTTAATCTAACAATTAGAATCCGCCCTCTTGGTACGCTCTCGCCACTACATATGACGGCTCATAGAATGCACTCGCATTGTAGTTGTCAATGACCTCGCAAATAGGGTCATTGTACACCCGCACAATCCCATCCACATAGTTTTCTGTGGAAGACATTGTATCCAAGATAAGCCTTCGATACACTGCACCCATTTCAAGCGGAGTTGGGATTTTTTCTGCCAATTCTGGATCTACATTCGTAATATCGAATTCTCCCGAACCCAGCGAATAGTCTCGGATCCAATCTGCTTCCACCTGTAACGGATTTTCACAGTGCAAGACCGTAGCGCAACTGATCAGGTGGTATAATTCATCTTTCCCGATTTGATTAACTACATACTTATTTTGCATAATACCTTACACTCCCTTCAAACTTCAAGTTCTTTAATGACCTTTGAGTACAGAAAACTATCTGATGCGTCGGATACGAAAATTTTGCCAATTCCCAAAATGCAGCTCTTGACGACTTTCCGGTCACAAAATCCTCAACATAGTTCCATATTTGATCATCTGCCATTGGACCCTCAACAATATCATAACTATGCTCAATACCTCTTCGACAATCTGCTATAAAATCCAGCCATTCCTCTGTCATTTCTTCAAAAATCAATACATTTAATGACGCATCTGGCAAATAAATATACTGATTAACGACAGACATTCCTTTTTTTGACAAAGCCCATCTCTTTGCCTGCTTTTCAAGATTTGTGCAATAAAAACCGTATCCAAAATCTTTGTAAAAGCCATTTTGAAGAATACGCGGTTTTGATACTTCACGATTGCTTCCATGAAAAAGAATTCTTGATTCCATAACACCATAGGATGTTAACACATCCTGCCTCCTTTCAAAATCAAAATTAATTTCTCTTTTCCTCATTATACTGATGAATATTTGTTTTGTCAAAAAATAAAGGACACCGACTTAATGTCAATGCCCAATATTCTTATTTGCAATTACAAGCCCCTCATCTGGATGAGGAGCTTGCCCCATCGGTTTTTAGATCAGGCGCATGGATGGTGTCAGCCATCCGAATTCCTGCTTATGCAGGTACGCCTTTTGATGCTTCGTGTGACCTTTACAAAATACTGGGTACACCTCAAGGGTGACCCTGCCCTGCTTAGACACTCGAGCAATTGCAGTTACATCATTGTTGCTGTCGTAAACAACAACAGACGCGAATCCCTTTCGGAACTCCGCCTTGATGCGACGGAACTCCTCGCAACATGCCGCTGTAGACGGCATCATAAACTGGCCAGAGAACGGGCCGTTGATGCTTCCAGTGCTAAGTACCGTCAGCACGGCGAGGCGTTTCGCAATCTTCATCTCCCTATCAATGAGGAGTCTGTACACAAGAGTGTACACATCCTCTACTGACGACATTAAGTCGCCGTGAATTTCGAACAGGTCTGAGACCTGTTCCTTTGCCTCAACAATTGCTACATATACTTTATTGCTAACCATAATTCTTCTGCTACTCAAAATATGTGTAAATATACTCATATTGAGAATTGTAGTTCTCACGAACACTACTTACTGCTTCATCGTGTATGCTTTTGACGAACCGAAGTTCTGTCTACTCACAAGTTCTTGTACACTCCACAGTCGTTAATTCCCCAGATAGCCCCGGGTACATACTTACGCTTGCGTTCAATTATGCTATGCAATTTCGTAAGTTACTGCATCTTTCAAATTAAGTGCTGCATTCCGATCACGATCTTCTACATAGCCACAACTGCATCTGTAAATTCGATCTGAAAGCTTTAAATCTTTCCTGATGCATCCGCAACTGTGACATTTTCTTGAAGACGGATACCATCTGCTTACTACTCTTAACTCAATTCCTTCTTCGTGGCATTTCATCATGAGCTTTTCTCGAAACTCATAAAATTTCTCTGATGCCACTGCCTTTGAAAGATGTCGATTTTTCATCATACCTTTTACGTTCAGATCTTCAATCGTTATATGTGATGGTTTGGTTTTCACCATCTCTGCGATTGTCTTATTGATGTAATCGGTTCGAATCTGATTGATTCTTTGATGAAGTTTTTGTACCCTAAGCTTTTGTTTTTGTATATTTGCTCTTTGAGCAGGCTCTCCTTTCCTCATTTTCTTTAAATTCTCATATTTGCGAGACAGACAGCGCTGCGCCCGTCTCAACTGTTTTTCAAGCTTTTTGATTCGGCTTGTTTTGTTGATATTTTTATAAATTTTACCATTTGAAAGAACCGCAAATTTTTTTAATCCAAGATCAATTCCGATTCCTTCTGTCTGATCTTCCTTCGATTTGACCTGCAAATCCGGAACATCCACCAAAACGGATACATAGTATCGACCCGCTTTTTTCGAAACGGCTCCGCTTCGAATCCGCCAGCCATCTTTCGTCGTTGGCAGATATCCCTTTTCCTTTAGTCTCACCCAGCCAAGGGTGGGAATGTTAATTCGGTGACGCTCACAATAGCAGTCTTTAGGATTATTCTTTACAAAATACATCTTTACATCTGAGATATCTTTCTTTTTGAATTTAGGGAATCCACTCTGATGTTTAAAAAATCTTGTAAATGCTGTGCATCCGCATTCAACTGCATGTTTTGCTGCCTTTGAACTGACTTCCTTTATCCATGAATATTCAGGATGTGTCGGCAGATATTCATTATTCAGCCATACGCTAAAGGACTTTCCACTCATGAATTTTTCTCCCTGCTCATAACGTTTTAAGTTATAAGAAAGATAAAAATTGTATAGATACCGACAGGTTCCAATCGTCTTATTGATCTTCGTTATCTGCTCCGGTGTAGGATTGATTTCCGTCTTGAAGCTCTTTAGCAAGTCCCTCATCTCCTTCTATTTGTTTTTTATACTTACGAAGTCCATACAATCTACAAGAAAACACATGAAGAATGGAAACGATATCCTGTACAAGCTCCTCTTGCGGTGATAATGATTCATTATTTACTACCACAATTGTTGCATTAAATTTCGCACTGAATTTTTCAAACCAATCATATCCAAAGCGAACAAAACGGTCTCTATGCGTTATCACAATTGTTTTGATTTTTTGTTCCATCACCTCATCCAATAATTCATTCCATTTCTTGCGGTTGTAATTCAGACCACTTCCATATTCTTCTATGCATTGATCTACAATCATGCCTCTTGCATTGCAAAACTGACGTAAAAATGCGGTTTGTTTTTGTAAATCATCCTTTTGATTTTTTGTAGACACTCTGGCATAGAGAATAACTTTGCGTGTATCATCTTCTGTTATCCCTTTAAATTCAAGATACTGTTTGTAAGTATAATAACGCCTATTGGTTGGTGTACGATTTGCTGTAAGTGTTCCTTCTCGATCCCACCGCTGTAAGGTCTTAACAGAAACACCCAACAGCTCTGCAAATTCCTTTGGTTTGTAATTTGTAATGTTTGATGTGTTCATAATACCTCCTTTGAGGATATTTAAACACATTAAAGCATTATTGTCAATAGATTTGATTACATATTGTATTCTCCTTTCTACCGTATTCTCCAATAGCAAACGATATCCCATAAGCTTGTTCTAAATTTTCCTGACACAATATATTTTTCGTATCTCCCCACAAAACAAAAGAAGTATGTAAAAGCTCATTATCTGGCAAAAATAAAAGTGTCTTATCTGCTATCATAAGCGCATGCTCTGGTCTGTGCGTGATAAATAAAACCTGTTTATTGTCTGTCTTGCATAATTCCTTTATCAGCTGCATTAACTGTGCTGTGTGACGTAAATCAAGTCCACTCTCAGGCTCATCCATAATTAAAAGTGATGGCGATGCGACAAGTGCTCGTGCAAGCTTTACAAGCTGCTGCTGTCCTGCACTAAGTTTATCATACGAGTATTCAGAAAATTCAAGCATTCCAACACGCTCTAATGCTGCCTCTGCCATTTTTCTATCATTACTATCTGGCTGCGCAAAAAGTGATTTGTATGGATTGCGGCCAATAAGCACCATATCTAGCACAGAATATGGCACACTTGTCGATTTTTGAGGAACATATGCCATTTTTCTCCACAGCTGTCTGTCTTTAATATTTCTCATATCAACATCATCTAAAAATGCGCCTCCGCCGCACCATGGTATAAGCTTCATCAGACTCTTTACAAATGTTGTTTTACCGCAGCCATTTTGTCCGAGAATCGCTGTAACCATTCCCGGCTCACTCGCCATATTTATATTTGATGACAACACTTGTTTTTTGTAGCCAATTGAAGCGTCTTTTACCTCTAACTTCATCCGCGAAGCCCTCCATTTTTAGCAAGCAGAATTAAAAAAAGTGGCGCTCCAATCAAACTTGTAAGGATCGCTGCCGGAATTTCTGATGCTGTAATACAGCGCGATGCCGTGTCCGTAATAAGTAAAAACAATGCACCATATACTATCGAAGACGGAATTACATCTTTGTTGCTTCCGCCATAAATCATTCGGCAAAAATGTGGAATCAAAAGACCAATCCAGCCAATCTGTCCGCACATAGAGACGACTGCTGCTGTGATTGCTGATGAAGCTGCCACCGTCATAAAGCGAAAACCGTGCACTGATATTCCAAAGCTTTTCACCTCTTCCTCGCTTAGCATCAATGCATCCAGCTTCCACCTGAAAAGCAGAAGAATCACAATTCCTGCTAAAATCCAGCATGCACCAGATAAAAGTAATGACCAGCACATATTTTTCAAGCTGCCCAAAAGCCAATATGTAATTGACGGAAGCTCATCCTGTGGATCTGCCACATACTTTGCAAATGATACCATTGATGAGAAAAATGAACCAATAATCATACCAGAAAGCACAAGACGAAGTGTTCTGTTCTCACCGCCAGTTCCTGCAAATAAATAAACAAGACATACGGAAAATAGTCCGCAAAAAAGTGCACTGCTTTGTATTCCTGTCCTCCCAGCTCCCATTAAAATGGCTGCCACCGCACCAAATGATGCTGCATTTCCAACGCCAAGCGTATCAGGTGTAGCAAGTGGATTGGCAAATACTGCCTGAAACCCTGCTCCTGCTGCCGCAAGACCTGCTCCGCACAAAAGAGCACCAAATATACGTGGTACACGCACGAAGCAAACCACATGACGCATAGTATCGCTCACTGTATCAGAACCAGTAAACAAATCACAAATGGCACGAAGCACATCATATGGTGCAATTGCATAACGCCCCATTCCCAAAGAAACAGCACATGCGACAAGGGTTATCACCCCTGCCGCAATACTGCGCCTTGTATTCCATTTTCTTTTTTTATTTGCTGCTTCCATATCCATTTGCCGCATCTGCTGACGGTGTATACATTTGTGCGACCTGATCATCAGTCAACTCAATGTTATACACTTCCTTATAATAATTCTCGACTTCCTCAGTCATATCAACGTCCTCAAACAGATCAGGATAAACTGTCTTTGCAAGCCACATAAGCGTCATAGGAGTATCTGCACCTGGTGTAAAGCTTCTGTAGGCACCAAGCGGCATCTTGTAAACCTGCTCATTTTTTACAGCACTAACACTGCTCCAGTCATTATCACCGATTGTATTATTGTAAAGATCTTCCGGCATTGCCTTTGTGAAATTGCTGATGAAGATGATTTTAGGATCCCAACTGTAGACCTGCTCCATATTGACAGAGGCATTTGAGCGCTCTGCCTCAATTTCCTCGCCTACATTTACTGCATTTATTGCATCACACCAATACTGTCCCCAGAAATTTTTTCCAGATGTCACAAGTGCAGTATCACTATAGTTAAATAAGAAAAATACATTCTTTTTTTCTTCATCTTTAAGCTCATCTGTCTTATCCTGAATTTCTTCTTCTACTTTTTCACCATATTCCTTGGCAGCTTCTGCTTTTTCTTTTTCCTCCGGGAAAATGTCTGCTAAAAGATCCATCCATGCATCAAATGTATCTGCTGCATTGTAATCCCACTTGGTAACAGAAACTGCAACTGCTGTCAAACCTGCTGATGCAAGAGATTCTCCAAGCTCCTTATTCTGCGCATTATAAAAAACAAGATCTGGCTCTAATGCTAATAAGCTCTCAATATTAAGCTCATTATTTTCAAAAAATGAAGTATCTGCATCAAGAATTTCTGGGTACAGCTCACCAAGAAGACCTGCCTTTGCGGCACTCATGCTGACTGGACTGATTCCAACAAGCTTTTCTGCGCTATCTAAATATAGTGACAATACAGATGGCAGCGGAAGCGTATCAGTCACAACAATTCTGTTTATTTCCTCTGGAAGTGTAACCTCATTGCCTGCATGATCAATGATTGTGCGCTCGCCATCGTCTATCGCTGATGCCTCTTTCGAAATGCTCTCTGTGTTTGCTTTAGAAGTACTCTCCTCTTTTTCCTTCGCTGCAAACACAGGTGTTGCAGAAAGCGTAGCTGCAAATACTAACACTGCTGCCGTCAAATTTCTTTTTGTTTTCCTCATCAATTTCTCTCCTCCAAATCAAAAAACTTGCATATTCATATTTATTATAGTTTCTTGCTCTTCATTATAAAGTGCATCATAAAAAAATGCAATTATGTTGTTGAAAAAATTACTCTTTTTTGCCCCACTTTACAAATGTCGTGGACGGTGCTACAATCAAAACACAGCAGTATACATTACGCAGAAAGAAGGGTTTTATTATGAATCATGATATTACAAACGAAGTTCTTGCTGAATTTTCCACTGCATTTTCGTCGAATCCAGTTAATCGCATTGCTATGAATGCTGTTACCTCTGCCGGATTACTCGCGGCATCTAAAAATCCAATGGCACAGCGTGAAAGCCGTCACTCCTACTCTATTTCTCTTGAGCAGGGTGAAATTACAAACCAGAAACAAAGCGGCCGCTGCTGGATGTTTGCAGCACTTAACACGTTTCGCTTTGAGGTAATGAAAAATTTAAATTTAAAGACTTTTGAACTATCTCAAAACTATACGCTTTTCTACGACAAGCTCGAAAAATCTAACTATTTCCTTGAAAGTATTCTTGAGACACTCGATGAACCAACACAGGGACGTCTTATCTCCTTCCTTTTGTCTGCTCCGCTTGGTGATGGCGGACAGTGGGATATGCTGTGCAATCTTGTCCGCAAATATGGTGTTGTTCCAAAGGAAGCTATGCCTGAAACAGTTTCCTCATCTGCTACACGTGAAATGACATCTGCCCTGACAAGAAAGCTTCGTGAGGATGCATGCCGTCTGCGCAAGGCTTACGCCGATGGTTCCACTTTAGACGAGCTTCGCCAAAAGAAGGAAGCTATGATGGAAGAAATTTATCGCGTTTTATGCATCTGCCTTGGCGAACCTCCAAAGACTTTTGATCTTGAGGTTACTGATAAGGATGATAAATTTATACGTGACACTAATCTTACCGGAACTGCATTCTTTGAAAAATATGTTGGCTTAAATCTTGATGATTATGTCAGCTTAATCAATGCTCCTACTGCCGATAAGCCTTATCACAGAAGCTACAGCGTAAAATTCCTTGGAAATGTAAAGGAAGGCTGCCCGGTTCGCTACTTAAATCTGCCGATTGAGGAGCTCAAAAAAGCAGCAATCGCACAGATGAAGGACGGTTCTCCTGTATGGTTTGGCTGTGATGTCGGTAAGGATTCTTCCCGCGATGAGGGACTTCTTGATACTAATACATATCAGACTGACAAGCTTCTTGGTGTTACATTTGGCATGAATAAGGCAGAGCGCCTCGAGTATGGCGAAAGCTTAATGACACATGCAATGGTATTTCAGGGTGTGAACCTTGATGAAGAAGGCAAGCCAAACCGCTGGCGCGTAGAAAATAGCTGGGGCGATGCACCTGGCAAAAAGGGCTATTATGTCATGAGCGACGAATGGTTTGACGAGTACATGTACCAGATCGTTGTCAATAAAAAATACCTGCCTGATTCTTACATCGCAGAGTATGATTCTGAGCCAATCATGCTTGAGCCATGGGATCCAATGGGATCACTTGCACTGTAATCTTTCATTTGGCAACAAGTAAAAGCCTGATCAGTGGATTACGTACTATTTTGCGCAATTCACTGACAGGCTCTTTTTATTTTGATCATTCTACTTTCTGCATGGCTTCTTTAGCTCAGGATACTCAATCCTGTTTAAACCAAGCTCGCGGCACCACTCAAGCGCAGTCTTTGCTGACTCAATATCACACACATCCTTTGGCTCATGCGCATCACATCCTAAAATAATATCGCATTTATGTCTTGCTGCAATCTTAAAAAATTCAAAATTAGGATAATGGCGATGCTCTCTCATACCAAGCATGTTAATTTCAAGCGGCACCTTATTCTTTGCTGCATAAACACACAGCTTATCTGCTGCCTTTTCATAGTTTTCCTTAGAACCGCCAAATTTAAGCAGATCAGGATGCGCCAGATAAGTAAAGCAGCCTGTCTCAAGACCTTCAATAACCTGATCCACATAGCGCATCATCATATCTTCCTCATGATGCAGCTCACCACTATATATATGTTCTTCCTCATTTAATACAAAATGCTGCCCCATAATTATATAATCAATAGGATACTGGCTGTAAAATTCCAACAGCTTGTCGAAATACTTCGGATAATACTCTGTCTCGAATCCAAGCTTGATCTCAATATCATCCTTGTATTCCTTCTTCAGTGCCAAAATAGAATCTACATATCCCGGCACCTGCTCTCTTTTCATACGGAATGTAGAGTAATAATCACCTGAAAAGAAATACGGTGAATGGTCCGAAAAGCCAAGCACCTTAAGTCCACCCTTTATTGCCTCCTCTACATACTGGCGATCCTCACCAGCTGCATGGTTACAGCGAGTTGTATGTGTATGAAAATTTGTTGTCAAAATTTTATTTTCCATGAAATTTATCTCCTCTGTTTTCATATATAATTCATTTTTTGTCCACTCCCAACTATACTCACCTGTTAACTTTCTGTCAATCGTTTTTGCGGGTTGCGCGATTAAATGCCATCTGTTATACTAAAAGAAAACACATTAGAGGAGGTATCATTATCAGACAGATTCATCTGAGAGAAACACGCACCGCAGTCACAGAAAAGGTGGTAGAATCATTATTTTCTGTTTTACCAATCGTTATTATCGTCTTTATTCTGTGCCTGTACATTTCCCCTATGCAGCCGGATCTTCTCCTGACCTTTCTTGTCGGAGCCATGATGCTGATTATCGGTATGGGCCTTTTCTCGCTGGGAGCTGAGCAATCCATGACACCAATTGGAAACCAAATTGGAACTGCGCTCACACGTACAAAAAATCTCCCGCTGAT
>OMGY01001782.1_pt1 | contig 17813 bp, 27 predicted proteins | sample 1674461 | NCBI WGS metagenome assembly OMGY01 (sample SAMN05578579, study PRJEB25193) | human gut metagenome | biome: Human Microbiome; feature: human-associated habitat; material: feces | host: Homo sapiens | place: USA:Birmingham
TAATGAAATGGGACAGCGGAGGTTCACTGTCGCTGATACCCGGAGAGGATAAGTTTCATGTAATACAGCCCGAACAGGATCAATCGGAAGAAATGGAAGAAGCCGAGGAAATATCGGAAGAAATTGAAATGAATATGTCAATGTAAAGACTGAGTTAAAAGAGAAAACTCAGTCTTTTTTTGTTGCAGAAAGAAAGGAGAAAAATGATAAAGTTTTTTGATATGTTCGCAGGGATAGGCGGATTCCGCTCCGGTCTTGAAAAAGCAGGAGGATTTGAATGCGTAGGATACTGTGAAATAGATAAATACGCAAAAAAGGCATATGAAGCAATGTATGATACAGAAAGAGAGGTGTATTACGAAGATGCAAGAAAGATCGAACCAAATGAGTTACCCGATATCGACCTTATATGCGCAGGATTTCCTTGTCAAAGCTTTTCGATCGCTGGAAAAAGGGGAGGATTTGACGATGCAAGAGGAACGCTGTTCTTTGAGATTGCCAGGATCGCTTCCGTTAAAAAACCTAAATATCTGCTGCTTGAAAATGTACCCGGACTGCTGTCGCATGACAAAGGCAGGACATTTGCGGTCATCCTCGGTACATTGGATGAATTGGGGTACGATGTCGCATGGCAGGTGCTTAACAGCGCAGATCACCATGTCGCCCAGTCAAGAAAGAGAGTGTATATTATCGGATTTCTTAGAGAAAAATGCGCCGGAAAAATACTGTCTTTCACGGACGCAAATCCAAAAACTCTTGTACAGCGCATACCCGGACGAGAGGGATGCAGAGTATACTCTCCCGAAGGACTGAGTGTAACACTAACCAGTCAGGGAGGAGGTTTCGGAGGAAGGACAGGACTGTATGAAATATTAGGACTTCCAATCAAGGTCAAAACCAAGTCGGGATATCAGACAGCTATGCCCGGTGACAGCATTGATCTTGCCTATTCGAATCTCAATTCAAGGCGAGGGCGTGTAGGTCATGATATAGCGCATACGCTGACAACAAGCTGTGATCAGGGATATTATGCAATGTGTATCGATATGAATCCCGATCCTAAAATCACCGAGCTTGCGAGATGTATAACCACAAGGCAGGACAGCGGGATAAGCAAGCATAAAGGCGAGCATTCCGGAGTTATAGTCATATCGGAACCGATAGCGATCCTTACTCCTGCGAAAGAAAAGGTAAGGCAGCAGGGCAGACGATTCAAGTTACCCGATGAGCCGATGTTTACGATAACGGTTACCGATAAGCACGGTGTGATATACTGTGGTCTTATTCGCAGACTAATGCCATTGGAATGCTTTCGTTTGCAGGGCTTTACAGATGAACAGTTTAATAAAGTCAGGGAGGCAGGTTTGTCAGACGCACAGCTGTATAAATTAGCCGGAAATGCAGTAACGGTAAATGTAATTGAGGTGATAGGAAGAAATCTGCTTGACTTTGATAAGGAAAGGGAAGTACGGAAATGAAGTTGGATGTAGAAGAATATAATTACACATTGGAATGGAGATGAGTCAGATATGACAATAACAAGGATAGAAGCCCGGCAGCTGAGAAATATGGAAAACCATGAGGGATTGGTGATACAGGGCTGCGGAGGTGATCTTCAGGAATGGGTTGACGGAATAAATGAAATGCTGACAGAAGCGGATATTTTGAAAAACGGAAGTAGGTTTGAAAAATGCTATGCATTTAAAAATGAAAACTTAACATGCATGCTGTTTCCGTTTGAAGATGTGCAGCTTGATATAGGAAAGCTTGCAATGTGGAGATTGCAGACACACGAGCAATTCGGCGGTACATGGCTATCGGATTATGTACCGAACAGACTTGGAGGGTTTATTTCAGAGCAGAAAAAGCCTGAATGTCAACTAATAGGTCAAAACGGGAATGTATTTAATCTCATGGGGATAGCATCAAAAACGCTGAAAGAAAATGATATGGCAGATGAGGCAAAGGAAATGTGTGAACGGATAACCTCCTCAGGCAGCTATGACGAGGCACTTTGTATAATAAGCGAATATGTAGAAATAACATCAATAGATGAATATGAAGAAGAAACAGAAGAAATGGGAATGGAGATGATGTAAATGGTATACTTATTTATAGGAATGGTGATAGGAGGTACGGCAGGATTGTTTACAGGCTGTCTGCTGACAACAGCCAAAGAAGCCGACAAGGAGATAGAAAGGCTTAATAAAGAGCTTAATGTTAAGAATATTGATTGAAGCTTTACGCTTCTGTCAGCAAATGATTTAAGTATTATAATAATGTCAAATGCTAAAAATAAGAAAAATATACAATAAATCTTAAAAATGTTTGTTTAAGAAGTCTATAGAAAAAAAGAAAAATACATGGTATTATTTGGTAGTAAGTATTTTTGTGCTTATAATTTTAACAGAACGGAGCAATTATAATGAAATCAAGAATGAAAAAAACAATCGTTTCAATTTTAACAGCTGCAATAGCATCTATGTCGTTCAGCAGTATGATGACAGCAAGCGCTGAATCGAATGATAAAACTTTCAGAATTTATTATGATGTAAATGCAAATTCAGGAATTTCAGAGATGACATCGCATCTGAATTATGATTACGACAAGGTGGAGGTTAAAAAAGTTATCAGAGGGAATTTAGGAGGAACTCATGGTTTTTCTCAAAATAAGTATGGAGTAATGGATGTCAGCTACAAAAATACATCTAATATTTACGCAGCCGGAATACTGATGTATGTCTCATTTTATGCGTCTGCAAGTGTAAATAAGATTTCAGATTATGCATCATTTAGTATAACCGGTGTAAAAAATACAATGGGTACAAGTCTTTCTACATCAAAGGTGTCTGTTAGTACAGTTTTGGTTGGAGATGTTAATCAGGATGGTGCGGTAAATTCATCCGATCTTCAGATAATAAGAAAATATTTGGCAGGTACACAAACATTATCGGGAAATGTTTTAAGGGCAGCGGATACTGACGGAGATTTTGATGTAGATGATGATGATGCAGAGCTTTTGAGAAAATATATTTTGCATTTAGAAGATTTTGAAAAGTAGTAAAGAAAGGTTAACTTATCAAAAATGATAAGTTAACCTATGTATACAAACGACCTTTTATAAAGAGGTCGATTTATATTTGAATAATAAATAAAAGTCGTTTTGCCGACTGCAGAATAAAATCTGCTGCTGGCAAAGCGGCTTTTTTTGTTGTATAAACTTTTCTGAGGTCGGCAAACGCAGAAAGACCAGCTATAAAAAGTCAAGTCTAAAAGAGAAAAAATCATAATTAATTTTTAAAATGTTTTGGAGGCAAAGGTTGATAAGGTCTGTTCTCTTTGAGAATGACGAAAATGATGTTGCACATTTTTCTTGCAACGCCTCCAACAGCAGTTAGATGATGTTTTCCTCTGGCTCTTAAGGATTGATAGTATTCAGATAAAATAGGGTTGCAGAATGCAGCTCTTTGCGAAGCAAGCCAAATAGCTCTTCTGAGATAAGGAGAACCACGCTTAGATATCCTGTTCTTAGTGCCGGAAAATTCACCGGACTGCTTAACAGTAACATCAAGACCGGCATAAGCAACAAGCTGATTAGGTCTTTCAAATCGGTTGATATCACCTATTTCACTAACAATAATTGTCCCTATGGTGTCACCGATACCACTTATGGTTGTTATGTATTGATTAGTTTCATGAAGCAGACCTGAAATCTGTTCTTCAAGCTCTGAAAGTTGATTTTCAAGAAAAACAATTTGCTCCATAAGTTGTTTGATCTGAAAAGAAAAAGCGTCTTTGGCAAAAGCAATACCAAAAGTTTCTTTAGCAGCAGTCTTTAACTGTTCGGCTTTCTCTTTACCGAATCTTCCATGACTTGCTTTGTTAAGAATATTGGTAAGCTTTCTAGTGGAAACTTCAAGCAATTCTTCAGGAGTAGGACAGGAAAGAAGAATTTCTTCAGAGGTTTTACCGAAAGTGTCGGAAAACAGACTGTTATACTCAGGGAACACCTGGTCCAAAAGAGCGATAACACGGCGTTTGCAATCACCGCAAGCGTCAACTAAAGCAAGACGGTAACGTGAAAGTTGGCGAAGAGCAATAATATATTCTTCAGCAAGACCGCTTGAAGAATATTCGCCGAAACGCATTATCTGAGCAATTATGAAAGAATCAACAGAATCATTCTTAGTTTGACGTATATACATTTTTCTGAAAGCTTCAGATTGAATAGGGTTAATCACTTTAACAGAAAAACCAAGTTCCAAGAAAAAAGTATACACAGAAAGCCAGTAATGACCTGTTGCTTCCATACCTATGACAACATCTGAAACAGAAGCACCAAGTTTCTCAAAAACGGCAGTTATCTTTTCACAGCCTTCTTTGGTGTTTGAAAAAGAAATGCTTTCAATTAAAGCTTTACCTTCAGAGTCGATGACTGAAGCCTCGTGCTTATGTTTAGCAATATCGATTCCGCAATAAAACATAGGATACACCTCAAAAATTAAATTTATACAGCAAAGGTTATCCTCTGTATTTTACGGAAACACAACCTCGTTAGACATTCAGCACTAAAATGCTATCCAGCTCATTCGCATCTGTCCGTAAAGCAGAGGCGCTACTCTTTCTGAGGAAGCATAACTTCAAGGAGTAAAAACAGCGCCCCCTGACTGTACAGATTTATTATCTCACATTTCTGTGTGATAAACAATAGAGTTTTCATAAGGGTTCTCTTTAAATTATCCTTAAATTTATTATACGAGGAGAAAATTATGGCTAATAAAATTAAAGAAAAAACTGATGTTCAAGTTGTTTTACTTAGACAGTTAAATGAACTTAGAGAAAAACAACTTAAACTACCAGTTCGAGATGTTAAGCGTTATACAAAACTTTCAAACGCAATTTGCGATACGGCAAAAACTCTTTTGACGTATTTTTAAATAAGCCACTTGCTTTCAGGTTTGTTTTCCTCTAATGCTTTGCTTATCTTTACTGAAAGGTCAATAAACTTTTTTACGTATTCTTCAACTGCCATTGAAGATATGTCGTAAGTTTTTTCTAGGTATGCAAGTGTTAGTTTCTCGACAAGTGCGTTAGAATTAGTCACGGTAATCACCCCCTCTTAAATTAATATTTAATTATACCATATTTTGACAGGGAGGGCAAGAAACAGAAACCAAGTCAGCATAAAGGAGGAAATTATGAAAAGCCAAAAAAATCTCTCAGAAAGCAAAGTAGAATTACTTCCTGAGAGAATAAACAATACGAGTAAATTAGCCGAGGTGATTCCTGATGATATTACAGTATCAGAAATCGCAAAAGACAGAAACGGCAATCCTGTGTTTCACCCGATTGGCTAATTAATCGTGTATGTTTTCCACGGGATTCTTGCCGAATTTATTTTAGCAAGAAATTTTACAATATCAGAACGACCCTGATATGTAGGAGTTCCGTGGGAATCCTGAGCCATTAAAATTATCGGTGAGGGAAATGCACTGCTCATTGCATTTCTAAAGGAGTTAGCTTCAGAATTATTATTTAAAACATGGGGCTTAACAATAATAATTGAAAAAGTAACACCTTGCTCTTTGATAATTGCTCCATCTACTTTCATTTTAATATCACCTCTTTGGTGATAAATATCAATAAATACCAGATAAATAAAGGAGGTGATTATTATGACAGAAACAGTAGAATATAAACCCACATTAACAGCTCTGGAACTGTATGAAGATTTAAGAAGATGTGGTGTAAAAACGTCTCCGACAAAAATTAAAGCCCTGATCCAGCAAGGCAAATACCCTTTTGCAGTGTCCTGCGAAATGAGCCATACGGAATTTGAAATATATCGTAAGCCGTATGAGGAATGGAAAGAGAAAGTAGGATTAAAATATATAAATTAAAGGAGGAAAGAAATGAAGCAGACGGAATATAACATAAAAACACGGCAATGCAAGACAAATTACAGTCCCGACCCATGGGGAGAACTAAGGCAATTAATGACCGTGCGATTATTGATAATATGATTAGAGACTATACATATATCAATAAGAAACAGAATGTTTTAAGGGAAGATTTGATATGACTACATATATAAATAAAAAACCGCCCGCCCTGCGGAACAGGGACAGGCAAAACAAAATTTTAAGCACATAAATGATAGCATGAAATAAAGGAAATGTCAAGGAGGAAAGGGTAATGGATAATGAAAAATTAATTAAGGCGGAAAATCTCAATCGTGGGATTAATGACATAAAAATTATAATCGGCAAAATCAATGATATTGAAAGCAACAATAAGGATATACATGTAACCAATTATAATTGTAGTGCTGTTATTCCACCGGAATTAAAAAATGTACTTATATTATTGTTAAAAAGTCATTATGAAGAAGCAGTGCAAGAGCTGGAACAGGAATTTAAAGAATTGTAAGGAGGAGACTAAAATGAACGAAATTTTAATTAACAATCAGAATGTACTTATTAAGGAATACGAGGGTAAGCGTGTAATAACATTTAAGGATATTGACATGGTTCACAACAGACCGGAGGGTACTGCAAGAAAACGTTTCAATGACAACAAGAAACATTTTATTGAGGGCGAGGATTATTTTAAAGTAAAGTGTTCAGAGGTCCGTCCGTTTTTCGGACAGACCCTACCTAATGGGTTTAATCCAAAGGCTGATGTAACTCTCATGACTGAATCCGGCTATCTCATGCTTGCAAAGTCTTTGACGGACGATTTATCTTGGGACGTTCAGAGAAAACTTGTAAATGATTATTTTACAGTTAAAGAAGTTCAGTCAACATTTTCTGGCCTATCCCCACAGCTTCAACTACTTATCAACATTGAAACTCAGCAGAAGCAGCAGCAAAAGGAAATTGAAAATGTAAACACTCGTCTTGACAACATGGTGGACGTTATATCGTTGGATAAAAATTCATGGCGAAAGGATTCACAACATCTTATTTCAAAAATTGCGACTAAAATCGGCGGTTTTGAATGCATGAAAAATGTTTATCAGGAAGTGTTCAAGCTTGTTGAGGAACGTGCAGGTGTGGCTTTGGGAACACGTTTGACTAATAAGCGTAATCGTATGGCTGGTGAGGGCGTATGCAAATCTAAACGAGATAGGTTCACTAAAATTGACATCATTGCAGAGGATAAAAAACTAATTGAAATTTATGTAGCTATTGTGAAGGAAATGGCTGTAAAATACGGTGTATGTTAGGAGGAACATAAAATGAAAACTAAAATTTATGAAGAACTGAAAAGACTAGCAAAGCGTTATAAGAAATATGGCGTTACGCTTGATCTGCTTAAACAAGTATATAAAAGTGGAATTGATAACGGAATGTCGGAAAAAGCGTCATTAATAGGAGTACGCCTGGGACTTTCTCATACATTTAAAGAACATGATTATTTTACGGCGGCGGATATTGCCCTGGTAACTGGTCAAACAGAAGAAGAAGTTAACAAGTTTGTAGAATCAAACGAAGATGAATTGCTTAAAATGGGAGCAATCGTTGAAGTTTCAAGTCCATTTTTTAATTAAGGAGGATTATTATGTTTTATGTAAAGAAAAAGCTCTCAAAGGGAGTAGAGATTAATGTTGATATTGAGTACGATAATGTGTATACACGTTGTCCCGAATGTGGGGTTGAACACATGATTGATATTAGTAAATTTGCCAATGAAGATTTTGATATTGAATCTACAAGGGTGTATTGTGAGAAATGTTCAGTAAATTTAAGAAATAACACAGAAAGGAGAAACATAAAATGCCGTCAAGTGTAACGCCAATACGTAATGTTTTAATATCAATAATAATTAAAGAAGTTAAAGAATATTCAGCTACATATAAAACGACAGCTTTGAAAGCTTTAGATGAAGGTGTACTGCACAAATGGTTTTATTATGTTAATGGACAACTAAGAGCGAGAAATGAGCCTTTGACTTTAAGTAAAAAAAGATTTTTTTGACATGATCTGTAATTTTATTCTTAGCGATAAAAATATAATACCAACAAAATATTTAAAATTAATATATAAATATTATAACTATGTACTTGAATTTTTACCACTTGATGAAGAGTATTATAAAAATCTCTGTGATTCCTTGTATTCGGAACGGGTTCGAATTAAAAATCTTGAATCTAGTATGTCGGAAACTATACGTATATTAAATCATCAAGATGCCTTCACTAGTGCTGATTTTGTATTGCCATTAGTTGAAGCATTAAGATTAAAAGAAGTTTCAGATTTCTTTATATTTATTGATTTATTTAATTATGGTTTTATACAAGGTAAAAGAGCCGAAAGGGCGAGGTATAAAAACAATCAGTTGCTTGCGGCACAGGCTAAGAAGAGACAAGGTAAGCGGAACGATCTTAACATTCCGCAGAATTCTGCGGAATGTTCAAAGAATGGTGAAACCCGTGAAGATATAGCTAAAATAGTTTAGGAGGAAAATTAAAATGGATAATAAAAAAATGCAGAATATAGTATTAGAACTTGAAAAAGTAATATTTGAATCAACAAAAATACAGGAAATGGTTAGTTTGTTGGATAGCGTAGCACAAGAGGAGGTGCATTCTCTTGACAATTTTACTCTAGCAATAAATTTAATAAGTGATCTTTCATACGAAAATTGCAAAAAATTAAAGGCTCTATTTGAGGAATTGTATGCATTAACCGAACCTAATAAAACCAGTAAAGGCAGTGATGCTGCATGAAAAAGACTTCATACGAAGAACATACGAAGTAGCATAAATAGAATGGCGGTGATACGTATTGACAATAACTTTGCAAACCGACAGCATTCCATATAGAAGCAAGCCTACTCATAATGACATATCATTAATAAAGCCGCGCCTTTCAGCTTCAATGCCTGTAAGCATTACTCTTAAAGAACTGGAACGGCGTATATTATCCGGTATTACTTACACTCCCGCCGTACTTAAAGGCGGTTCTAAGCAGGAAAACTGGCAGTGTCAGCAGGTTTTCTGTATTGATATTGACAACGAGGACAAGAATGCGCCTAAACCTAAAAAGGGTGAAAAAGCCGTAAAAAGGCAAAGTGAAATGCCCCTTGACGTAGCTGAAGTGCTTAAACGTTGTGGGAGTTGGAACATTGCTCCGGCTCTCATATATGAAACGTTCTCCAGTACTCCTCAGTGGCTTAAGTTCCGTATTGTCTTTATATCCTCAGAAGTTATAACAGACGGAACGCAGCGCGACCTTATTCAGCTTGGCTTACAGGAAATTTTCCCTGAATGTGATAGTTCCTGTAAAAACCGTGACCGTTTATTTTTCGGCGGCAAAAGTACTCTTTATATTGATGAAAGCGCAGTTTGCGACCTTGGCAGTATAGAACAGCTTGGTAAAGCGCAAAGCGACAAACAAGCCTTTGAGAAATTTGCGTACAATAATAATTCTGGTGAGCTGGACAGGCTTAAAGCCGAATTTGATTTTTTAGGATATATCAGAAATTTCGGCAGTCTGGAATCAAAAGCCGGACGTCTTATCCGCTTTAATCCATGCCCCATTTGCGGGCACAATGACGATTTTTATTATTATCCTGAAACTAATAGCTTTAAGTGCTTTGGGCAAAATGGCAATGTTGGCGGAACTATAATTGATTTCATCATGCATACTCAGAACATTGATAGAAAAGAAGCTGTTGATTTCTTCAAATATCAGCTTTGCGGACTTTCAAAAAATGAGGAAAAGGCAAAATACCGTAAAGAATGTATGCTGAAAAATGCTGAAAGCAACGGAGTAATTACTGGCGGTGAACTTCCTCCTTACATAATCGAAAAGGAAAACGGTAAAACGGGAGAAATAAAATATATAGTTTCTTGCCCGCTGCTGGCTGATTTTATCAGGAAAAACAGCAATTATATTTTTGTCCGTGACAAAGCGACCGACTATGCCCGTTGTTACTGGTATGAAAACGGTTGTTACAATTTCATAAATGAGCAGGAAATTAAAGGCATTATAAAAGAGTATATTACCAATTTTGACTTAACTCTATTGAAAATGCGTGATGTAACTGAGGTATTCAATGACCTTATGAGTGACAGACGTTTTGTAAAAGAAGATAACTTAAACACTGACGAGAACATTATAAATTTTCAAAACGGTTTACTTTATCTTGATACGCTTGAACTCAAGGAACATTCACCGGAAATTTACAGTACTATTCAAATTCCCTGCAATTGGAATCCTAACAGATCCATTATAAAAGGCGCACCTGTATTTGAAAGCTTTCTGAATACGTTGACTGAAAATAGCAAAGACAAGAAAAAATTGCTTTTGCAGTACATAGGAGTGTGCCTGTCCAATATTAACGGTCATAGAATGAAAAAGAGTCTTTTTATGGTCGGTGCAGGCAATACGGGTAAATCACAGTTGAAATCTTTGACAGAAAAGCTTCTGGGCTTTGGAAATAGTGCGGCGATTGACCTGTCAGAGCTGGAGCAGCGTTTCGGTACTTCAAAAATTTACGGCAAAAGGCTTTCCGGTTCGTCTGATATGAGTTATGTATCTGTAAACGAATTAAAAATATTTAAGCAAGTAACGGGTGGTGATGCTGTCTTTGCTGAGTTTAAAAACAAGCCGGCTTTTGAGTTTGTATACAAGGGCATGATGTGGTTCTGCACGAATCGTCTCCCGAAGTTCGGCGGTGACCGTGGAGACTGGGTGTATGACCGTGTCATAACATTCAGCTGTAATAACGTTATACCGCCCGAAAAGCAGGATAAGTTACTTCTTGATAAAATGTATGCCGAACGTGAAGCTATCGTGTATATGGCGGTGCTAGGTGCAAAAAAGGTAATTGAAAATGGATATAATTTTGATATTCCTGAAGATTGCTTGCTTGAACGTGAACAGTATAAAAAAGACAACAGTCCCGTTGCTATGTTCTTTGACGAATGCTGTGAGATGAGGAAATCCGGTAAAATAACAGATTCTTGCACTACTAAGAAAATGCATGATGTTTTTAAGGCGTGGTGTATAGATAATAACAAGGGTTATACTCCCAGTCCACGAGATTTTAAAAAGGAGCTGGAAGAAATGCTTGATGTTGACAAGATAATTAGAAAAACCCATGGACAGACCTATTATATTTTTACTCTGACAACAAAGGCAAAACAAGACTATGTTAAAATTTATGGTTGTGATAGTAGTATAATTTAATTTTTTGGGGGAATTGGGGGAGCGTTGGGCGAATGTTTAGGGGAAGAATCGAAAAACAATCAATGGTGTAGTTACGTACTTAAAAGTATTTTGGGGAACGAGGGAATCTTTTTTCAACTCTTTACACGGGAGAAAATAATATAAAAAATATATTATATATATTAATAATATATAATAAGGAATTGGAAAAAACCTCTTTTTTTTCCCTAATGCCTTAAACAACGCAGGTACGTGCTTTAAATAGGTGAATGATTCGGGGAATCGGGGAAAACTAATAAATTTTGGGGAATATTGAAAGGAACGTGATTATCATGAAACATAAAATCGTTGAATACATAAAGAAGAACAAAGCCGTAAGCTATGCTGAGTTAGAATATTTCTTCAAAGAGTGCGGATATGATTACGAAGGAGAGGCAGCAAGCTTTTCAGACGTTAATGACAGCGTTATTTTCTAGCAAGGTTGGAATATAAAAACATTTAAGCTTTTAAGCGAGCTTATCAAAGAAAAGGCTATACACCGTGAACCGTGTCAGCCGTTTATATATCTTCTTGATGGAAAAGCCCTTACATATCCAATTGTTAAAACTAATACAAAATATAAAACCGTACATTGGCTACCGTGCGTATTTATGATTGGTGCTGATGAGACTGTATAAGAAAGGTGAAGCAAATGACCAAAGAACAGTTAAAGCGATACAGGGAGCGGAAGCTTGAGTTGCAGGATATAAATGCGGGTATCAGTAATTCAACAATTCACGACAGTGTTAGTGGTTCAAAAAAAGAATTCCCGTGGACTATTGGCACAAGGCATGTTGAGGGTGTTTCTGACGAGGATTATGACCTATTGGTCAGGAAGTCTAACCTTAAAGCGCAGATTAAAGAAATTGAGGATTTTGTGAATAGTATTCCCAATTATCATTTAAAAAAAGCTGTTTGCATTTATTACATTAATGACGTTGAATCGGGGGAGGATAAGCCTACTTGGGAAGATGTTGCTGAAGAAATCGGTAATGGATTCACTTCAAAAAAATTAGAAGTACAACTTGGACGGTACATAAAAAGCTACAACTCATTTCAAAAAAAGTGTTACTAATGTTACTAATGTTACACATGTTACAAATCGGCATGCTATAATTATAATAAGGAATGATATAAATTATCGTTTCTTGGTTGCAGTTTCTTTCATTTTTTATACTCCTTGCTTAACGCTCTTGTCAGAACTTTGGTCAGACTGGCAAGAGCGTAAAATTTATTTAGATATATCAGGTGATATAAATGTTTACAGTTCAGCAAATCAAACACATGATAAATACAGACAGTCTGCATACGTTCTACAATAGCCGTTCGTGGCGCAGGCTATCTCATGAAGTTATGAGAACACAACATAATGAATGTCAGATGTGTAAGGCGCAAGGAAAGTATAGCAAAGCTGTTGTAGTACACCATGTAAACTATATACGCAAGCGCCCTGACCTGGCTTATAGCCGAACTTACATAGACAGTGAGGGCAAGGAGCATAAACAATTAATTGCTTTGTGTCATGAATGTCATGAGAAGATACACGAACGTGGAGCGTATAAGAAAATAAATAAAAATAAATTTGTCAACGAAGAAAAATGGTGACCCCCGGTCGAAAAAATGACTTTTTTAAAGGGGACGTACACCGTGGGGGGATATTAGACAATTCAGATCTGGAGAATTTCCATAGAGGGGGGTAGTGTTATGCAGGAAATTGAATTTGATCCCAAAATTTTTAAGCAGTCGAGAAAATATAAAGCCGTAAGAAAAGATTTACTTGATCAAATAAAATTAAAGGGAGCTGACACTCCCGCTTTCCGTGATTTAGTAGAAGATTACATGTCATTGTGGCTGACCAAAGAACTACTAAGAATGGATATTGAAAATACGGGGATTCGGGTTGCCTATGACAACGGCGGCGGTCAGAAAGGATTCAAGGATAACCCCAGTATAGAACGTCAAATCAAGGTCAATGCGCAAATGCTAAAACTTCTTTCAGAGCTTGATATAAAAACAAGCAATATTATGAGCAAAGTAGATAATGAGTTGTAAAATCAATATTCACATCAAGCAGTACATTGACCTTGTACGCAGCGGTAAAATTGAAGTTTGTCAAGAGCAAATAAAGCTTTGCAATTACATTCAACATATTTTTGAAACGGAGGATATACATGTTGACGAACAGCAGCTAGAAAAATATTTAAGTTATCAGAAGTACTTTCCATACAAGCTTTTTGAGTGGGAAGAATTTGTATTTACGCTGCATAACTGCACATACCGCAGTGACGGTGAATTGAGATTTCCCGTATTGTTTATCTATGTAGGACGCGGCGCAGGGAAAAACGGCTATCTTGCCTTTGAGGATTTTTGTCTGCTTACTCCGACCAACGGCGTAAAGAAATATCACATTGATATTTTTGCAATGTCGGAAGATCAGGCAAAATCAAGTTGGCAAGACGTGTACGATATTCTAAATGAAAAAGAAAGTGTTATGAAAAAACACTTCTACTGGAATAAAGAGGTTATCAAGAATCTGAAAACCGGTTCAGAATTTCGTTATCGTACATCAAATCCAAAATCCAAAGACGGAGGACGTCCCGGCAAGGTCGACTTTGACGAATATCACGCCTATGAAAATTACAAGCTGATAGACGTTGCAACAACGGGACTAGGTAAAAAGCAATATCCCAGACGAACGATAATGTCAACTGACGGATTGGTTCGTGGAGGTCCTCTTGATGATCTGATTGAAAAATGCGGAAAAATTTTAGACGGCGATATACCGGATAACGGTACATTGCCTTTTTTGTGCCGTCTTGATTCAGATGACGAGGTTGACGATAAAACCAAATGGGCAAAACCTAATCCGTCGCTGCCATATCTTCCGCACTTAAGAACAGAATTGGAAACAGAGTATTTTGAGTACTCACTTAATCCGGCTGCAAATACGTCATTTATTGCAAAGCGTATGAACCGCCCTCCGAAAGAGTTGGAAAATGCAGTTACTTCATGGGACAATATACTTGCTACCAATCAGCCGATCGATGAAGATTTATTGAACGGTATGCCTTGTGTTGGCGGTATTGATTACATGAAATCAACTGACTTTTTAGGCGCAGGACTTTTGTACCGTGTGGGCAGTAAAGATTACTGGATAACACATACATGGGTATGTAAAAACAGTCCGGATTTAAAGAGAATAAAAGCAGCACCGCTTGAACAATGGGCGGCGCAGGGACTGCTGACATTTGTTGATGCAGTTGAAATATCTCCGGAACTTCCGGCAGTATGGCTAGCGAACGAAGCGGCAAAGCGTAATTCGAAAATACTGAAAATCGGTATTGATAATTACAGATATTCCCTTATGTCAAAAGCATTAAGGAATATTTATTTTTCGGCTGATAAGGATTACAACAACGTTGTAAAGCTAAGACCGTCAGATGAAATGCTGAATATACCGCTAATTACAAGCGGCTTTGCAAATCACAATTTTGTGTGGGGAGATAATCCGTTAATGAGATGGGCATGTCAGAACAGCAAAACAGTAACCTCACCTGCCGGAAATATCACCTATGGAAAGATAGAACCGAAAAGCCGTAAAACAGATCCGTTCAAAGCTTTTGTTGCGGCTGAATGTGTATCGGAATGCCTTAATCCTTATGCTGAAAGAAGTGAAAGTACGGTTGATATGGATATTGTTATTTTTGATTAAATAATACATAATTGCTTTTTCATACCATGAAAGGAGGAAGAAAATGTTAGCAGGATTTATTATTGGAGCTATATGCGGCGTAGTCGGCACTTTTACTTTTTCAATACTAGTATACTTGTCTAATAAAAAATAATTGAAAGGTAACTGAAAGATGAAAATAATCGACTGGTTCGGAAGAATCTTTGCGAAATCGCAAAAGACAGTAATATTAAGCGAATATAGAAACGATCTGCAAAACAGTATTGCTCTTGAATCCTTTGCGCTGTTCACAACAATTGAAATGATTGCTTCATTAATTGCCAAATGCGAATTTAAAACCTACAAAAACGGTAAGGAATTCAAAGGCTATGAGTGGTATTCTCTCAATGTTAAACCTAACAAGAATCAAAACAGTACGGCATTCTGGCAAGAAGTTATCGGTAAGCTTCTGTTTTACGGTGAGGTTTTAGTTATTAGCGTAAACAATCAATTGATAATTGCGGACGATTTCCAAAAGGACGAATATGCAGTCAAGGAAACTGAATTTACACGGGTTTCAAGAGGAGATTTGACATTTAACAGAAAATTTAAAATGTCTGATGTACTGTATCTGCGGTATTCAAACAATGATGTTATGAGTATCATTAACAATATTTTCGGCATGTATGAAAAACTGATCGAAAGTGCTTCTAATAAATATATCAAAGCCGGAGGGCAAAAAGGGATTCTTGAAATTTCAGCCCTGGCACAAGGCGACAAGGATTTTGAAAAGAAATATACTAAGCTGATGAATGAGCATTTTAAGTCCTATTTCAACGCTAATGATGCAGTACTTCCACTGTGGGAGGGCATGAAATTTGTTCCGACAACGTCCGACAGTGCAAAGAAAACCACAAATGAAATTACCGATATTTCAAAGTTGGTTGACGATGCTATGAGCAGAGCCGCACAGGCATTCAAAGTTCCTCCTGCGTTAGTAAGGGGCGATGTTGCGGGGATAAAAGATGCAGTAGATATGCTGCTGACCGTGTGCATAGATCCTCTTGCGGATATGATAGGCGAGGAATTGACTGGCAAGAAATTTACTCCTGATGAGGTCATAAGCGGTCAATACATCGGAGTTGATACAACGTGTATCAAGCATATTGATATTTTCGATATTGCAGCCAATGCGGATAAGTTAATTTCAAGCAGTATGCTGTCGCCTGACGAAACGAGAGATAAAGCCGGACTGAATCCTACAGGTGAAGAATGGGCGCAAAAACATTACATGACGAAAAATTATTCTAATGCGGAAAGCGGTGATTTAAATGAAAATGAGTAAAGAAGATATTAAACTCAAATGCAATAAAAACTTCTGGCAGTTAGCCCCCGATGAAGAAACAGGTGCGGCTAATCTATATATTTACAGTGAAGTTGAATCAGATGGGGTTGATTTTTATACAGGTCAGGAAAAAGTTTCTGATACGTCCGCACGTCATTTTAAAGAGGAACTTGACAAGCTGGGCAATGTCAGTCAGATTAATGTGTACATCAATTCAAAGGGCGGAGATGTTGGTGAGGGCATAGGTATTTACAGTCAATTGAAACGCCATAAGGCACATAAGACAGCATATATTGACGGTTATGCATGTTCCATTGCAAGTGTTATTCCTATGGCGTGTGATGAGGTTGTAATTTCTCCTCCAGCCACTATGATGATACACCCTGCGTGGAGTATCGCTATGGGCAATGCGGCAGAACTGAGAAAATGTGCTGACGATCTGGACAAAATTACTGAAAGCACTAAGCAAGCATATCTGCTGAAATCAGGAGGTAAAATCAGCGAAGCAAAATTAACGGAATTAATGAACGCTGAAACGTGGCTTACTGCACAGGAGTGCATAAAATACGGCTTTGCAGACAGGATTTTGGGTGAAGATGAGCCAAAACCGAATCATGAAGAACCGGACGATAATCAGGAAGATGAACCGCCGGAAAATCCGGACGGTGAAAACGAACCGGAAGAACCTGACAAGAAAAAAGAAAACGAAGATTTTACTGATAAGGCAATGAGCATTATCGGTAATTTTTTTATGTAATGAAAGGAAGATACTATGATTAATCTTGACAACATCAATCAGAAGAAAACCGATATAATGGCGGCACTTTCCGCAGCCATTAAAAGTAATGACACTGCCGCTTTGCAGAAATCAATGAACGATTGGCAGGACTTTTTAACTGAATCCATCACGGCAGAAGCCAATGGCATTCTTGGTGCGGCTGACAGTACAATTTTAGCGGCAAGGGGAGTAAGACAGCTTACTTCTTCCGAGATCAAATTTTATGACAGTTTTATCACTGCCGCTAAGCAGGAAATTGCCGCCGGTTCAGTAATTACGGGAATCGGTGACGCTCTTCCCGAAACCGTTATTGAAGCGGTATTTGAGGATATGAAGCAAAACCATCCGCTTCTTGACGTGATAAATTTCCAAAATACGACAGCGGTCACAAAGCTTGTTCTGAATAAAAAAGGCGAACAGTCCGCAACATGGGACGTGCTGAATACTCCGATAACAAAACAGCTTGACGGTGAAATCGAAGTCATCTCCATGACATTGGCAAAGCTTACGGCGTATATGTTTGTTACTTTTGATATGCTTGACCTGGGTCCTGCATGGATCGACAGATATGTCCGTGAAACACTTTCAGAAGCTCTCGCCGTTGCACTTGAAACTGCAATGGTAGACGGAAACGGACTGAATCAGCCTGTGGGCATGACAAGAAATTTCACGGGGTCACTTGATTCCTCAAAAGGCTATTCAAGAAAAACAGCAACGAAAGTAACTGCATTTGACAAGGAAACATACGGTACGCTTCTTTCAACTCTTGCAACTAATCCTAACGGAGGCACAAGAACAGTTTCC
>OMGY01001783.1_pt1 | contig 17812 bp, 15 predicted proteins | sample 1674461 | NCBI WGS metagenome assembly OMGY01 (sample SAMN05578579, study PRJEB25193) | human gut metagenome | biome: Human Microbiome; feature: human-associated habitat; material: feces | host: Homo sapiens | place: USA:Birmingham
ATAAGTTTTTAAATCTTTTACATCCAATAAACTCATGGCGGTTCTCCTTATCCAATATGGATTTCATGAGGCGTATGAGATAGATTCTCCACACCGTTCTCGGTCACAAGCACATCGTCTTCCGTCCGCACGCCACAATCATTCGGGAAATAAAGTCCAGGTTCAACCGTAAAAATCATCCCGGGTTTCAAAACGGTTTCATTCCCGATTACGATGCGCGGACATTCATGAATTTTCCCGCAGAAATACAGCACGATGCGCATCCTCGACATCTTTTGCCAGAACTCCCGGACGGATTGCAGCAATCGCTTTATCCTGTGATTCCTGCACCAGATTGAAAATTCTCATATGTTCTTCTGAAACATTGCCAAACAGCAACGTTCTTGTCATATCCGAACAATATCCGTCTTTTAAAACACCGAAATCCACAACAACCATGTCGCCATCTTCAATTTTTTTGGAGGTCGGGAACGCATGTGCCAGCGCACCTCTTGCACCGGATCCAACGATTGTGCCAAAGCTCATGGCTTCTGCTCCTTCCTTGGAAACAAGATAATGTAACTCATCTGCAAGATCTTTTTCTGTCATGCCAGTCTTCAATCTCGGGAGGAGCTTATCAAACCCTGCTTCAGCTGCGGCGATTGCAGCTTTCGTACACGCAATTTCCTCTGCATCCTTGACCATACGTTGTTCCAGGAAATATTCCTGTTCAAACACGACATCAATATCACCCATTTTCTCCTTTAACGGGAAATATTCATCTACTGTCATGCAGGATTCCATCACCATTTTTTTAATACCACACTTTTTAATCGTATCTGCCACCAGCGAAAGCCTATTTGCTGCATGCTCAATGACTTCCACACCGATCGTCTGCTGCTGTGCCTGTGTTGTATAACGCTTGTCGGTTACAAGACAGACCTTATCTCTTGTAATGATCAGACATCCATTGCTTCCGGTAAAGCCGCAATAATAACGTCTGTTTTCATAGGAGGTAAACATGGCACCATCCAACTGGTGTGCATCCATATAGCTGTAAACTCCTGCAAGTCTTTTCTGATAAGTCTCTTTTCTGTCCATTTTTCCTCCTTCTTTATTTCTTCTGTTTCACATCAAATGCGTCTCTCAGACCGTCGCCGATAAAGTTGATACTCAGCACTGCCAGGAAAATACATGCGCCTGCCGGAATCCACTGCCACGGTCTTTTTGTCAGTGTCGCCAAATTATTTGCATCCATCAGCATATTCCCCCAGCTTGCCGTTGGAAGCTGAACTCCGCAGCCAAGATAGCTAAGTGATGCCTCTGTAAGGATTGCTCTCGCCATTTGCATGGTCGCTTCTACAATAATAGGTGCAAGAACATTCGGGATTACATGAGAGAAAATGATTCGAAAATCTGTCGCGCCAAGAGAAACAGCAGCCTGCACATACTCCATTTCACGAACTCTTAAAATTTCACCGCGCACAAGACGTGCTGTACCGGTCCAATTGCATAAACCAATGATAATCATGACATTGTAAATGCTCGGCTTTAAAATAGTTGCAACAATAATGATAAGAAACAAAACCGGAAAGCAGTTCACAACGTCCACGCATCTCATAATGATCGTATCAGCAACACCGCCGAAATATCCTGCAATTGCTCCAAGCACAATACCTATAACTGTAGAAATGCCAACAGCTACAAGGCCAACACTCATAGATACACGTGCCGCATAGACCAGACGGCTGAACCCATCCCGCCCGATACTGTCTGTTCCAAGAATCGTATGGCTTTTGGATGGCGACATGTTTTTCAGAACAGTATTTCCATCCTGCAGGCTGACATACGGGTCATTCTGCGCAATAACAGGAGCAAATACTGCTGCCAGAATCAGCAGTAAAATCACAGCTGTTCCAACAAGCGCAAGCTTATTTTTGCGGAAACGCTTCCAGGCATCTGTTTTGAAGAAGTTCTGTCTTTGTCTGTATTTCATTCTTTTCTTTTCCATGCCTGTTCTCCTTTAATACCGAATTCTGGGATCTACAAAGGAATACATAATATCCGCCAGCAGATTGCCCAAAAGTACCAAAATCGCTGTAAACAACGTCAGTCCCATCAGCATCTGATAATCACGGTTATTGATTGCATCAACACCAAGCAGCCCCATACCCGGCCATCCAAATACTTTTTCCGTAATATAGGCTCCTCCAAACAGGTTCGGAATAGACTGACCAAAAATTGTGATGACCGGAATCATGGAATTTTTCAACGCGTGCCTATAAATAACTACTTTTTCCGACAACCCTTTTGCTCTTGCTGTCCGGACATAATCCTGGTTCAGTGTTTCGATCATGCTGGAGCGCGCAAATCGCATTACTGTCGCTAAATTACTCAGAGACATAACCAGTGCCGGCATTATCAGATATTTCAGCTTATGCAGGATCAACGCCATGCCTTCCCCATTGAATGTACTGGAACCAAAACCGGAGGTCGGCAGCCATTTCAATTTCAGTGCAAATACAAAGATCAAACCCATGCCGAAGAAAAAGCTGGGAATGGAAATACCTATAAAGGAGAATACGGTAAGGCCATAGTCAGCTTTAGAATATTTATGTGTTGCAGAATAAACACCAAGTGGAATTCCAACAACAAAGCTGATGACAAATGAGGTTACCGTCAACAGCAGCGTTGCCGGCAGTCTGTCCAGGATCTCCGTCAGGACAGCCTGTCCGTTATAAGTACTGTAGCCAAAATTTCCCTGTACCAGCTGCTTTAACCAATTCCAGTACTGGACAATTATCGGGTCATTTAACCCAAGTGCTTCTCTGGCTCTCTGCAGCGATTCGCTGGAGGTACGGGGACTTATCATCCCCGTCAGCGGACCGCCCGGTGCCATCTTCATAATAAAGAAAGTCAGAATTGTGATGCCAAACACAACCGGAACTGCCTGCAGTAAACGCTTTCTGATGTATCTTCCCATAATCTGTTCTCCTTATTTTTTGTTCTGCTCCTGTACCGCAGGAATGAAAAGATCCGCACTGCACGCTTCAAATGTAAAGTCTCCGAGAGATTGTACAAATTTCTCATATTTTCCCATCGTCAGGCCATCACAAAAGGCATTTCCTTCAGAAAAGTCAAATGCGATTTTTTTCGGTTTTAATTCGAGAACCATCTGCGCCAATGTCTCATCGTAGTTTTCATAATGTCTTACCTCGTCAAACAGACCGGATTCTTCAACATCCTGTGCATCAATGCTGGATGCCGTCGCTAACTTTTTCCCGTCCTTCGTAAACAGGAACGCACTGGAGCCAACCGTATCTACTCCGGGAATAAACTCCGTCATCGGATCGCAGCCCTCTGCTGTGATAATTAAATACAGATCAATATCCGACTCGTTTAATTTTGTAATCACATCATCTATGACTTTTTTATGATAGCTATAGTCTTTCATTTCTTGTCTCCTTTTCGTTCTTCTTTCAGACAGTTTTTCTGTATAACCTCATCCAGCACCTGCGCGCCAAATTCATAGGATGTCTCCAGAATGCTTTCATCCTTTCCATGCACCTTGGGCAGGATCGCATCGAAGGAATCTCCCATCAAAAGCGGAGAGCAGCCGTAAACCATGCTGCCTGCACTCCCGAAAAATCTTCCGTCCGTTCGTCCGAGCGCAAGCATCGGTAATACACCGCCGTCAAATCCGAACCGCCTGCAGGCCTCTTCCAGATCATTTACAAGCTGTTTTAAATGCGAATTTTCAAAATTACTTTCAAATCCGGCTTCATAACCATTTCAAGCGGCAGACCGTCAATCTGTTTTCGGACAAATGTCTCGATTTCTTCCTGACTGCCATAAGGAAGTACTTTGAACTCCAGCACTGCTTCTACATGCGCAGGAATGACATTGCTGCGCTCTCCGATGCTGTAGTTTCGCATTCCGATGCTGTTCTGAGAAGCATACGCAAAAATGTCAGCCCCTGTTGCATTATCCCAGCTGTCACTGCCAACAATTCTGCGCATTGTCTCCCAGGTGCGGCGGCTGCCGCAGGTCAGTTCTTTTTCCGCTGCAAAAATTCTCCGTAATCCCTCTGCAAGCTTTAACAGTGCCTGATTTTCTCCGGGAGCACTTGCATGTCCGCCGGTTCCCTCAGCACTTATTTTTATTTTGCAGACTGCCTTTTCCCCGACCGTCAGCATCATATAGTTTTTCCCATTAATATGTAACGGGAAGCCACCGCCTTCGTTAATCACCATCGCATTTTGAAACAGGTTTGGTCTTTCCTGTCTGACATATTCCATGCCAAAACTGCTCCCTGCTTCTTCATCGATAGTAGCCAGAAAATACACATCCCTGTTCAGATGGTTTTCCTGTTTTTTGAGATTCAGAAACGCATACAGCTCCATCATTGTAAGCTGTTTGGTGTCCAACGTTCCTCTTCCGTAAATTCTCCCGTCTGCTTTTTGGGCTCCGAATACCGGATGTGTCCATTCCTCCTGTATGCCGGGGACAACATCTATGTGGGAAATCAGCACAACCGGCTCTTTTTCAGCCCTCGGTGCATGAATTGCTGCAAGAAGGTTTGGTCGATGCAAGTCTTTTGCAATCCGCTCCGTTTTTATTCCGTTTTCCTGCAAAATATGTTCCAGAAACGCACAGGCCTTTTCTTCTCCATCTGCACCGCTCCCGGTTACAGACGGGATTCGGAGCAGTTCCATAAATGCCTTCTTATTATCCTCCAGATTCATAGGCTGCTCCTGTTATGCTTCCTCACCGGTACGGTAAGGAATTTCAATCAATGCTGTCTGCCGTTTGCTGATCAGAACACAACCATCCTCCGTCAGGAGCACATTATCTTCAATAATTGCGCTGCGCTTATCGCGGTCCTGCAAAACAGTCGGCTCCAGCGCATAAATTTCATTTTTACGGAGAATTCCGGAAGCAGAATATCTCTTTTTGGGTCCAAGTGTCGTACCGCCATCATGCACCTCCAGTCCTACCTGATGTCCGGTCGCATGCGGGAACGGAGGAAAACCACTGTCAATGATCGACTGTCTGCCAATTGCATCCACTTCATAGCCTCTCATGCCGGGTTTAATCTTTGCCATAACCGCTCCTACTGCATTGATAGCCGCATTTGCACAATCAACCGCATCCTTGGGAGCATGCTCTTCGCCTGGTTTCAGGAAATACATGGTACGTGCAATATCCGATGTATAACCGTTATAACGAATGGAAAAATCGATCACCAGCATATCTCCGGCTTCGATTTTGTTGATGTCGTTAGGGTCTCTGTGGGACATTCCTCCCTTCGGATTCAATACCAGAGGATATTCCGGCGGATTTCCAAATGCAGTCACAACGTTTCGCTTTGCACATTCCTCCATCATCATCTTTGCTACACCAACCTCTGTCAGACCAACATGAATCCGCTTAAAAAGTGCATCGTAAATATCTGTTGTAATACGGCTGCATTCTTTCATAATCTCGATTTCGCTCGGTGTCTTTACCGCTCTTAACTCCTCCAGCATAGAGTAGCTGCAGCATTTCACTTTCGCCATTGTTTCTGCACCGATCGCTTTTTCCAGTTTTTTGAACAAACCAACTGTCAATCCATCACATCTGGTATCGATCGTAGAATCATTGACTGCAAGACGTTTTACCTGATATTGATCGAATTTTTCTTTGAATACTTTTTCAAACCCGTCACCGGATACTTCAATTACTTCTGTATACAGCCCGGATTCTTCATATGCTTTGGTATCCGCAGCGGTTGCAATCGCAATTCTGTCCCCGCTTTTCGTCAGCAAAAACATCACTTCATTTTTACTGTCCGTATTGAACATCAGTTCCAGTGCAGTATCTGTTTTCAGCCGCGCGTAAAATACCCACATATCGATATTATTATCCTGCAGCATTTCTGCAGCGCGCTGCATTTTTTCTCTTGCTACTTCGTTTCTGTTAATCATGTTTACCTCCCGCTCTGCCGTATGAACCGGCAATCTCTCGTGCATTTTTTCGGCAATTGCCGTTTTTCTTTATATTCCGCTCTGTGCTGCCCGGCAGACTGCAAGCGTCAATACTTTACTTCCAAACACGACCGAATCCCTGTGGATTCTTTCATTTATGCCATGAACCATTGTTACAGCACTGTCAAACGTCATATCCCAAGCATAAACCGGGCTGTATCCGTATACTTTTGTATCCAGGTCTGCCAGGAAACGTCCATCACTGGAGCCCATCGACACAAACGGAAGAATTTCCGCTTCTTCTTTTGTTTTTCCCAGAATCTCCAGCGTTGCTTCTTCCAGAATTTTTAACATTTCTCCATCCGGGCTGCTTTCATACCCCTGGCTGAGAGAAACAATTCTGTAACTGCAGTCCCATTTTTCTGCAAGATTTTTTAAAACTTCCTCCAGATATTTCTGCCCGAAACCAGGGAGAAGTCTCACATCGCAAACCAGTGTCACTTCATTTACATTTTTCCCTGTAATCATCGTTACCGTCATGGAATTTTGTTTCATGGCTGTCAGTATTTTCTGCATCATGGGAGACAGCTGTACTCCTGCCAGCTTTTGTTCAAACTGCTTTACTGTATCCAGAACTCTCCCGTCAAGCTTCTGCTTTCCGATGTCCTCAGCAAGCCCCATCGCCCGCTCCATACCATCTCCGCTGGTAAAAAATGCACCTTTCGCGTTTTTTGCTTTCACGGTAAATTCCACTGTACCGCAGGATTTCTGTCCGGATTCGCAAAGGTAAAATTCCCTTTTTCCTCCAACTACCGGGAATCCGCCGCCCTCGCTGATCACATCGCTGCCCCGAAAGAGCTCGCGGCCTGTTTTTGTCGTTTCACCAACTGTAATCTCATGATCCAGAAACCACTGGAGCCCATATGCACTTCCACTTTCTTCGTCCGAGGTTGCCAGAAAATATACATCCCTCTTTAACGGAATTTCTTTCTCCTTTAACGCCAGAAACGCTGTCAGCTCCATTGCTGTCAGCTGTTTTGTATCCACCGTACCCCGTCCATAAATATAGCCATCTACCTCCTGTGCTTCAAACGGAGGAAATTTCCACTGACTTGCCTGCGCGGCAACCACGTCGGTATGACTCATCAGGATCAACGGTGCCTCTTCTGCCTGATCTGCCAGCTGCCATGTCAGCAGATTTCCGCGTCCCTTTGCACTTTTCTGATACACATAAGGAATCCCGTGCTCCTGCAAAATACGTTCCAGATACAGGAGAAGCTTTTCTTCTTCCCCCGGCGGGTTTGTCGTATTGATCCTGACCAGATCCTTTAACAAAGCAACTGGTTCTATCATTTTTTCGTTCCTTTCTTTTCCTGTATCAAACAACTGTCCATTTATACTTCAGGGGTCTCGGACAGTAAGCCCGAAACCCCTGACCTGTTAAAAGTCTGTCATTTCTTTTATTCTGCAATATTCCACTTTTCAATCTGGAAGGTAATACCGCGGTAATCACATACAAAGTTCTGTACTTTGTCACTTACGCCTGCGATACCAGCCTTGTTATACAGCGGAATCCACGGAAGATCCTTGGAGATCAAATCTGCGATTTTGTGGAAGCATTCCGCTCTCTCATCAGGATCTGTCAGCAGCAGCTGATCTTTAAACAGCTGATCCACCTCCGGATTGCTGTAATGAATAAAGTTCCAGGAACCAGCGCCGGTAGAAGTGGAAAAGTACTCATTATATTCATTCGGATCTGCTTCAACGCCAAAGCCCAATGTATAGCACTGGAAAGAATCTCCGGTTGTCTCTTCTGTTGCTTCACCAGGAAGCAGCTTTGTATATGCCAGTGTTGCAAAATCCTGTTCAATTACTTCCATCTCAACACCGATCGCCTTCCACTGCTGCTGGATCAAAGCAGCAACTGCTTTACCATCTGTACTGGTGGACATATCATAGGTCAGATGTAAGGTCTTTCCGTCTTTTTCATAATAACCGGTTGCATCATTCATGGTATATCCTGCTTCCTCCAACAGCTCTTTGGATTTTGCAGGATCATAATCATAAACCGTTACATTATCGCTGTGAGACCAGTGGTTGCTCGGGAATACATCATCACAGACATATGCATTGCCGTCACCATAAACTGTATCAATGATTGCCTGCTTATCAATGCCATATGCCAGTGCCTGACGAACACGCAGATCACTTAAGCTTTCTGTCAGCTGGTTTAATCCAATATAATTAACCGTCATCTGCTCGTATTTGTAATCGGATACACCATCCATCGCTTCTACATTTTCTACCTCTGCAGAAGGAAGATTGTACAACACATCGATTTCACCGTTCAGAAGCGCTGCAGTCAATGTTGTGTCATCACCGAACTGCACGGTTACATTCTGAATAGAAGGCTTTGTGCCATAATAGTCGTCATTCCGTTCCAGCGTGATGTACTGACCGGATTTCCATTCTACAAATTTGTACTTACCTGTACCAATCGGAGCGCGATTGAAGTCATCATTGCCCCATTCTCCGGGATTCTCTCCTTCCAGAATATGTTTGGGAAGAATACAGGTATACATATTAGAAAGAAATGCCGCATTTGCAGACTCCAGTGTAATCTCTACCGTATAGTCATCTACTTTTTTGATACCGGAAACACTGTCTGCATTACCTGCCTGATAATCAGCAGCACCTGCAATCGACATAACACGTCCGTCTGCGCCGCCGTTATAATTCGGATCAGCCAGAGACGTCAGAGTAAATACCACATCGTCTGCAGTAAAGTCTTCTCCGTCATGCCACTTTACGCCTTCCTTTAAATGGAACGTATAAACTGTTCCATCATCGGAAATATCCCAGCTGTCTGCCAGATCACCTTCATAATTCAATTCTTCATTCGGAACAACCAAGTAGCTGAAAATCATGCTCTGAACATTGCTATCGGGTGTTCTGGGCTGAATCATCGGATTCAAATTTGCTACCTCAGAAGACTGACCGATTACTACGCTGGTATCAGTTGCTACTGTTCCATCTGCGGCAGTGCTTTCCGTAGCTTCTGCTGCTCCCGCGCTGTCTGCACCAGAACTGCCTGTGCTATTGCTGCTCCCGCATGCTGTTCCAAATACCATCATGCCTGCAAGCAGTAATGCAAGGGGCTTGGACATTTTTTTCATAATGTTTCCTCCTTTGTCGATTTATCACTTTTACTCATTAAAGTGCCGGCTTATAAAAAAAGCAGAATCCTATTCTCTGATCCTGCTCCTTTGCACTTCACAGTGTCATAATACCACGCACCTATTTGAGTGTCAATATTTTTTGAAATATTCAAATATTTTAGTTATTCAAATATTAAAATTCTACCAAAACCATATGTTTTTATTCCAGTTCTCATCCGCACAAACTTTATGATAAGTTTTTCTTTTTTTCTAAATTTTCCAGTTGACTTTTCCTGAAAAATATGTGGGTAAGATGTGAACAAATTGTTAAATTTTAAAAAACAATTTGCTGTTTTTCAAAAAAACATATTGATTTTTTTGTGAAAACGCGATAGAATAATAAGGCACATCGAAGCGTGGCTCAGTTTGGTAGAGCGCTGCGTTCGGGACGCAGAGGTCGCGTGTTCAAATCACGTCGCTTCGACTTTTAAAGACTGTTGAATTTTCAACAGTCTTTTTTGCTACAAAAATCACATAAAGCGCCCATAAGCGCCGTAAAACACCAACCCGATGGAGGATTTTTATGGAACAGGATATGACCCAAGGCAAACCGTTGGCCATCATACTCAAATTTACCCTGCCGCTGTTAGTCGGCAATATTTTCCAGCAGTTTTACAACATGGCCGATACGATCATCGTCGACCGCTTCGTCGGAGCGAACGCTCTGGCTGCCGTGGGCTCCACCGGCACAGTCATGTTTCTGATCATCGGTTTTGCACAGGGCATTACCGCCGGATTTACGATCCTGACCTCACAGCGTTATGGTGCAAAGGATGAAAAGGCTGTCCGCGCCAGTGTAGCAAACGGCATCCTGCTCTCTGTCCTTGTCACAATCCTTATAACCGTGGTCGGTCTGAGCACCATGAAGCCTCTGCTTCTCCTTATGAATACACCGGAGGATATTTTTGCCGATGCGTATACCTACAGCATGTTGATCTGCAGCGGAGTCGTGGCCTGTATTTTTTATAACCTGTTTTCCTCACTCCTGCGGGCCATCGGCAACAGTAAGGTTCCGCTGTTTTTCCTTGTATTTTCCGCCTGTCTGAATGTGGTGCTCGATCTGCTCCTGATCCTCTGCTTCCATATGGGTGTAGCAGGTGCTGCAATTGCAACCAATATTTCTCAGGGCGTTTCTGCGGTACTGTGTCTGATCTATATTTATAAGAACGTTCCCGTGCTTTGCCCGGAGCGCACCCAGTGGCGACTTTCTGCATCAGACACGGCATATCAGATGAGAATGGGCATTCCGATGGCGCTGCAGTTTTCCATTACTGCATCCGGAGCAATGGTGATGCAGGCTGCCATCAATCTGTTCGGCTCGGTGGCAGTCGCTGCCTTTACTGCTGCCAGCAAGGTGCAGAGCCTCGTAACACAGGGTATGATGTCGATGGGACAGACAATGGCAAGCTACGGCGGTCAGAACTACGGCAAGGGCGATTATCACCGTCTGGAAAAGGGCGTCCGTTCCGCTCTCCTGATCAGCGTCATCTACTCGCTGCTCGCTGCAGCTGCCGTCGGTCTGTTCCTGCGCCCGCTGCTTTCCCTGTTCTTCTCCGGAGACATCGATATAGCTTCCCTGATGCCCTGGGCAAAAACCTATATCTACATGTGTGCGGTCTTTTATATTCCGCTTTCCACGATTTTTATTTTCCGAAACATCATGCAGGGCTGCGGCTACAGCTTCCTGCCGATGATGGGCGGTGTGGTCGAGCTGTTTGCCCGCATGATCACAGCACTGATCGCCATGAAGCTTGTAAGCTTTCCCCTCGCCTGCTTCTGCGATCCTGCCGCATGGGTCGGCGCGGCGCTCTTTACCGGATTTTCCTGGTTATCCGTCAAGAAAAAGCTCCGTGCTTCTCTGCCGCCAGAGGATACCAGTTCTTCCAGCGAAGCAAAATGATACCCCATTTCCTCCCACTTTGTTAAAACTTCATCCAGAATTTCACCGTTCGTCCGGGACGTATTGTGCAGCAGTACAATCGCTCCCGGATGAACTCTTTTTAACAGCTTTGACATCGCCTCTTCGTGAGTCGGCTGTTCCTCCTGCTTCCAGTCCACATAGGCAAGGCTCCAGAAAATCGTCCGATACCCAAGCTCCTTTGCAAGCTGCAGATTGTTGTCGCTGTATTTGCCCTGGGGCGGGCGGTAAAACTTCGCCATTTTTTCGCCGGTAGTCTGCTCGTACAGGTCTTCCAGCTGCGCCAGCTCCTTTTGAAACTCTTCTTTTCCCATCTGGCTCATATCCGGATGATGGTAGCTGTGGTTCCCGATGATATGTCCCTCCGCCCGCATCCGTTTGACCAGATCGGGATTTTTTTCCAGATAATTTCCTACAATAAAAAAAGCAGCCGGCACATGATGCTTTTTCAATGCGTCGAGAATCGCCGGTGTGTTGCCGTTTTCATATCCGCAGTCAAAGGTAAGGTAGATTTTTTTCTCCTGAGTATCTTTGGCAAAATAGGCATCATAGGGGGCAAGCTCCTCCATGGAAGCGTTTCCCACAGGGCGTTTTCCTTCCTCCTGGAAGCTGAGTCCCCAGCTTGCGCAGTCTGATGAAGTAGCGACTGCTTCCGGGGGTGAAAAATGGTGAACGATCACCCGGGCGGCAGAACCGGCCAGAAAGGACAGGGCGAAGAGGAGAGGAACGCCGGCGTAGTGGAGAAAGTCTTTGATCGCAGGGCGCTTTTTCGAGCAAAAAGAGGAAATATGTGAAGAGAATTTTTCCTTCAGTGCTGGAAAAGAAAAAATGGGAAATTTCATGAAGAGAAAACCTCGCGGGTATTTTTTTACAGATATATGAGAAAATAAAAGGTTTATGCCAGAGCGTGTTTGAAAAATCATGCGAATAAGGGCAAGGCAGCTGCCTGAAAATGAAAGGAAAATCCAGACATTAATTAAGCCACCAGCATCGACGTTTACTGGTGGCTTAAATCTGATCCATATCCAATGGAATGTACCTCTCTTTCCGAATATATTATGCGTTTAAAACAATTGGAATTAAGGCTTACGTTCTTGGTGGACTGTACCTCGCTTTTCTTAAAGTGTTAAAAATTAAGATGTTTCGTTATGCTTCTGGTGGTCCGTACCTCTCTTTCTTAGATTATAAGTAATGAACTTATGTTTTCGGTGGTCTCACTCCTTTTTGTTTTTATTTTTAAGTTCCTTTTGTTTTATGAGCTTACTATAACAGATTACTTCTCGTTTGTCAACAAATAATTTGAAAAAATATTATTTTATATAAAATAAAAAGTTTATATATGCGAAAAGAATTGAAAATTCAGACAATATTTCCGCGTATAATGTGGTATGATGAAACTATAAAGAATATGGCTTTTCAACGTGATAAAGTGCTGGGAAGCTGTATGACAGAAGATGAGGAGGAAGCAAAGATGTTAAATGCAATTCTTGATGAATTGAAACTGAATGCCCTTGTGATCACAGATCCGTATAACATGCGACATGTAAGCGGTTTTCGCGGCGGCGAGGGCGCTTTATATATTTCAGCAGCCCAGAAGGTGCTGATCACAGATTCCCGTTATACGGAGCAGGCCGGTAAAGAGAGCGATTTCACAGTAATCGAAGAGTGCCGTGGGCATAACCGTCAGACGATCCTGAAGGAGTGCATGGAGAAGGAGAATGTAAGCGGCGATTTCCATATGGGATATGAGGATCAGTCCATGCTTTGCTGTGATTTTGATAAGCTCAGAAAGGAACTGCCGGTTCAGACATGGATACCTCTTGGCAGCAGAATCGATGATCTTCGCCAGGTTAAGACTGAGGAAGAACTGGAGTATCTGGCAAGAGCCGAAGAAATCGGGGACAAAGCATTTGCAGAATTTTTGAAAATCGTGAAACCAGGAATGACAGAGCTGGAAGCTGCGGCAGAGCTGGAATATCTGATGAAAAAAGAGGGAGCAGAGGATTTAAGCTTTAACACGATCATCGCTTCCGGTCTGAATTCTTCCATGCCTCACGCAATTCCAGGATATAAGAAGCTGGAGGAAGGGGATTTTGTTACCTGTGATTTTGGCTGTAAATACAAGGGATACTGCTCCGATATGACACGTACCTTTGTCCTCGGAAAAGCAAGCGATAAACAGAAAGAAATTTACAATGTTGTATTAAAAGCACAGCTGGCCGGTCTTGCAGCAGTAAAGGCTGGTGTAAGCGGAGCGAGTGTGGATAAGGTTGCGAGAGATATTATTACAGAGGCTGGTTACGGTGACTGTTTTGGCCACGGACTTGGTCACAGTGTAGGTCTTTTCATTCATGAAAGTCCGCGCCTGTCTCCCTCTGATGATACCATTCTGAAAGCCAATATGATCGAGACTGTTGAACCTGGTATTTATGTACCTGGTTTCGGAGGGGTTCGTATTGAGGATATGGTAGTGGTAACGGAAGACGGCTGCCGCAATCTGGCACATTCTCCTAAGGAACTGATTGAGGTTCCTGTTGAGAATTAAAGAGCTGATTTATATATACAGTGAATAGATAGTAATGTTGCCGACAGGCGAAGTGTTCGTTTTGTGAAAGAAAATTATCTGCCCGAGTGGCATCTGAGTTTCTTTTGCGATTAAAATGTTAATATTGTTATTAAAATATGGAAAGGGATAAGAAAATGCTGAAACAATTATCAATTTTTGCGGAAAATATCAAAGGAAAAATGCAGCGGGTGACTGGAATCCTCCTGGAGGAGGATATTAATATCCTTGGTTCTGTTACCAATGACAGTGCTGAATATGGAATTATACGTATGGTTGTTTCCAAACCTGAGCAGGCGTTAGAAGCGCTGACAAAGGCTGGTTTTATCTGCAAGCTTAGTGATGTTCTTGGAATCGAGGTAAAGGATGAGGTTGGTAATCTGAACAAACTGCTTCTCAGTCTCCAGGAGAGCAACATCAATATTGATTATCTGTATCTGTCTTTCAACCGTGCTACCGGACTTCCGATCATGGTTCTCCACGTACCGGATATCAGTGAGGTGGAGGCATGCCTGAGAAATAAGGGATTTAATTCCATTTCTGAGGTTCATTGAGCACTTCAGGCAGAAACAGAATCTGAAATCCTGCATAGAACTCTGAATAGTTGGAAAAACTACCGTTATCAATCTTTAGGAGGTAAGGAAATGTTACGGTATTTGCCTATTCGGAAGATTCACGCAAGACAAATTCTGGATTCCAGAGGCAATCCTACTGTGGAGGTAGAAGTGACAGTTGGAGAAGGCGTTATTGGAATCAATGGATATACAGGCCGTGCAGCGGTTCCATCCGGCGCGTCCACAGGAAAATTCGAAGCACTGGAGCTAAGAGACGGCGATAAAGGAAATTATAAAGGCCTTAGTGTACAAAAAGCAGTGGATAATGTAAACACGAAAATCGCGGAGGCAATTCTGGGAGAAAATGCATTGAATCAGACCTATATTGATTCTCTTCTGATCCAGACAGATGGTACGGACAATAAAAGCAATCTTGGGGCGAATGCCACTCTTGGTGTTTCTATGGCGGTGGCGAGGGCAGCCGCTATGGCACTTCGGATTCCGCTTTATCAGTATATCGGAGGCTGTCATGCGAACAGGATGCCAGTACCAATGATGAATATTTTGAATGGCGGGCGGCATGCGGACAATACAGTGGATCTTCAGGAGTTTATGATCATGCCAGTTGGGGCTTCCTGTTTTTCAGAGGGAATCCGCATGTGTGTGGAGATTTATCAGTCACTGAGGATTCTTTTAAAAAAGAAAAATCTGTCTACAGCAGTGGGCGATGAGGGTGGTTTTGCACCGGATCTGAAGGATTCCAGGGAGATTCTGGAATTGATCCTTGAGGCTGTGAGGAACGCCGGATATGAGCCGGGAAAAGATATTGGCATTGCCATTGATGCGGCAGCCAGTGAATTATATGACGGAGAAAAAGATGGTTACTATTTTCCTGGGGAGAGTAAGATGACTGGAAAAGAAGTAATCCGGGATTCTAATGAAATGATCCGTTATTACGAAAATCTGTTGGATGAATTTCCTGTTGTTTCTATCGAGGACGGACTGCAGGAGGATGACTGGGAGGGCTGGAAAGCTATGACGGAGCGGCTTGGAAGCCGTGTACAGCTGGTTGGGGATGACCTTTTTGTGACAAATATCAAACGGCTGTCCTGTGGAATAAAGCTTGGAACAGCAAATGCAATCCTGATCAAGGTAAATCAGATCGGAACCCTGACAGAGTCTCTGGAGGCAGTAGAACTGGCTGCACGGGCGGGTTATCGCTCTGTTATTTCCCACCGCTCCGGTGAAACGGAGGATTCCTTTATTGCAGATCTTGCAGTGGCAACTGGTGCGGGGCAGATCAAGACCGGTGCACCATGTCGTTCAGATAGAAATGCCAAGTATAATCAGCTTCTGAGAATCCATGAGCAGCTTGGCAGACTGTCTATGTATGAGAATCCGTTTGCCTGACCATGAAAAAAAACGATAGCGTAATTTGTCCAAATTCAAGATAAAAAAGAGTTGAAATCAAATGCTGGCTATGGTACAATATCTCCTAGTTGATTAGGAGGTGTAACCACGTGCAGATTTTAAGAACGATTTTAACAATTCTTTTTGTTATAGATTGTATTGCCCTTACCGTAGTAGTCCTTATGCAGGAAGGTAAGTCACAGGGTCTTGGTGCGATCGCCGGAGCTGCAGACACATACTGGGGTAAGAACAAAGGACGTTCCATGGAGGGCGGTCTTGTTAAGGCAACTACAGTTATGGGAGTTTTGTTCTTTGTACTGGCAGTTGTATTGAACCTGAATTTCTAAGAATAAACTGGGAAACACTCTTGTTGATCTGATCGCAAGAGTGTTTTTTATGTAAGCGGAAAATCCTGCTTTGCAGGATTCTTTCCTGATAATAGGAAATTATGGAAAGATGGTAGGAAAGTTTCGTGATAATTACAGTCTGTGCGTGCGATTTTAATAGAGCAGCTTGCGTGTGCAGGTATTAAGAAGGAGACAAATTGAGTAAAGACAGAGAATTTGACAAACGAAAAAAATTTATGATGGAGCTTCTTGGTGATCCAGTGTACCAGCCTATGCGCTTCCGGGAAATTGCAGGTCTTCTGCGCCTTTCAAAGGACGAGAAGAAAGATCTGTACCGTGTTCTGGATGATCTGGTAGCAGAGGGAAAGGCTGACCTGGATTCCAAGGGACGTTATTCCAAAGTAACTGGAAGAAAGCGCGGGAAAGAGAAGCAGCGTGGAAAAAGAGAAGAACGTGACGAGAAGTTTTCGGGTAAACGTTCCGGGAAATATGCAGAAGAAAGCTCCGAGAGACGTACCGGGAAGAAAGATGAGAAACATTCCGATAAGAAATATAATGATAAGCAGGCTGGAAAGTATGATCACCGCAAGCCCGACGATCGTTACGGCAGGGGAAAAGATAAGTACAACGAATATCCGGACAGTCCATCTGTGGAAGGCACCTTCATCGGTCATCCCAAGGGCTTTGGCTTCGTGGAAATCGAGGGGGAAGACAACGACGTATTTATTCCGGAAGATTGTACCGGAACGGCTATGCACCAGGATAAGGTTCGTGTTATAATCACAAAAGAGCCGCAGGAAGGCAAACGCCGTGAGGGAATTGTAGTAAAAGTTCTGGAAAGAGGTATGACCCAGATCGTGGGAACCTACGAGAACAGCCGTGACTTTGGTTTTGTGGTAAGTGACAATCCTAAATTTTCCAGGGACGTATTTATTCCGAGAAAAGATTCCCAGGGAATCAAGGACGGGGATAAGGTAGTGGTGGAAATCACCAGCTACGGAAGCAAGAACCGCAATCCGGAAGGTAAGATCGTAGAGAATCTGGGAAGCTGCCGTGCACCTGGAACAGATATCCTTGCCATTGTAAAAAGCTTTGGCATTCCAAGCGAATTTCCGGATAAAGTAATCCGTCAGGCTGACCGTGTACCAGATCATGTTCTGGATGCTGACAGGGATGGCCGACTGGATCTTCGCCATCTTCAGACTGTCACCATTGACGGAGAAGACGCCAAGGATCTGGATGATGCAGTTACTCTGACAAAAGAGGATGGCATCTATCATCTTGGTGTTCACATTGCAGATGTAAGCAATTATGTACAGGGTGGAAGTGCCCTTGACCGGGAGGCGTTGAAGCGGGGAACCAGTGTATATCTGGCAGACCGTGTAATTCCCATGCTTCCGGTACGGCTTTCCAACGGAATCTGTTCTCTGAACCAGGGGCAGGATCGTCTTACTTTAAGCTGTCTTATGGATATTGACAAAAAAGGAAATATGATTTCCCATAAGATTGCAGAGACTGTGATCTGTGTAGATGAGAGAATGAATTATACAGATGTGAAAAACATTCTGGAGGATACTGACGAAAAGGCAAAGAAACGCTATGAAAAACTTGTTCCCATGTTTTTCCTGATGAAAGAGCTTTCTGAAATCCTTCGTGGAAACCGCCATCACAGAGGCTCCATTGATTTTGATTTTCCGGAGAGCAAGATTATCTTAAATGCAGCAGGAAGAGCCATTGACATTAAGCCATATGAGGCAAATGTGGCAACAAGGATCATTGAGGATTTCATGCTTATGGCAAATGAGACTGTGGCAGAGGAGTGCTGCAGGGATGATATGCCGTTTGTTTACCGTACCC